>Ga0247609_10000403_pt1 | contig 61531 bp, 92 predicted proteins | sample 172DNAGHGlowgp2_FD_193487 | JGI IMG/M metagenome (GOLD analysis project Ga0247609, IMG submission 193487) | Sheep rumen microbial communities from Palmerston North, Manawatu-Wanganui, New Zealand - 1728 DNA GHGlow gp2 | ecosystem: Host-associated > Mammals > Digestive system > Stomach > Rumen ... | reverse complement strand
ACCATTCAATCTTTTATTTACCTCAGCAGCTATACTACCATGTAAATTATAAAGATAATCACCAGGACAAGCCTTAGCTTTAAACCATCTGTGAACCGTCATATTCTGAATATTAACCTGTCCTATTAAGCTCTTATCAGCTTTCCACCGTAACCCATTATTGAGTTTTGGATTTCTCTTACAAATATCAACCAAAAGGTTTATAAGAGATTCAATAGCCTTACTTGATACATGATAACCGGTTTCTTTTCCACCGTCATTAGCTACCTCAATAGTAATAGCCCTTGCATCATTAGCCTTATTACTTGTACACCAACTACGATATTCCTCAGGTACAAAGCAACCAATATTACCAGCTGAATCAATACCATAATTTGAAGAAGCACCTTTTGATTTTCTGGCAAACATATTACCGAGAGCTTTGACAGTACAATTACCATCAGTAACATGTATACTAGCTGTATCTTTCGTGGTATTACATCTTGATTTATTCGGACTGATTACTATTACCGTCGCCAATGGACTGATTATCGACATCCTCATCTACCTCCACAAATTCTTCTCCATTAAAATATTCAAATTCAGTTGCTTCTTCAACTACAGGTAAAGTATTCTCAATATCAGTAATTAACATAATATCACTCCTTACTTACCATCATCAGTAGTAGTATCAGATAATAGATTACTCTCATCACTTATTATCATATCACCACTAATTACAGTACTATTACCAGCATCAGCCAATCCCTCTCCAATAATATAAGCTATAACAGTAGCACCAGCAATTATAAGTGCAGATACCTGAGCGGCTTCACTATTAGTTCCACCAAGTGCTATTATAAGCATTGTAACGAAATTAGCTATTGCTAACCATAATTTCCTACTTGTAAGTTTTCTTGCCCAATCTATTTTATTCATATTCTGCAAGTTCATACTCCTTTCTATTTGACATTGTCCAATTTCCACCATCTTTACTATTGAACATCTTATCCTTTACATCTGCAACAGTAACAGTATCTAAAGCATACCATATTGCTGAAAATGTATGCGGGTCAATATTAAATTGGTCATAAATTGTTTTACCCTGTTTATCCTTTTTGTAAGTTAATGGAGCAAGCTCCTTTATTACGTTCTTACATTTAGGACTTACTATGATTTTTCTAAATCTCTTTACCTTCCTGGTATTACTTAATCGAGATTCTGCAAACTTATTACGACATGCTCTACAGAGGAAACCTACTTGCTGATAATATTTTATAGCTTTCGGGTCTTCATTATCACACACAATCTGTTTATACATTCCCTCTGAATAATAAAAATCCAAACGAGTTCGTAATGCTTGCATTTTAGGATGTTGAGCAAATTCCATATCTGTTAAATGATTAGCATATATCTCATCCCAAATATACAATATAGAATTTTCAGTATCTACGGACATACTTACTACGGCATTGTAACTATCTTCAAAACCAAAATCGAATCCGAAATACTGGTTCTTAACTCCAAGTTTCTCAATAGCATTTTTAAATCTTGTAGCATCCTTTGCTACTACTAATTGAGGAAGTACTCTTGTACCACTAGCACCAAATCTACCCCACCTTGCTACCATATATAATGGATAGTCATAGTTTTTCAAATCTTCAAGACGCTTTAAATACTGCCAAGGTAACCAAGGGTTTACATCTGGTGTACTATGATGATAATAAATACCATTTTTGATTATGTTTTTCTTCTGATAAAACTTTTCTTCATCCATTATTACATGTTCAAATCCCTTATCATCAGTATGTACGAAGAATCTATCATATACCCAGTTCTCTCTATTGATTGGGTTACAACTCAATATAAAATGCATACTAACATTTGGGGTACGAATACGTCCAAGAAGCTCTTGGTAAGCTTCAGGTGTTACTTCTGAACACTCCTCAATCCATACTATACTTACACCATTTATGGATTTTACTTTTTCTGGGTCATCCAAACCCTTGAATAGTATTTCCGAACCATTAGGAAATTTTATTCTCAACGGGGATTTAGCTGCAAGGACTTTTGTTTTTGTTTTCTTAAACTCAAAATAGTCATTACAGAGTAAATCCATATCTTCTAATATCTCTTTAAATAGGTCATAGCAACTATCATATATAGTATCAAAGACCTGTCGGACTACTAATACTTTTCTTTTTTGTTCCAAACAAGCTAGTATCAACTTAAATGCTATATGATAACTCTTACCACTACCATATCCACCTATCAAAAGGTACTGTTCATAATCCCAGTTAAAAACGAAATCTTCAAATGCCGGACTTACTTGTTTTGTAATTTTCTTCACGCCATCTTTTCGATTTACTATATTGGCCATTTACTCATCAACGCCTTCCCAAACTTCGTCACCAGCTTCACTCCAATCTTCTTCATTATTTTCAGCTAGTTCTTTCTGTTTCTTTTCTTTTTCTTTTTCTATCTGCTCTTTACTTTTCTTCCTTAAGGTAATTTCCTTTTCCTCAGTTTCACCATTCTCAAATTCTGCTGGCTTTACACCTGTATCTTTGCTCTCATTACCAGAAGCTCTCTTAACTGTAATCTCAATACTGGAATCTTCTTCCATATCATCAGTAAGGCTTTTCTGAACATTCATATTACGCCACTTGTCTTTCTGCCTGTTGTATAACCAAGTCTGAATAGCAGTAACGTTTGGAGCATATTCTTTCTCAAGTACTTCTTTCTGAGTTTCAACTACCTTTCCATATCTCATTAAAGTAGTTACCTTTACCTCTTTGGTAGTGAAACCCAAAGCGGATTTCAATAATGCATTTTCAACTTTGTAATCTACACACTCTTTACTTTCAATCAGTGCCTGGTCAAATTCTTCAATCTCATTTCTTGCTTCCTTAAATACTTTTAGTGAGACACCAATCTTATCAGCCATTTCTTGGAAACTATAACCATCACGATACCAGCATTTTATCATAAAAATACTATTATCACGTTTGAGAAACTTTCTCATTCTTTCCATTCCGTCTTTTTCACTAAATCTATCACCAGGCTTATTAGCAGTATTTCTAATACTATATTTATTAGTTTTACTAGCCATTTCAATACTCCTTTCTATTTTATATTATATCACATAAAGAAATATTTGTCAATATTTATTTTAATAATATTTTAATACCATAAATACTAATAATACTAATTACTATAATACTTAATACTAATAATCTATATTATTATATAATACCATAATAATAAGATATTATATATTATATTATTATATAATAATATATAGGGGGTTAATAGTTATGGTTATCAGTGTAAAGTAATGTAAAATTAAATAGTTATAGTTTTATATTGTAGGTTACTATATGTTATTACAATTTTACTACTAGTTGTTGTAGGGGGGGTAGTAGTAGTTATTGCAAGTTGCTATTATATTGCAATTTTTTACTAGCATGACAGGTAGATACCAGCCGTAGGGCATAAAACTATGGGGATAACTCCTATCCCCAACTTTGAGATTCAGATAGGAAAGAGAGAGAATTTTTTTGATTTTTTCTTTTCTTTTCTCTCTCTTTCCTCTTTCATCAGATTAGATTATTTTTTCTATCTCTTTTTCAATATCTATCTCTTTTCCCCCTATCTTTTCCCATTCGGAAGAAATCTCTTCATAATCCTCCTTATCATTCCGATAAATCATCTCTCTTCCATTCTTCGGGAATTTCCATATTTCAATCCTATTGAAATTCTTCTTCGGAAAGAATATCATTCTATAATTGATATCATCTATTTTCTGAGATATTATCTTATATGATGATTTCCTGGATTGATGGAATTGAAATTCCTTTTTTCCTTTTTTCTCATCTATCCTATATGATATCTTATTCTCTCCAGATTCGATATATTTTCTCTTTTCCTTGATGATTTCCCCATTCTGATTTTTATATTCTTTCTCGATTTCCTTGATGATTCCCATCTCCTCAAATTCTTTTTCTTTTTCTTCGGAAAGATAAAGGATTCCATTCTCTAATTGATATTCCTTCTTATTCCCCCAAATATCCCCGATTGAGATTATAGATTTCCCTTTTTCCTCTTTTCTGATTTCCTCTAATTCCTTTGATGAATAAAATCTGATTTTTTCCATATCCTTTTCTCCTTTTCTCTTTTCTGATTGATTGATTGATTTTTTTTCTTATTCGGAAGAGATATTTTTTATCCCTTTCCTCTCTCCCTTTGATGATTATATTATCTCAAAATCTATCTAATAAATCAATATCAAAAATATCCAAAAAAATCATAAATTTTTTATGAATTTTTGATAATTGATTTTTCTTCGGAAAGATGATAAGATAGAATCATCAGAAGAAAGGAGATATCAATCATGAATAAATATGATAGAATATTAAAATCATTATCCGAAGAAGAAAAAGAAAAGATATATCAAGGAATCATCATCATCAATAAATATTATCATTTTTCATTATCCGAAGAAAATAAGATTGAAATATATGATTTCAAAAATGAGAGATATCTTCATCATCCATCAAATTAAGATTTTTATTTATTTTTTCTCCCGATTTATTCGGGAGATTTTTTTTTATTTATTCGGAAGATTTTTTCTCATTCATTCGGAAGAAAAGAAAAAGGATTAAAAGTCGATTTAATTTTTTTCTTCTGGAGAAATTCAAAGTTTTATTTAATGTCGATTTAATTGTCAAAAAGTCAAAAAGTTAAATCCAAAGTTAATTTGTTAAAAAGTCAAAAAGTTAAAAAGTCAAGTTGTAAAGTCAAAAAAGTCAAATTAAAAGTCAAAATAACATCGTATAATTGCTATACTAGCTACTTTATTAACTCTATTACTATTGCTACTGGTCTGGTTTGTTGTCCCGCCGCTTCCGTCCGTGTAATGTACCGGCATTGCCCCGTGGTCACCCGCCCGGCTTCCGCCGCATTGTCAATTGGCTTCCTCTCCGACATATTCTATATTGTTATATCTATATTTAACTATATCTTGCGACAATATGAAATGTCACACATCCAACTTTCTTATTTTATTAACCTTAATAAATCAGATTATTATAAGTTATTAACTATATCTTGTAAACTTTATATATAATCCTAACTTTATAATCTATATTTAACTTTTATATTTATATATCTTATTTAAACTTAATTCCTAAAACCTTTCTGGTTTTCAAAACCCTTTTGGCAAACATTATTTCCTAAAACCTTTTGGCTTTTTATTTTTGACAATTTTAATGGGCCACCTTTCGGTGACCCAAATCAGAAAAGAGACGAACCTTAGGATAATGTCATTTCATATTCTTTAGCTTAGGGGCCTTGGTAGGTCCGCTGAGGTTCGTTATTTTATTAAACCTATATTTCATTAACCCGGATATTAAAGGGGCTTTATTTAATCAACATTTGATAAACAATATATCCAAAAATCTATATGTTCCTGTAAGTGACCATTGAGAAATAAGTCCTCTAAGTCAATTAACCACCATACGAAGTTATCAAATAATTCAATATTCAGAAAGTCCTGTATATCAAAAACCATATTCCAAAATGTCATTCCCATAATCTTATGACTCCTTTCTTCACTTTTAGAAATATTGTGGTAAACCTAATACTGAAGCTAAGAAACATCTTTTCTCATTAACATATTCTTTAAAGTTCACATTTTTATATTCTCTGACTTTATAATCATTTTTATATTCTCTGACTTTATGATTGTCATTCTCATAACTTTCTTTCATCATTTCGATAACATCTTCTATTGTTTCCTCTGATGATAACATCTTCTTGATATAATAGATGTTTACCATAAAACTCTTTTCTGACTTTTTCCATTCCATGTTCATAATGTTCTCCTTTCTCTAAAGACTTTTTATTTTATATATTCAACATATTCTTCGGGAATCTCTATGGAACATTCTCCATATTCCGATGTTAATTGAACATTATATATTTTAAACATCTCTGAATAAACCCAATCTATAATATTAATGTTCTCATTTCCTTTCAAAGTTATCTCAATGTTTTCTTCCTCAAATCTGAATGTCATATCTCTTTTTAATTTCATTATTATAATGTCTTATCCTCTCTTTCTGATTTTGATTTCCTTTGATGATTAAAGAATATCAGAAAAAAGGACATTTTTCAATAGATTGTCGAAATTAAATTAACATTTAATTGACAATTTTTATTTCTTAACTTTTTATTTAACTTCCTCTATGGACTTTATTATAAACTCATCAGTTAACATTATCTCGTGCCATCTGTTTCTAACATCTGATTTTGAAGTTCCATAAACTTTTCTTCTCATTGTGTCAAATCTATAATATCTTGAATAATATGTCACGATAAATGTTTTAACTTTATTATCTCTCATATCTCTTACCTCAAATAATGTACATGAATAATTGCTACTAGCTACTTTTTATTAACCCTAATTCTTATTAACCCTCATAGGTCTGCCATGCCACAAGCAATGTGTCCAAATATTTATTATATGTTTCTACATCTTTTATTTCAACTTTATATTTATCAAAGTTACACATCATGTAGTCATATTTTTCATCATCATCTATGACATCCATAACTGAGGTATTTGTCACCACAAAATCTTCATCATTGAAGTCCTCAGGTGTCTTAGCCCATTTATAGTTAGATATGGAGTCATTACAGAATATGTATTCACCATTATCTAATTCAACTTCAATGAATTTATCATAACCATTATCATCATCTTTAACTTTTATATTTTTAATTATCATAGGGACTCCTTTATTTTCTAAAACCTTTCTGGCAACTTTTATTCCTAATAACTTATTGGCATCCGTCTTTTAGTCTTTCAAAGAATATGTCACATTCTTCATTATCGAACTCTCCGTCTGTTGTTACAAATCCAAGTTCATCAGCCAAAAGGAAACCCATTTCTATAAGTTCCTTTGCTTTCTTAATCTCTGAATCACTTATCTCTATGTCCTCACCATCTGCAACCCTACATAGGGTGTCATAACAATCTTTAAAATCTTCCAAAGTATTTTCAAACCTACAATAAGACATATTCATAATGACTTCTCCTTTCACTCAAATCCTATTTCTTGTAGTGACCTTATATCTTCTTCTTTGTTTTCTACTAAACCATCTTTTACTAACACCCCATCTATGTACCATTCAAAACCATAATCGGATATTAGAATAACCTCATTATCTCTTGTTAATCTTGTAGCTATCATATTAAACTCCTTTCTGATTTGATTTATCTATCTTTTATGATTTAATCATATCAGAAATATTAACTTATTTCAATAGATTGTCAAAATTATTTTAACCAATTTTGAATTTCTTTAGTACTTCATTTCTTCTTTTCCTCATTGTCCACTCTATATGTCTACATTCCATTCTAAGTTCTTCTTCTAAGTAGTTATATGGGACACCATCAGAAACCATTTGTTCATAGATGTTATATGACCAATCATCTTGTTCTGTATCTACATCTATATTCTCTCCTGAGTTAATTAGCAATGTCCGGTATCGGGCCATTAGCTCTTTATTTCTTTTTCTTTTATACCATTCATTAAAATGCTGCAACTCCGTCACAATATAAACCCCCGTCCTTTCTCGCCATTTCCATTAACTTCTGAAATGTGTACATCAAATCTTTAAATGTTTCATCTTCACAGTAGCCTTCCAAATCTTCATCTGTTGTTTCCTGTGTTATATCACCATCAGCGACACCTAATGCGAACCAATATTCAACCAAAAGTTCTTCATCATTAACACATCTTGCAACCTCATCCATTGCTCTAACCAATCTTGCTCTTAAATGTAAACTTCTGTTATCCATTGTTATCTCCTTTCATCTTCTGAATGACTATTTAGGATTTATCTTTATCTATCCTATAATTTAATTCTATCATTTTATTTTACTTTCGTCAATAGATTGTTAAATTTATTTTAATCAATACAACAATAATGGTATTTCTTTGTCACATATATTAGTTCATCTATAGCTAATATTTTTGTTTCTTTTGTGGGACATATATTTTCAAGTTCTGACTCATAGAATTTATATTCATCTTTGTCACTAATATACTTATGTCCGATTTCCTCTAATAAGTTATCCCAATCTTCCCATTCATCACACCTAAGACCAATACGTAATGCTTCTTTTAATTTAACAGCTTCAGCATTTGTTAATACTCTTAATTGATTCATTTTTTCACTCCTATAAACTCCATGTATTCTTTTAAGTCCTTAAACCCTTGGTTTATTTTAGGGATATTAACCATTTTATTTAATTTGTGTTTTTGGACCATATAACTATTACCTCTTCTTATGTACACCAAACAATTTCCTAAGTTATCATAACTTATACAACTTATTCTCATTTCCATTTTAACTCCTTTTGATGTACCTACCATACTTAGTATATGGAGAATAAATTATTGATTTGTCGAACACAATGTAAATCTTTCCACTCTTTCTCCTTTTTACTTCATAATCTCTGAACTCATAATCAAGTAACTCTAAGTCACCACCAATCTTAAGTTCACCATTTTCCATTTCCTTTATTTGTTCAGAAAGGCTTGTTATTATTATTTCAGGAGCACCCATTTCAATTAACTTCTCAAGTCTTTCTTTATCCATTGGAAGTTCTTTTTCAATTATTAACTCTTTTATAGTCATATTCTGTTCACCCCATTCATTTATTCTTCTATCACAATGTAAACTCTTAAATTTCTGAAGTAATATGAATGTCCTTTAGATTCAACCAAATCCATTTCAACCCTTTTATAATTTGGGTTATCTAAAATAACTTTTCTTAAAGAATCAGTAAATATTTTTTTTCCAAATTTAACAGCTTCTTCTGAAAATTCACCAACAAATATTCTTTCCATTTTTTAACTCCTTTCATCTGAAAAACTTTATTTTATTTGAGATACCATAATATTGGAAAACCAATCTCATATCTTATATTATTATAATATCATATTTTGTGACCATAATCAATATTTAGTTAATATTTATTTTAACTATTTTATTTATTGATTATATTATTGTATTATGGTTATCTCTCTTAACCATATATCCTTATATGGTCTAATTATTAATTATATAATTATTATATATATAATAGGGTATTGGCGGAAAGCTATGCATACAATTTGTTAACAAAATACACTATAGGTTGCTGGGGGAGACAACGGATACCAATACCCTATTATATTTCTCTTATTCTACTTTATCCCAGTCATCTGCTTCAGTAATGCCCTGTTCAATTTTCTTAATTGCTAAGTTAATGGCATCCCTTAAATTATACAATCCCTGTAAGTCGTTTATATGGGATGCACCTTTCAGATATACCTGAGTCTTTTTGCCATCATTTTCTTCTACTTCCATTCTTTGAGCTACAGTATATCCACCTTTAGAACATTCTGATATTATTATTGACCGGGTATCTGTTATTTTAGCTCTGCTTATTTCTGAATACTCTATTTTATTCGCCATCATTTTCCTCACTTTCTATTTCTATTTCAGACTCCATTAAAATAGTAAACTCTTTTATCTCACTACTAGCTAATGGTAATAAATTTAAGTTATCCATTTCTACATAATCTGCGAGACCATTGAATTGGATTTTACTTTCTCCGTCACCATCTATTGTAGTATTCTTTACTCTGAATATACCAAGTTTTAATATTTGAGGTTTACCAGAGGGAGAAGGAATACGAGCTTTAATACTTACATCATTATTCAGCATCTGCTGTAACTTTATGGTGTTGACCAATTCTGAGTAACCAGCAATGAATTTTATATTTACTGAACCATTAGCTGATACATTATATCCACCATTTACTACTACTGATTTTACTTTAGCTACCATTATGTTGCTTTCCTCACTTTCTCACGTTGCTTTTTTAATTTTCTTTTTATATTTATTTTCTCGCTCTTTTTCAAGTTCTTTCCTTGCTGAACTACCAGATTTGATTATCCTTTTGGGGACATCCAATTCAGAATCCATATTAACCAAATCCACTGCTTCCTCTCTATGCCCCTTGTTAGGCCCATAGGAGAGACCTAAGAAATCAGATGGGGATTTTATTGACTGATTATCAATAGGGGCCTTATTTAGGGAATCAGAGACCTCCTTAATATCTTCTGGCCGGACTAAAAGGAAGACTTCATTGGTTGAAAGGAATTGAATAGCAAAGACAGGAAGTTTATGGACTACTAAACTATTATAGATTAGGGTATCTATATCTTTCTTTACTATTCTAATTGATTGGGCATCAGTTGATTTTAATTGACATATTATTTCATCTGATTGACCATCTTCTTTTTCTATCCATGTTGAACCAGAATTGATAGTTGGTTTTAATCCTAATGACTCCATTACTTCTGCTTCATTCTTTCTATAAAATTTACCAGAACGTTTTAACTTTGCCATTGATAACTCCTTCATCCTATTTTCCTTACCTCATCAGCTATTGAGAATTGTAAAGTAGAATAATACTGCATCTCTATGCTTATTACTTCCTTAATAGCTAATAGACCAAGTCCACATACAACTGTAAGAGGAACTGAATTATTAGGGAGTTGATATACTTCTGAAAATAATCTAAATGGCATCTGTTCATGTGGTTGAGTTACTAATTCGACTCTCCATGTTACTTCATCAATTCTATAATATCTGAATATCATTTCTTTCTCACCATTAGATGTATTACATTCCATTTCATATTCAAAGTATATTATCTGTCTGCCTTCTGACTTTTTATTATGGAGAGAATTTAAGTTTATTTTCTTTTCCATTATTTTTTACTCCTTAATACCATTTGTGTTATCTCCATTAAGTATTCCTTATCTTTCTTATTTAACTTATCATACAAGTCAAATCCTGTTGAACCATCAAAATCATGGAATACATATCCATACATTGTTTCTTTAACAACTGATTTATTTTCTTTCTGAAGAACTACGAGTTGTTTAGATACTTCATCATAGTACTTATCTGATACTATATTGTTATTCAACTCATAATATGCTATGCTATATACTATTATTCTTCTTTGTAAATATTCTATCTTTGTTTTTGTGTCCCAATATCTCATTGGTAACTTATCAAAATCAACACCCATTATGTTAAGCCCTTTCTCTTTCTATTTCCTATTACTTTCATATCAATAGGTGATTTAACTCTATGGTTTACCATACAAGATGCTTTAAGGGATTTACTTAATAAGTGTTCATTACAAAGGTCACATATTCTAATGATTTGTTTTTCAGTAAAAGCTATTTCAAATATCTCTAAAGACTTATCTCTTGATTGTCCACATATTTTACATTTAGCTTCACCATCTTTACATATTCTCATTCTTATTTTGTTTTGCATATTCTAACTCCTTTATTTCTTGTTCCCTATCATAGTCATACCATTCAAGGAAATGAGAAGCAGAGACTCTCATTTTATCCTCAACGAGTTTAGCTATTCTTATTCCTAACTCTTTATCTCTGCCTCTCCATACAATAAAATGTTTCCTTTTGATAACCACCCTTACTACATAGGGATTTCCAAACTTAGAATAATTGTCTATGTTAAGATAACGCTGATACAATATCTTTAGCAGCTTCTTCTGATACATCTGTTTGGGTGATTTCAGATATTCTTTCCAAGCCAACCTTTACCAATGCCATTGCTTCTGCCAAATCTGATAAATCTGACATATTTAAAATAACACCATCAGTATCTTCATCATCTTCAGTTAGATTATTTATTTTGTCTTTTATCATATCCTCTGTTACAACTCCAGCTTCATTTTCTTTTAAGTTATTGAATCCGACAATTTCCGTTGCCATTTTATACTCCTTTGTTTTATTTATAGAATCTTACATCACCAGACTGATATAAAAATTCTAAATTCCTACTATGCCAATTATTTGTACTCTCACAACTCTCAAAATATAATGCACCATCTGAATAATCATATAATGTTTCCCACACCATATTAAATGCTTCTTCCGACTCCTCATTAGGTTCCATATACCACCAGGTTCCACCAGGTCTCACAACTGAGAATTGATATTTACCATTATTACATTCCATTATGACCTCATAAATTGTATTTGGAAAACCATCATCTTTTACTCTATTAAGTACCGTTAGCATTATCAATGACATAGTCTCTACACTTTGATTACCTGCTTCACATGTTGCTATCTTTCTTAAGTAATAGATGTCCTCATCACTAAGCTGTGGAAATTGTAACAATTCACAGTCATTACTTTCTTCTTCTACCTCTATCTCATTTTCACTTATTGTTTCTTCCTCAGTTTCCTTTGGTTCAAATTTCCGAATAACTACAAACTGGGACCTTTCCGTCCCTATATTATTACTTAATTCAATTGTAACTTCCTTTTGTACTTCCTGTACTTCTTCTACCTTATTATCATCAACCTGATGCATTCCAACCATTCCCGAAAATGTTATAAATAATATTGTAGCTATTATTTTATTCCTCACTCTCATTATCCTCACTTTCTTCATCATAGTAGAGTGAACATTCAGAACAAATGCCATATTCACAACTTTCTTCACCATGCATACATTTTCTCTTTTCTTCTTCAGTAGGTTCAAACATCTTTTCTTCTCCTTTCGTTTTTATTTTATTATATCATATTTTATGACATATTTCAATAGATAGTTAAAATAATTTATTAGGGGCTTTGGGACATCATCAAGTTTCAACCTTATGGAAACTTATCAATTTAATATCATATCACTTTGTATATCAATACTTTATTTTTATTGATACTCGGGTTGAACTATCAGATACCCCACTCTTCCTAAAATAGTCTTATTACTTTAGAATCAACATTTGAAATGGTTATTCCCTAATATAACCATTCTTCTGAAGCCACTCCTCTACATCAGCCACATACAAGATTAACTCGTCAATTCTGTGGACTCCGACGGATGGGTTACCATCCTCGTCTACTGATATAAATTTTTCCTTAGGTACTGGAAATGTATCTCCCTTACCCATCCTATTTGAAACTCTCCTTAAAATAGAAGCTATACAAACAAGGATTAAAGGTAATATTATCCACCAATCAAACTTTATATACCCCCTACCAATCCAATACATTATTATTGGTGTTACCCATATAATAAGTTTGGATAATGGGGAAAGTGAATGGTTTATTTTATTTATTATTATATTTTTTAATCTATTCATATTACTCCCAATTCCTGTCTATTAACTCACGATAGAATAACCTCTTTATCTCAATCTTATTATCTACCCTATTAAAGTAGCCATTGAGTTTACATTCACTACAATGTACATCCTCACTAAATAAGAATGATTTACTAACTTCTTTACACATATTACAATGTTCCGTTCTCGTTGCTTCCTCTGTGAGTGAAACATACAAATGAAGAGTAACAGTTGGAGATTGCTCATCTTTCTCATATTCAACATAGACGTTCTGCAATTCATCTTTACTCAATACATTTGTAGCGTACCATTTGCATGCTCTTAAATAAGCATCTTTCATATCCTTGCCTTTGAATTTAGTAGAATAAAATTCACAGCAATATTTTATTGGCTTTTCATTCATTGGTTGATACCTCCTTTCTTGCCAATAATACTTCATCCTTAGCTAACTTATCGACATGTTCATTGAAGGCATTACCAGAATGTCCTTTTATTTTTATTAACCTTATCTTTATGTCGTTACTTATACATTCATCACTACATTTTATATATTCTTTCCATAAGTCCTTATTCTTTATATCCTCACCACGAGTAGTTACCCAACCATTTGATAACCATCTGTTTATCCAGCCACCATTTACTGAATTTACTACATATGCAGAATCAGAATATAATTCATATTCCCTACAATGAGTTGTAGGATATATTTCATTTACTATTGTTTTAAGTGCTTCAACAATAGCCATTAGTTCCATTCTATTATTTGTAGTCTTTATCTCGTGACCAGATTTCTCAGTACAATCATCATTTAGTAAGAATATTACTCCCCAGCCACCAGGCCCAGGGTTATCAGAACAAGCACCATCTGTATATACCCTTATTTTCATTTTCTTATCTTTAACCTTTCTTTTTTAATTTCTGAATAAATCAGAATAGCCGTCTTAGCAAATATTTCATACATTGATATACCAAACACAAATCCTATTGTTTCTAAATTACTATCATTTACTATGTGACATCTCCAAACATCAGATTTTTTATTAACCCATATATCAGGTGTTATACTCATAACTCTTATCATATATTTGGAACACATAATTTTGATTGCTTTCTCAATAGCACTTAATGGTATATCTTCATCCTCTGAATACTTAGAAAGTGGTTTAAGTTTTCTTAACACCTTCTGAATTTTTACTTTATTTTCTTCTTCCCTATAATCGAGTTCTAATACTTCTTTAGTTGTCATATTAACCTCTTATTTTAATATAAGGGAGTGATATATTTCAACCACTCCCTTTTACTACCTTTTGACCATCGGTGGATTCATAGGAAAACTTAAATCAGCTCCGCTTCAGATTTCCCAGTCATCATCGTCATCTTCTTCGGGTTCAGGCTCAGCCTTCTTTGCTGCCTTCTTACCTTTCTTCTCCGGCTTCTTAGCGGGCTTTTCCTCTTCCTCTTCGTCCCACTCTTCATCATCAGCCTCTTCCTCAGCTGCAGCGGCCTCAGCATCTGCCTTCTTGAGCAACTCTACATAATACTTAGTAGGCTTCTTCTGCTCAGCCTTTATCTTACGAGTCTTGCACATCTTATACAGCTCAACTGCAGACTTTCCAGCGTATGCATCTGTAGCCTCTTCCTTTACTTCCTCAACCTCTTCAGGCTGCTCAGCATCCACACCATTAGGATAATACTTCTTAAAGAACTTCAGCATATCAGCAGTCTTGGTATCACCAAACTCTTCACGGCATTTCTTACGTCCCTTTACCTCACCAAGTAATGCCCACAGCTCCTTGTTTGACATATTATCATAATCGGAATCAGACTCTTCATCAGACTCATCTTCTTCCTCAGCCTTAGCTGCCTTCTTAGGTCTACCAGCCTTCTTAGCAGGTTTCTTGGGCTCCTCTTCCTCAGCTTCTTCCTCAGCTTCTTCCTCTTCGTCGTCATCTGCTTCCTCAGCATCTGCATCTTCGTCATCGGCATCATCTGCACCATCATAGAAATCCTTAATTGCCTTGTTTACCTTATTGACTGATACGTGCTCAGGAAGAAATGATGCGAATAATACAAAATCCTCACCTGCCACTGTAGCTACTCTTGTGATGATGTTAGCCAAAAGCGGGTATCTCTTACCAATGTCAATAACACTTGTGATGTCCTCGTTCTCTGCGATAATCTGTACAGCTTCTGCGATTGAATAATTTTTTGCCATTGTTTTGTTCTCCTTTTCTTTTTAATAATTTTGTTGGCAAATTTGCTCTGGTAATCTTACCAATTATATAGTTAACCATTTAGGTTTAACCCATTATTACTTTATCATATTACCACCCCCTTTGCAGCTCTTTGAATGCATCCATATATTTGTTATTAAATAATATGGGCTTTATTGAATTTAGAGTATCTTTATCCATTCCCTTAACTACGGATATTTCAATAGCTTTCTTAATATCCATTCCAGCTTTCTCAAGCTTAGTCATCATTGAGATACACCTATAAGAGAATGTAGCTCTTATGCCATTCTTATCAGCATAATCTCTAATAGCTCTGATAAAGTTTACTAACTCTAAATTTCCTCTTGCTAATTTCAATTCGACATTCTTATCATAATTGAATTTTATAAGTCCAAACCTATCAAGTGTAGCCTGGTCTAATACCATTCTTCCTGTATACAAATCATCTGCTCCACTTCCAACCGTGTTACCCGCAGCTACGAAATGTACATGGTCAAAATCCACTCTCCCAGTTGGGAACTCGAAATACCCATTAGCAATCGCTGCATTTAGGAGTACCAAAACCTCTGGTATACTAGCATCAATTTCATCAAGAAAGAACACACATTCTTCTTCATCTGTTAATGCTTTATAAAACTCAGTCTCGTGGTATCTTCCACCAGCATCTATAAACCCTGTAAGTTTATATTCCTGCTGTATTGAGTTTGAGAAGTAGAAATTCCAGCCCTTCTCTTTAGCTATTTGTTCCACCGTATGATTCTTACCTGAGCCTGCGGGACCAGCCAAATATACCGGAATATCACATTCTAAGCATGTCATTATGTTCTCATATTCTTCATGCTTAATCTTTCTTGGAACCTCAACTATTTTGGGTTCTTCAGGTTCCTTTGGTTCTTCCTTAACTTCTTCTACTTCTTCCTTGGGCGTAGTCGCTTCAAGGTCATCTGGTTCACTTTTAATAGTTTGCCATTTAATCTTAATTGACTCATCATCTTTCTTTTTAGTAGTCTCAGTAGCCTTTAATCTTACCCTGCCCTTAGTATCGTATTCCCTTTCAAGTCTTATTACCTCATAAGAATATGGGCTAAATATTATCCTCACTCCAGCTATTACTACATACATCCGAGGTGCCTCATGTGGTTGCTTTTTAGCAGCTCTATAGTAGTCATAGTTCTTTTCTGGTGTTGAATGGAAATTTATTATAAAGTGATAAATTCCTTTTGCATCACCAGGACCTATGGATAATACATCCAAATCAACTGGTCTTATTGCTGACATCTGTCATTCTCTCCTTTCGTTCTCTTTATGATAATATCATTATATCAAATTATCAGACCAACGTCAAGAGAAAGTTTGAAAAATTTTAACTTATTTTTTACCATTTCTTTTTAATGCCCTCATTAAGTTCATCTATGTTTCTTGCTTTCTCCAAATTATCACTTATAATTCTTGGAAGTATGTAATCATCTTTCCATGCCCCTTGTAATTCACTCTGTGAAGCTGGTGAACCATACCCATATTTAAAATCACTTGGTACACCCGGGTAAACTTCTATCCACCTAAAGTATAATCTTCTTAGCATTGATGTATGAGCTAATGGAAAAGACATTTTTGAAATGTTAAATCTTTCATTAGCCGATTTTATTTTTACTTTTACATAATATGTTCTTCTGTGCCTATAGCCACATCCAGTACCAAATACCACATTTAGATTGCATCTATATCCATTACTTTCAAAGTTATGTATAACCTTTAATGCCCTTGCGGAATATTCCATTATTTGTTCACTTGAAAAAGCAGCATTATAGCTTATGTCTTTATCTAAAGTTACAATCTTTTGTTTAATTGGCTTCATTACAGTAGAAACCATATTCTCTGGTTGGTTAGATAAATATAATGGAACTATTGGTTGATATCCTTGTACACCAATAACACTTCTTCTTACCTTTCCTATCTCAGTTGCTTTTACTTTCTCTTTAAAAATATGAGAAAGTTTTTCCGAACCCTCACCCCAACCATTTTTCATCAGTTCAAGTGCTTCATCTAAAGATTTTGTTCCAGTAAATCTTGTTTTCTCATTATTCTCTTTTTTAGAACTACAATCACTATCATATTTAAAAGTTTCGTTCTGTGGAGTATGTAAACAATAATCTACGAACTCTTGTATCGACTGATATTCTACTATTACATCATTACCTTTCTCGGTTACTTTCATATCAATTACCTCTCTTTCAAGATAATTCTATTATATCATATCTGATAACATTCGTCAAGAGAAAGTTAAAATTTATATTTCATTTTTTCTACCTCTACGACCATGTGGTGTATATCTTGTAACATGTCTTTTTAGTTTTATTTCCTCATATTCTTTCTTTTGTTTTTTATATTCATCACATTCACAATGACATCCAACATATCTTTTATTACAATCCTTACAACAAGTTATTGTGGATTCACCTAATACAAAATTATACATTATCTTTCTTCCTCTAACTTATTTTTATCTCCCTTAAACCAAAACAATGAAATACCAGCAGAATCAGCAGCATCGTTGTTATACATATACTTTTTACCATCTTTATAAAAGATACCATTCTTTTTCTTTGTACCTTCCATACATATTAAAATGCTATCCTCAAATCCCTTTGATATTAGCCATTCAATAGTAGGCCATTTTTCTTCGGGAACACCAAAATCATTTTTCTTTGGTTTAGAAGTTCCAATAATTTGTGCCTTCCAGCATCTTGTATCTACTGAATACGTTTTAACTCCATTCTCATTCATAACATCAGTTATAAGAGCATTTAATGCACCTATACTTTTAATATAGTTAATATTAAGAAAACCCTTGCTCATAAGTCTTATACGTTCAATAACACATACGACTTTACTAGCCTGTTTATTCATATTACTAACTATATTACTTAATTTATTTCTTAATCTTGCTCTCTTTTCTGAATTAGTATCTAAATTACCTAAATAGATACTTATAACTTTTTTCAACTCTCCGTCAGCCGTTATGCTTACACCAGTATTAGCGTATGATTGGTCAATACCAATACATATACATTTGTACTTTTTATTCATTCTACAAATCCTTTCAATACAATCTTGACAATCCATATAGATTGCTCTACCATATATCGGACAAGGAATACTCATTCAAATATTCTCCTACCTCTTTTATTATTAAATCTTTTACCATTACGAATAGCATATTCAGTATATTCTTTTGTATACTTATAACTATTTTCAAATACCTTTCTGGCTCTCATACCTGTTCCTTGAGCAAATCTTTCAGTCATTCTCATATCAGCATTTATTCCCTCAAGTCCACCATAAGGACATCCTATACATATGCCACCAGTATTATGATATACTTCATAACTATCAGAAAACTTTAATTCATATAACTTTTTATATTCCATTATGTCTTTTTCTGAAAAATTAAATAAGGGCATGTATTGGTCATACTTCTTATTTATATAATTTGCCTTTATGAATTTATTTCCCCTTTTACTTTTCATACTACCTTTAATATCCATTGAATCTGTTAATACAATATCAAATTTATTTTTAGTAGCATATTTATGTAATGGTTTCTTTATTACCTCTTTACAGCATTTATCTGATATTCTAAACTCTGGTGGATTTTCCATTATGAACTCTTTTAGATAAGCATTTTTATTTATATTATAAACTTTACTATCATATTGATTACACCACCATCTTAAAGCTCCATAGCTTCCTTTATAATATTTACTATTCATTTCAAATGTATTCTTATTACTTGGTTTATCCACAATTTCTAAATACTCATTACATAATACTTCAAATGGTTTATCTTCCCATTCAAAATCCATTTCTTGTAATCTTGCAATATTATATGATACCACCATACTTAAAAATGGTTCACCATATTTATTACAAGTATCTTTTACTATTCCACTTATATCACCAATAAGTATCTCTTGATTATATTTCTCACTTAAATATTCCATATGCTCCATATCAGCACCAAGAGTAACATCTGTATAGAAAAATATATATTCACATTTATTACCCTTATCTAACATATTACACATGTGAAATAGTATTGTACTTTCTCTCTTTCCGGTAAGCCATACCAATACTTTATTATACTCATCACTTTCAAGTATCATTTGTAAATCTTCAAAAGCATTTTGTATAATTAAATTATTTGTCTTTTGCATTTTTTCTTTTTTAAACTATCCTCTTTCTTTCTCTTTTGTACATATTTATAATATTCCTTAGTATATGAATAAGATTCAGCAAATACATATTTAGCCGCTTTATATAAATTTGGTTCCTGTGTTTTAATTACCTTTAACTGATAATTTACTCCCTCTGCACCAGCAAATGGACAAGCGACACATCCAGTCCGTTTATATCCATATTCAGTATAGCATCTACTATGACTTATATTATAAAAAATCTCATAAAGTTCTTTATCGCTATTAGTGTACCAAAATAAGGGCATGTATATATCATAACTCCTATCTTTATTTCCTGGCACCATACAATATTTATAAGACCTACTCCTAATCCCATGTTCGGCTTTTCTTATTCCAGTAATTAGTAAATCATAATTACCATCATGTATCATATTTTTAGAAGAATGCTTTTTTACCTCTTTGCAGCATCTATCTGAAATCTTAAATTTTGGTGGATTTTCAATCATAAATTCTTTCAAGTATCTAATGCTTGATATATTAAACATCTTTCCCTCATATTGATTACACCACCACTTTAATGCTCCATAAGTTCCAACATAATATTTATCATTAACTACTACATATCTTTTACCACCCTCAATCATTTCTTCAATTTGCCATTCATCATTTACCTCAGTAAGATACTCCTCACATAATTCCTCATAAGATTTATCTTCAAACTTAAAATTCATCTTTTGTAATATTTCTATCATCCCTGATGCTTGTTTTGATAAAAATGGTTGTCCATACTTTTTAGTAGCCATTATTATATTATTGGGAGCCTTATATCTTATTATATCTATTTTATACTTCTCACATAAATAATCTATTTGCTCCTTAGTAGCTCCAAACTCCAAACCAGTATCAAGCCAAATATAATCACATTTATTATTTATATCCAAACGATAAACCAAATCAAGCATTATATCACTATCAGCCCCACCAGAAACACTTACCAATACCTTTTTATATTTATCTTTATCTAAAACACTTTTACATTTAGTAAAACTATCAAGTATAATAGTATTTCCCTTTGGATATTTTAATTCTGTTAAGTCATATATCTTTTGTATCTTTTCCAATTCTTATTCCACCACCATTTATATTCCAACAAGCATTTCTTAATGCACATTGCTCACATCTCTTACATTCGGGATTCTTAGCATCCTTTGGTCTTTTTACCATTTTATGTTCTTTTATTACACGATTATAATAATAATTAATCTGTTCAGCTCTATCAATAAACTCATCAACTATTGACTGGTCAAAGTCATATATCTCAATTTTAAAATCCTGAGTATTTTTATCCTCACTTAATACAAATCCTTTATGTATACCAGTAAGATACATATACCATTGACATTGCTTCCAAGCTGATGGATGTCTACTCATATTCTGAAACTGATATGTATTAACTGATTTTATTTCACCTATCATCTTACCATCATAAAATTCAGGTATACTACAAATTATATCAGGTGTAAATCCAATTCTATATTTTTTATTAAATTGTGTTTTATCTAATTCATAATACTTTGAATAACCAGCCCTAATAAATAATCTTTGCCATTTTTCGTGGATAGCATTACCCTGTTCAAATATCCTCATAAGTCCTACTGATACTTGTTCACCCTGTAACTGTTTATATATTAAACTTAATACTTGCTGTCTTAAACAAAAATCCTTTTCACCTGTTATTAAAGCTGAAGCATGTAAACCAACTCTCTCTTGTGAATCTGCACCCCTTGTCATTACCTGTTGTACAAACTTTGTTTCTTCCTCAATATTCTTATCAAGATAAAAAGTATTATTTAATATCTTCTCAAGTTTAGTTGCATCAGAACTCTGAATCTTTGTTTTATTACCAATTGCATCCTTTTTAATTTTAGATACTATTCCCATTTTTAATCTCCTGTTGTAGTGCCCCCAGCGTCCTCACTGTCACCACTGTTATTATCTTCCCTTATATTATCCTCATACCACCCCAACTGGGCCTCTAATTCACATTTATTGATAGAGTTCATACATGTTCTACATATATGTAATTTCTCCTGCTTTATATACTGTACACCAGTTATTGTATCAACATGTGTAGCAATCATTTTATCATACAAAATATCAGTTTCATTTTTACAAACATCACATTTCTTAATTATCATCTTTTACCTCCGTAGTATGTATCATATTATATTGCTCTTCCACTTCTTTATCAGATAATTCAGCTATCTGTTTCCATAACTCACGACTAATAAGTTCAGACCTTATCCGTAAATTATTATAGATAAAATTAACCATTTCTTTTCTATCCATATTAACTCCTATTTATATTCCTCATAAGCTACTGGGGGATGTATCTCTGAATAAAATATCATCTGTCTTAAATATCCAGCATATCCCTCATACTTTGTATCATAAATATATTCTTCCAACCATTCACTGGGACTCATTTTATATTCCCTACTGAAATATTTATTCATGTGGGTATCAACTGGAAAACTTTCCAATCTATGTAGACCATATAAACATATACTTTTGGCTACCTTTTTACCAATGCCATCAAAATCCATTAAGTACTCAATTGCTTCATCAGTACTCATAAGCCTTAGCATATTTAAATCAAGCCAACCATCAATTATGCTCTCACATATATTTATTATTTTATCCTTTTTATAACCTACATCTTGTGTAGTTAATTTATCCTTATTCTTTAAGATTTGTTCAGGCGTAGGAAACTCATACCATTTAACTACTCCAATCTCAGCCATTGAATTAGCTCTTTTCTTTCCGCACTTCTCACATATACCTTTTATCATCTGTTTTGTTCTTGATATTGAAGTAGCTGTTTCCAACATTGAGAATATTATTACCTCAAATAAATCCTGTCTTAAAATATGTAAACCTTTACATCTGTTCATCTTGAACTTTATTTCATCATCAATAGTTTTATACCTATAATTTATTTCGGAATAATCATTACTCAAATCAAAGTAGTCCCACCATATCTCATAAAAATCTTCTTCGGAACAACTAAAGAATAAATTATCACCTCTTTGTTGAGCCTTAACAATTTTATCTCTCCACGGAATTATATATTTACCATCAGAGCATTTCTTCCAAGTAAATACCTGTCCTGAGTCATATATATTATCCAAATTAAAATAAGGTATATTTATTGCAAACATTAGGCACCTCCTACCACTCTTACTATACCAGCATTCTTTATCATTCTTTCACATATAGGACAAGGTTTAGCATTTATAGTTACCCAATATTTCTGATAACAATGTGATGCTGGAGCTATACATATAGTCATTGGTTGTTCTCCATATAAGTATAATGTAGAACCAATCATTTCTTTTCTTGATGCAGAAATCATAGCATTCTGTTCAGCATGTACTGATTTACAATCAGAATAATCACCAGAATTATGAGGCTTATTTAATCTCTTACATTGACCTATATCAAAGCAATTTATTTCACCTCTTGGATTACCATTATATCCAGTAGCTATTATTTCATCATCCTTAACTATAACAGCTCCGTACCTTCTTTTTAAACAAGTACTTCTCATAGCTACTGCTTTTGCTATATTAAGATAATACTCATCTTTTGATAATCTTTTATCACTTACTGGTGTCAATCCACCAAGCTGTTCAATATTATATACTTTGGTTTCTTCTTCACCAGCTTCTTTTATCTTTTTTAATATATCTTCAGTCTCACCAGGGTATCTATCAATATCTTCACTCATTCTTTTTATCCCCCAATGCTCTCTTTGCTAACTCACCAATAGTAATCATACCTAATAAGCTACATTCCATATTATTACTTTTAGATAATCTATCACTCAATACAATTAATATAATATCAACATATTCTTTATTAATACTGCCATCAATACTACCATCAAGTATGTTTATACCAAGTTCAAGTACATCCTCATCAGATAACCCTTTTACAATATTCATTAAATCATTAGTAAGTTTTGAACATACCTCTTTACTCTTCCTTTCAGCCTCTTCATAATACTTATCCCTTAAATCACAAGCCACCTTTAAACTAGTCATCATGTCATTCTTTGCTTTCTCAACTCTTTTTTCCATTTTACTTTTCTCCTTTGTTTTTATTTTAATTTTAATTGTTACTCATCTTCATCGTCTAAATCAATAGACTTAATCTTTTTACCATATTGAGCTGCTCTTAACTGAAGTATCTCTTTTCTTATATCTTTTACATCATCATGTGATACAAAACCTCTATCAAAGAAACAAGGTATTTCACATTCACCCATAGGATTTGAAACCTTTGATTTTGTAACCTTACATTTCATAATGAAACCAATTGTTTCTTCAGTAGCTGAGTTCTTTGGATTTTTATTTGGTATCTTTATCCAAGCTCTTCTTGCCACCTGAATCCTAACTGAACAACTATGCTTTAATTTTCTTCCACCCGGAGTATCAGTCTTTTCTCCAAACATCATAGCGTTCATTTTATCTCTAACCTGATTAACAAATACAACAGTTGTACCAGTTATCTCAATTATTTCTTCAATAGTTGGTAGATACTTATTTAATAGTCTTGCTGTTCCACCAATTCTCTGTTCTTCAATACTATCTTTATCTGCCGATTTTAATACTTTCTCAGCATCCTCTTTAGGAACTAAACTGGGAACAGAATCAATACCAATTAGTGGAATACCAGCCTTACCAAACTGGATTGTCTTATTCATAGCATCTTCACCATATTTAGCTCTATAAATAAGTAACTGTTTTGGTCTATTACCAAATACCTTTGCCCTCTCTGCATCAAATGTACCCTCAATAGGAATATCTAATGCCATAGCATGCATTGAAGCTAAATGATATAATAAAGTAGTCTTTCCCGAACTCTCCGGCCCATATATCTCTATAACTCTACCCTCTGGCATACCACCACCAATTATCTCATCTAAGTCCTCAATACCAGTAGACCAACGCTTAATCTTTAAATTAGCATTTTTACTACCAATACTATATATGGCTCCCTCGCCCTCTGATTTATTGATACTATTACAAAGTTTAATTATTTGCTCTTTGTTAATATTACTCATTTTATCTGCACCAATTTCCTTTTCCTTATATGATTATTATATCAAATTCATTTACATACGTCAAGAGAAAGTTTTATTTATTTTTACTTTTATATCTCTCTGCCCTTGCATATAATGCTGAGTTATATTTCTTTACTTTACTTATATATAACTTTTTATTAAAATCAAGTGCACCATATTCAAGGAGTAACTCAATTACCTTTTTATTTACTTTCTTACCCTGCATTCTATCAATGAAGTCGTCATAATCTCTAAATATACCATTTTCTTTTCTTTCAAGACAAATAGCTTTAGATGCCACTTCACCAACTCCCTTAATACCAGTCAAACCCTGTTGAATAGCATATTCACCATCAATCTTCCTTAATGAGCATTTAGGCATTGAATAATTTACATGTGGTAAGAATATTGCTGCTCCGTCGCCTACGGCACTCTCACAAAATTTACCATAATCTGCTTCATTATTAGCAAACTTTATTTTTGAATACCAGAATATATCGGGATAATGTACTTTATAATACATCTGTTCCAATGATACCAGAGCATATCCAACTGAATGACCTTCATTGAATGAATACTCATATAATTTGTGGAATAGCTCTCTTGCATCTTTATCAGATACACCAAGTTTAGCAGCACCCTGTGCAAATTGATTTTCAAACTTAGGATATTCTTCCTTAAAATATTTTAAGAATGTAGGAGTTGATACACCAGCTTTCATTTTTGTTGTAGCATGAGCTTCATCCCATGTCATACCAGCTATCTCAACACACATTCTCATTATCTGCTCCTGGTATATAATTGTACCATACGTCTTCTGTAAATACTTATCAAATGCGGGCATCCTATCTCCCTGCTCACCCATTGCCTCAGCCTCTTTATTAGCTGCATATCTCTCTGGCATTCTTTGCTTCAAAGGACCAGGTCTATTCATAGCTGTAGCTGCAACTATATCATTAAAACAGTCAGTATGAATATTAACCAATATCTGTTGTACCCCACCCTCATTCATTTGGAATACACCATTACAATCTCCACGACCAAATGCTTCAATTGTAGGTCTATCCTCTGTCATTGAAATATCAAATGTAGGAATACCAGTATATTTGTGACATTCCTTTAATTCAGACATTGTTTTAAGTCCAAGTATATCAAACTTAATACATCCTATATGCTCAATATCCTGCAAATCATAAGAAGCAAACATTCTTCCAGTCTTATTATCTATTCGAACTGCAGTATAGTCAAATATATTTGCCCCAGTAACAGCAACTCCAGCAGCATGGGTACCAATATAACGAACTTTAAGATACATCCTGCAAAAATGTTTAATAATTCCGTCGTAAGCTTCATTGTATTGATTATACCTCTTATCAGCAACTGCACCTTCTTCATCAAAATAACCCTCATCAATATATTGTTTTAAATATGCCTTTATATCAGCAATTATACCTTTATTTATTTTTGTTTCTTCTTTACCTACAGATTTATCAGTTGGTAACCCACAAACCTTTGCTAAGTCATTTACCAAATTATCAACCTTATATAAACCATAGGAACAAATCTGAGCTGATTGACCAGGATATTTCTGAAGTATATAATCAATTACTTCACCTCTTCTTGCTGTTTCAAAATCTAAGTCAATATCAGGCATCTTCTTTCGTTCTTTCATTAAGAACCTACGAAATTCCAAATCAAAATGTATACTATCAACTTCAGTAATATGTAATGCATAACATACTATTGAGTTACAAGCTGAACCTCTACCAGGTCCCACTTCAATTCCATGCGTTTTAGCCCAATTAACATAGTCCCAAACCATTAAAAAATAATCTTCAAAACCATGAAACTTAATTACATCAAGTTCTTCTTTTGCTCTCTCAATATACTTTTTATTCCATACCCCTCTATCTTTAAGCCCCTGCTTAACTTTATCCTCTAAAACTTTATATGTATCTTTTACCCCTTTCATCTTGGGTAATATCTCTTGTAGTTTATCAAGATAATTCATTTCACATTTATCTTCAATTTCATCAAGAGCTTCATACATTTCTTTAGCCAATCTCTTGGTTTCTTTTTCACCAAAATCTTCTTTATGCATTTTATAAAAACGCTTTCTCATATCATCTGGTGCAGGCATATATCTTTCAGAATAAGTTTCCTTTATATGCTCTACATCATGTCCTGCAATCTCATGCATCTTTATATAACTATCTAAGTCATCTTTTCTACCTCTATGACTATCAGATGTAAGAATACATTTAATACCAAGCTTCTTAGCTAATTTAATACTCTCAACATTTACTTTCTCCTGTACTCCCTTATCTGATATTTTATATGGTTGTATTTCCACATAAAAATCTTCTCCAAAAATACCAACCATCTTTTTAAGATAAGCTTCAGCCTGTTTCATTTTACCCTTTATAATACATTGAGCTAAATACCCAGCTACACAAGCAGTAGAACAAATCAGACCATCATGATATTTTTCAAGAAGCTCAAATGTCCATATAGGATTATAATATTTAATCTTCTCACCCTCATATTGTAATTCATTAAGATTATGAAAACCCTGCAAATTCTTAGCAATTAAAATAAGGTGATAACCTCTTTCCTTTTCTTTATGAACCGGTAAGAAATATCCCTCACATCCAAGTATTGCCTTTAATTCATATTTTTTACATGCCCTATAAGTTTGTACCAATCCATTTGTATTTCCATGATTAGTACTTGATAAAGAATTATAACCTAATTCCTTTGCTAACTTAGCTAAATCATCAGCTCTACCAAAACCATCAAAGGTAGAGTATTCATCATGTCTATGTAAATCAAACATCTTTCCACCTTAACTTCTTTCTCCAGCACTCTCTTATTTTATCTTTATCCATAAGTGCTTGGTATGCTTTAGTACTTTTAAATTTATTTATTATTTCTGTATCACCATTCTCTGAATACTTTTTCATTCTTGTAGCTATATCACTATAACTTTCTTCCTGAGTATCTATCAGTAATTTTTCTTTTATTATTATATCATAAAATTCAGGATACGTCAACCGTAAGTCATCCAAATTCATTCTATTATCAACAAATGGAATACACCCAAGTATTATGGATTCCATAAATCTCTGATAGTTAAACTCAGTTCTCATAAATGGAAGATTAACAAATGTATATCTTGAAATCATTATTTTATAATAGTATTCAGATTGAGATAATGCATCATTACCCTTTTTATATAGGTCATTTATTACAGATGCAAAACCCTTCAATGAATTACTGAATGCTCCTTTATTTGGTTTTCTTCTTGATACACAATTATTAAACTTTTTTGTTATATCCCTTAATTCTGCCCTTCCATAATTTTGCTCACTAATAACTGAAACATAATAGAAAAAATCCATATACTTATCAATTTCCTGTATATATGTATTTTTAAGTCCCCATTCAAAAAATGGCATTGAACGTCGGGGGCCTACCGTCGATTTTAAGGCCCCTATAATATGATACCTATCTTTTCCTATTATGGGACTTAAATCTACCTCTCTCGGGTCTACCTGATAATGAAAAACATTAACATCTGATTCTCCCAAACATTCAAGAAAGACCATTCTTGATAAAATATTCTTAAGCTTCTTTCTTGTACCAACATTAACAAAACCATAATCATCTTTTCTATGACATTTATTAAGTTCTGTTTTTATTATCTCAATATTATACATCTTTGGTAAGAACCTACCATATCTTCCATTAGTAATACCATCCCTTACTTGCATTCCGTATATCAATACATTATCTACACAGGATAATATTTCCATGTGTCTTTCTTTAAGTTCTTTATATCCTTTACAATACCAATTACAATCCTTTATTAAATCTGGTTCACCAACTATATATTTATATAAGTCATATTCTTCATCAAAATCAAGGAATGTAATTTTATCTCCAAGCATTTCATATAACTGAAAACTTATAGCCCTATTTATTTCCTCTCTCCTTTCATTACCAGGAATAGTTAATGGGACTACTAATAATCTTTCATTTTTCATTCTGTATCACCATATATATCATACTCTTCTGCCTCTGGCAATTTGTAATTTTCAAAAGTCGCTGCTTCAGCCATCGTTGACATGATAATGGCTGTATACTTAATAAAATCATCACGGTCATAATTATGCTTATCAGCAATTGATATAAGACCAGGTACTATTGTAGATGTCATAAAATCATTAAAATCTTTAAAAGCCTTATCATCCATTACTCCTTATCCTCACTTTCTGCTTTGTATGGTTCTGGTAAAGGCATCCATGCAACAATATCTGTTAAATAGTTTCTTTCGTTATTTATCCAATTATCATTATGCCAATTATTTATTCCGTCAAAATAACAAGCACTAACTATTAAGTCACTTCCAATTTGTTTTGTAACAGCATAACAATCTGCTACTTCGGGCAACCTCTCATTAACCGGAATCCACTGCCCCATCTTCTGCTGTGGTGTAACAGGTGGCAATTCTGCAACAAAATCTCGCAAAGATTCCATACAATAATCTTTATCACCGTCACTGTTCCATAACACAGGTATTTCATTAATCACCGCCTGTCTGCTTATAGCATCGCCACTCTGCTCCCTGTACGCTTTCAGCTCTTTTAGCCATTTGGCAAGCTGGCGATGCTCTTCGGCACATTTACTGCATGACTCTTCCTCGTTATAAAAATCCGCTGACGATATAGGTCTGTTTCTTACAGATTCTGCTCTTCGCTCATTCTTTTCTGCTACTTCTTCTGCGTGCTTAATTGCTTCGTCTAATGTCATTCTTCCACCTCCATCTCTGCTCCACAATTAGGGCAATACTTAAATTTGCTCAAATTGATAGTCTTTTTATACTTCCAAAAATTACACTCTGAACATTTATAACTCCATTCTTCTGCACCTCTTGGCATAGTTAAAATCCACCGCCCTGTCTTTTTTTCCCTGCTGATAGCATCTAAACAAGACTCTTGCTCTAAAGCTTCAATTGCTACATCTATTACTTCCTCTGACATACCATCCCATGACTTATTCTTAAATGCTTTTAATTCTTTTATTGCTTCCTCTCTTTCTTCATTAGTCATCTTTGCTCCTTTCTGACTTTACATCCCTTTCATATAAATGTAAACTTCCTGCAATATGAGTATAAGTACCAATCCCTACTCCTAATTCCATACTCATAAGAACCTGCATATTTGTAAACTGAAATACATCATAAGGAAAACCCATCCATAAATCGTTAGACCTCATATATGTAGTAAGATTTAATTTATTATCCCTTATAAAGAATTGTAAACATACAGTACAATTTACATCTTTACTCTCTTCATCAGATGCTTCCTTTATATGAATAATTGCTCTGCGAGAATTTGGATTGATTCCCAGTTCATCTTTTACAAATTCCCATTGATTAAAACCATACTTAAATCTTATACAATGACCATAATTAGAATTAACAGTTTCACCATCATCAGACATCCTATCCCAACCCTTTGTATATTTCTGTATCTCTTTCAATTCATTATTACCAGATAAATACCAAAGCATCTCTCCGATAGCATATCTCATAGGTAAATTTCTTATCTTACTTTTAAGGATATTTCGTGTAGGGTCTTTAATTACAGTTATTGCATTTAATATCTCTCCGCGAATTTCACCATCACGAGATTCATCACTCAGTTTCATAGAGCTTAATCTCTCATACCATGTTTCCCAAACCTCATCAATATTATTTCCCTCAACAATTATATTCATGTAATATTCATTATTCATACATTTATTACCTCTTCTAAAGTTTCTATAAATAATTTACTATGCATAAATATTAAATGTTCACGGAGATACTTAATTATAAGTTCTCTTTCTTCCTGGTGATATTTATAGTACATTACCCTATCAATCACTGTTCCCTTATCTCTTACTGTCAGTTCATCTTTAACCAATCCAGCGTACTTATCAATTACATCTTCACCATATTCTTCAATAAATAAAGGTAAACAACCATAATATATGCTCTCAATAATTCTTGCTGTCATAAATCCATACTTAACATATTCTTTCTTTGCTAATAGGATTGTACAAGTATTAACACAATATGTATATTCCATATCACTAGCATTTATTCTTTTATGGAAATTTATAGTCGGCCACCTTTTCTGTGAATCTCTGCCACCCTCTAACCAATTGCCATAAATATTAACTCCATGCATTTCAGTAGGTATATATTTATCAATGCACCAGTCCCTTTCATATCTATTACCAACATATACCAAATTACCATCTGTCATGGTATTCATTATATTTATGTTATTTATATACCTGAAGTCAAATGGTATCTCAACGTGCATTGCCATTTCATCACTTTCTCTTTCCCATTTGTTACCAAGTTCAAGTATAAAATAATCTACATTCTTCTTTTGTAAATCTCTTATGTGCTCTTCCGTAAGTTTATAATCTAAATCAAATATTATAAGCTTAATATTTCTTGATGCACAATAATTGATTATACAATTCTGAATGAATAAATCCGGCTGCCAATCAGCATTTGTATATCTTGCGTTAATTGCATTTCTATTGGGTATTTCCATACGCCACTCAAGAAGTATACAATCAAGATATGATATGCTCTCACTATCCCATATCCTAAATAGTTCTTCTTGTCTTACATTTCTCCAATCCTCAATACCATCATATAAGTACTTCTTCATTCTTATATATGCATTATATCTCGGATTGTCTTTTGATTCAAAAATATCAAATCCCATTCCACTGAAATACTTTTTAACTGAACTACCACCAAACTTAGTAATTGGTCTATCCCTATCCGGCATCATCTGATAAACTGTATGCCCTGCCTCCTGCAGACTATTTATTATGCTCCATGAATAAAAAGCATTACCATCTGGTGTACTTATTTCCTTACCATTCTTATCAAATTTTTCATCAGCAAGGAAGCCCCAATATGCATATCCTATTCTCATAAAATCTTTTGCCACCTTTCTTTAATAAATTTTAAATTTGTTATTTTCCTAAATGATTTTGTACTCCTAATTTTCTCTAAAATACTTTGCCTCCTTTCTTCCGAAAACTCTTCGATTCTGCTTTGTATTTCATCAAAATCTACTACCAATCTTTCATTTATTATTATATCACGAATATCGGGAAACGTCAATAATAAGTCTTTTGAAGAACAGCTTTTATGTACAAATGGAACTACATCAAGCATTACCGATTCCCAAAATCTGAATATACTAAATGTAGTTTTATCATAAGGCGGAATACATAATGTATATCTATACTTTGCTAAATCCTCATAGAAATCAGTTTGTCTTTTTAATTTATCAAATTTACCAGCACCAAATACTCTTACACTTGAATTAGGTATACTTCTTAATTCATCCATGTGGTCAAGTATAAAGAATCTATCCTCTGTTATAGCTGTACAATGGAAATGGAAATCACCAAATTTTGTTTTATCAAATCCATGTGTTATCTGCATACACCCATATTCAAATGCTGGCATAAATATATATTTTCCTTTTTTAGCTGTACCAAATACCCGTCTATAAGACTTGAATTTAAATATTAAACTAAAATCAAATTCCTGCGGGTCTATAAGGAAATGTATTACCTTATCACATACCATAGAAGCTGCTTTTACTAAATGATAAGCTGCATATACCCTTTTCATTATCATATAAGTAGTAGCATAATATGGATTATCAACTATTCTACTCTCAAATAATTTAGGTATATAATCATCATCAGCTTTGAAACCACTTATCATTGTTACCCTTGTAATTACCAATGTAGTAATATTATTCTCAATTAAAAAATTCTTTGCATATTCCAAGCACTCATCCCAATTCTTACAATCAACACCAATGTAGTGTAAATGTTCTGTACCAGGTGCTACTGATAATGCATGTTTAAATTTAGGAGTCTTAAATGTATCTATTACTTTACATTCTCCATTAGGAACACATTGAGAAATTGTATTCACTATAGCTGGTACTATTACATTATCAGATGGTATATATCTACCAAATAACATTATACCTACCATACTTACACCTCATAATCATATCTTCTCTGGCATAATGAATTACACCTATCACTAAATGGACACATAACAGGTTGTAAATTATTTATCCTTTTAGTAACTTCATCTATATCCTCATTAAGTATATTACCCCATATTTTATTACTCTCAATACCCTGACATAAAGGTATATCTCCATTTGAATAAACAGTGATAACATCCTTAGTACTAGTACAATTAGGTAACTTACCCTTTTTCCAGTCCTTTAAGAATAATACATCCTTTTCATAAAACATATCCAAATGATTAAGTAATGGTTTATAATCTTTTGGAGCTATTAGCTCATCTTTATTAGCAAATGTATCACTATCCCTACCAAGAGCTAAATATACTTTATTCATACCAAATTCTTTTTTAACCATTTCCATATCTTCATCAATGGTATCATAATTAAATTTACTAAAAGTATAACTTAATTTTACATATGCATTAAATATTCTTGCATACTTAACTATATCTCTTATCTTATCAGTATTACCAGGTACACCCCTAATCTCATCATGCTTTATACCATCCCAACTAATAGTAATATTTGGAGCATATGTGTCTATTACACTATATACTTTTTGTGGTAATAAACCATTTGTTAATATGGTATAACTTATATTATTCTTTTCAGACCAAGATAATAATTCTGAATAATAAGGATAAAGGAAAAACTCTCCACCACCATATACAAAATCTGCATCTTTATTCTTTGAAATAAATTCTCTTACTTTATATAATGGTAAATTTTCTTTCTCTTTACATTTCCATATAGGACATGTCTTACATTTTGAATTACATCTATTTGTTAAATATAGCTGTATAAGTTTCTTACTTCTCATCTTTCTTTTCTCCTGTCAATTCAAACGTTAAAACAGTTAACTCCTCTATCCTATTAGCTGCATTATTTAATAAACCAGCCAATTCACCTTTTGTACTACTTGAATAAACTCTTAATTTATTTACCAATTTAAGACTATTAGCTGCCTTATGTGCCAATTCCTTATCATCCATTCCATTCACCCTGCTTAGTATACTTACCATCAATAAATTTATGAACAGCTTTAATTGCCATATCATCAGAAGAATAAGTACATTTATATTTTAATAAATTACTTTCTTTATATACCTCTTCAAATAATTTCTGATGTAATGATAAATCACTACCATGCATTTTAGAACATACATTCAGATTTATTGGCATCATAAGTATAACCAAATATCCGTCTCTCTGTTTGAGCATTTCCTTTTCAATATTCCTTAAATAATATTTATCTAAATTAGCATCCCTTTGAGATTTTGTATATACATATTCTGTCCAATGGAATCTGTCAATTATTATATGTCTATCTTTATCCTGAGCATATGTGTTATTAAACAACTGTACCTGTCCCATACAATAACCATAACTTATTGCATTATTCTCTTTCAACGTACAAAATTTATTCTCTATCCTTTCAGCCTTAAATATTTCTGAATTAGATAAATTATCTTTTATTTTATTAGCTAATGTAGTCTTACCAACTCTATCAATACCCTCAAGTATAATAACCATAATTTCTCCTTTTTAGTATTAAAGGGAGCTCGTATGAGCCCCCTCTATACATTAGTTATTCTCTTTACATTCTTTTTCAATTCTCTCAGCAAATACATCAAGCTTATCATTTATAGCATTATATAATTGCTTACTATCAAAACCAGAATACATCGTAATATTCATAAGTACAATAAAGCAATCAGCTATCTCATCAAGCTTATCTTCTTTATTATATTTTACATTACGTATATTCTTCCAACGCTTATCTGCTTCAAGCACCTCACCAATTTCAGATATTAACTGTTGGATATGGTAACTAGCCAATAAAGGATGGTCAACTGGTAACTGTCTTTCATTCTTTGTTATCCAGTCTACATATTGGTCATACATCCCTCTCTTTATCATTTCAGACTGATTATTCATCTGCTTTTCGAACAACGTAGAAAGGGATTCCGTCGATAAGCTCGTGGTCTCTTTTACTATATCTGTGTTGTGGGTCGAGTCACTCATCGTCATCTTCCCAGTCATCATCGTCCTCATCATCTTCCCAGTCATCCTCTGCCTGGTCAGCATCTTCGAGTTTCTTAATATAATATCTCTGTGACTTCTTGGGTTCAACATCTATCTTACGTTTCTTACAAAGCTTAAATAACTCCTTTACTGACATATCCTCATAATCAGTAGACTCCTCATCTTCAGCTTCATCTTCCTCATAATCATCATCGTCACCAAATGGTAACTTATCTTCATCATCGTCCTCATCAGACTTAGCTTTCTTCTTGGGTTCAGGCTTCTTAGCTTTCTTCTTTGGAGCCTCATCATCTTCTTCATCATCACTCAAATCATCATCAGATACTATATCACAAGGAAATGCTTTATCAAGTAATTTAAGTACCTCTTTATTTGAATATGCCTTTGCTTTGTCATTTCTGAATTTTACCTTATCCATAGGTACTACCGAGAATGTCTTATTCTGCTGTTTACCAGATACAGATATTACATAGTCCCTATCAGTTAATGTACCATAATTCTCATACATAGCAACCAATGCGGGAATAGGAGTGCAGTTATTAACCGGAAACATAAATAACTTAACTTCCTTGTTCTCATAATCCCATACTGACCAACAGTATTGTTTTCTCGTTCTTAGCGAGTCGTCATTACAATAAGGACAATCCCTACCAAATAATTCCTGACACGGAACGTTGATACCCTGTTCAAAACTATCATGGAACTCTATCTCCATTCCGTCGTCCATATCCTGTAAGAATCTTACCCTTACTTTCTGTCCCTCACGAAAATAAATAAATTTTCCTTTACTCTGACCAGACTTCTTTGCATCCTGTTTAATGCTGTCTAACAATCCCATTTTACTTGTTCTCCTTTACACTTAAATTATATTTTTGCATCGTTCTTCTATAACACTTATTAAATTGTTCTTTTGACATTTCACCCGGGTCTTTAATACCTTTTAGATACTGAAACCTTGTTACATTAAACATGGTCTTTAAGTACTTTGTTCCTTTCTTACCACATTCATCATTATCTAATGCACTTATTATTTTCTTTACTCCTTTTTCTTTTAGTTTCTGTTCCTGCTCAGCCGACATCTTCCACCCGAGTATTGCTACTACGTTATCAGGTTCAATACCAACCTCTATGAATCTTAATCTATCCATAAATCCCTCAACTACGATTACATATTCCTTATTACCATAATCACCACATAAAGTAGTAACTCTTCGGAATCCCTCATTATATAAGTACTTCCTTTTAGCCTCTACCTCTTTAACCATAGTCCTACATACCCAACCTTTAAATTTCCCATTATCTAAAATAGGAAATATAAGTCCGTAATTAAGATTATAATTTACTTTGGCTTTTACTGTATTAAGGGTACCAGGTGAATATCCCCTGTCTTTCATATACGTCTTTGCCTTTTGGAACTCTTCTGCATCAATTTCTTTTTGCCAATCTACCTTGGATAAACCATGGTAATAATCATAGGCTTCTTTATATGCTTGTCCGCTTGGCTTCTTTTTATGATGTTTTATCCTTTTTGATATTTTAATATTTGAGCATTTCTTTGAATCAAGTATATCTAAATACTTCCTATATGATTTTAAATCATTAAGACCATTATACTTTTCTTCCATTAGTGAAACAAATTTAATAGCTCCACCATGTTTCTGACACCCAAAGCAATACCAACGTCCTGTCTGAAAATTAACTTTCATACTTGGATTTACATCATTGTGAAACGGGCAAACGATTTTTTGTTCGGCTTCGGAAACGTCTGGTATTAAATTATAATACCAAAGAACTTTTGCTAACTCATTTCCGCCTTCCATAATCTCTCCTTACTTTTCTGTAAGTCTGTAGTATGGTTTATTCAATTTAATCGTTGCACATTTCTTTACATCTTCTTCTCCGACTATTCCTAAGTCGACTAATTTATCAAGAGCATTATCATTAACAGTTTCTTCATATTCTATACACTTTTTAAACTCTTTCCACGGAATCTTATACTCCTTAGCTAACTTAATCAGTAAAGGATAATTAACAACTGTAAGTTTCTTAGTTATTACACCCTCTGAATCTTTACCAAGTAATTTCCTAAGCTTATCAAAATTCCATTCTATTTTTGAAGTCTGTGTCTTATGTACTTTAATCTTGGTACCATCCATGTTTTCTCCACCATCAACATATACGTTACCATCTTCATCCCTGAACCTCTCATAAAGTACATCCATTATATTTTCAAAATCATTCTTCTCAGCAGTGAATGCATTCTCTACATTCTTTTTAGTCTGAGTTATCTTATAAAAATTACGAACTGATTTTATAAGTATATTTCTCTGTTCTTCTTCATTCCTCGACTTCTTCATTATCTACTACCCCCTTTAATAACTGATATACACCCTTGGGCCATCTCTTATTTGTTCTTACCCAAATTACATCATCATAGGAGATAATAAATTCTGCTCCATATTTGGTCTCTACCTTAAGTTTCCTATTCTTGGTTGACCTCTTGGTTACCTTAGCAGATTTTACTTTTCCTGTGTAACTAGTAAATGCTACCAATGTACCAATCTTTACATTTTCGATATAAGCTTTCTTTTTCTTTTCTTTCTCTGCTTTCTGTTCTTCAGTAAGTTCAGTGCTTATATCGTTTTCTGCCTTTTCCTCAAGTTCTGCTGATTCAGATTTCTCTGTTTCATCATTTGGCTGCTGCCATTCTTCATCATCATTATTGACTGATTTCTCTGTTTTCTGTTCTTCTGTTTTTGATAAGATTTCATCAACCAATTGCTCCTTTGTTTTTCTTTTGTTACTGTGGGTTAATGTAATTCCATTCTCTTTAGCGATAGCAACTACATCTTCCTTTTTCTTGAGTAACAGTTCTTCTCTTGACATCTCTGTGCCTCCTTTTTAATTTTTGTTGTTTACTAGTAATCTTACTACTATTGATTTGGAATACCTATCCCGAATCTGATTTCATTATATCATATCCCTTTACATACGTCAATAGGGAATTTGATTTTATTTTAACCAGATGCAATGCGTGTATCACGTGCGTATATTAAATAATGAACGTTTTCGTTCAGTAGCAATTGTAGCACCATAATATTATATTTTAATACCAATATATAATATCATAATATTATTATATAATATTTATATTATATATTATTATATTATTGATGGGGACAAGTAGGTAATTTCTTTACCTCTTCCATAAGACGTTTTGCTGAACCATTACCACCCATTGCTTCATAAGGTTTGTACAAATAATCATGTAGGTTTTCATAATCATCTGGTGAGATATATCCCTGCTCAATATGATACTTACATAATTGAATTATTCTGTCGTGACCAAGTCCTAATATCATTTGTGTTTTTGCATCTTTTCTTTCTCTGATTTTTTCTAATACTGCCCAGAAACCAGAACTTGCAAATACAGCACAAATAATAGTAACTGTCATTTCCATAAAATGCTGCATATTATTACCTCCAATATATTATAAAAGGGAGTCCATAAAGGACTCCCAGTAATTTACTTACATACGATTTCTCATTCTATTTTCTCTTGAATACATATCGTCATTGGAATACCTATCGTCTCTGCGCATATCCATTCCTCTGCCATATGACATATCATCATATCTGCCACCATAGGAATTTCCACCATAAGAGTTACCCCTCATCATAGGATTGTAATTACTATATTCCTTTGCTTCTTCTTTATCAAGTATCTTGTCGATATTTTTAATAGCATGAGCAAGTTTATCAATTACTTCAAGGGACTGAGCATCTATCTTTTCTTTAGAACCAAATTCCTCAAGTTCATTACAAAGCATATCCCTTACTTTATATACCTTATGCATTTCCTATACCTCCTTAGGCTATCCTATCAATACTTAAGCTACCATCAATAACGTTAATAAGAGGAGTCGGAGTAGCTGCCGGATTATTTATTATACCATTGATATATTCAACAGATACAGTAAAGCAGCATCCACGAGGTACATCAACGATTGCACGACTTGTAACTCCACCATATTCCTCAACAGCAGCGGGAGTAACTATACTTCTACTACCAACACGCTGTTCTCCATTAACTATTATACCAGTAGCTATTGGAGTGATTGCTCCACCAGTAGGTATTGCTATATTACCAGTAAATTCTACCTCATATCTGGCAAAGCAACTAGTAGGATTATTTACAATACCACGCAGGATAAAAATTCCTGTGCCATTCTGGTGAAACACATATCCCTTTTGACACCGAATAGAATCCAAAAACGGGATAGCATCATTGAGAGCTACATTCTCAATACTATCCCTTGTTAAATATTCTGCCATAGTATTACCTCCTATTAGAAATTACCGCATCCGCAGCCACTGCATCCATTATTACCATTACAAGTAAATATAGGAGTGCGTCCATATACAGGAGTGGTAGGTACAGGACAACTATTTAATCTATTATAAAGGGCATCAACTTCTTCTCCTATTGCTACCCTTCTATCAACGGCGTTAACCCGTGCACTTAAACCATCAATCACATTCTGCATTCCTGCAATACGGTTCTCATAATTCTGCTTTACGCCATCAAGTTCAAGCTGGCAAAGTTTATCAAGAATAGCCTGTGTACCACGATTCTGTGAATCAATAATATCACGAGTATTCTGCATTGACTGAGTTCTATCTGCACAATTCTCAGTAGCAACTGTATATTTAAGGTCAGCGATACCAGCCCTATTCTCACAACAACAATTCTGAAGTGAACTCTGAATATCAAACATACCCTGCATATTAGCCATCTGCCTTGCATTAGCACCCTGCTCAACTGCTGAGAAACTATTGCAAAGCTGATTTGATATACCAGATACACTATTCTGAATACCAGTAAGCTGATTACTAAGCTGAGCATTCTGAAATCCACTAGTAGTAATATCAGCCTGGTTCATCCACGGATAAAGACCATTTCCGCCATTTCCACCAAGACCATTATTACCCCAGCCAAGTAAAAGGAGTAAGATTATCCAAGCCCAATCTCCACCAAGACCATTGGCACCAAATCCACCATTACCTCCATACATGGGAGCTACCGGCATAACCATCTCGTTTCCATTTCCGTCTGCAAGCGCCATTATAACTACCTCCTTAAGTAATTATTATATTATATGTTGAATAAATTTTTAAGATGTTGTGCTCTCTGAACAGCCATATTATACTGTTCCTGAGTAACCTTTCCACTATTTAGAAGTTCTTGAATTTTTTGATTTGGGTCACCACCCATAGACTTTAAGTCTTGAAGATTTTTGAGAAAGTTATTTTTAATATCGTTTATGTTACCTTGATTCTTTATACTTTCCTCATATAACTTATTAGCCATTGTTATCTCCCTTATTACCATTAGAATGTTTATTATACTTATTGTACCTATAGTTATTCATTTCCTCAATCTGCTTCATAATCTTATTACTAAATTCTTCAAAATCAGCTTTAGTAACATATTCACCAGACTGATTATTCTGTGTACTCTGTTCCCTAATAGTATAATCAATTATTTTTATAGAGGGCATACCAGAAGCATCTGTTGATTTCAGATATATTATCTGGTCCTCTGTGTCCCATAACTGAACTGTTTGATTAGGACCAAGTAAAAATGATTTAGCACCAGCCTCACCATTTACCCAAATTATTCCACCACCATTCTGTTGTGGCTGTTGGGGATATGATGGTGCATATTGCTGCGGAGCTGGACCACCATACTGTTGATTAGGATAATTTGAATAACCGACTCCATAAGCCATATTTGTTCACCTTCCTTTTAATTTCTATACCATACATATATTGGTATATCCTGACTACAATCCCAACTGTCATATAAGATACCATCAACCACTGTAGCTACATGTCCACCAAATCCAAGTACATAAATACCAAATGGATGGTCATAGCAAAAGTCTTCGGCTGTATAACAATCAGAACAATTATTGGAAATAGCCTTTTTATAAAAACCATAACTCCTTAGTACTGCTCCCCATACGCTATCAGAGCTTGGCATATCACACATATTATAACCGAAGTCACATATAATATTATATGCTTCTTCCCAGCTTATATTTAATGCTTTAGATATTGCCCTTACTGAACAGTCACCAACGGAACGTCCACAAGGATTAGGTTGATAATACTCCCACATAATTATTAAGTCCTTTCATACCATATACATACTCATTTACCAAATAATCTGCCAACTAAACTAATAATCACTAATTACTAAATCTTCTCAACTAATCTTAGTAATTATAATCTTAACACTCACTGGATTGTTCTAATCAATTTAATAATCTTTATTACTTATCTATATTATATCATAGGTCAAAATATATGTCAATAGGTAATTTGAAAAAAATTTTAATTTATTTTCAACCCCTTATTATAAAAATAAATAATTATCAGATGATAAGCCAATGTTATATGATAAACTAATATTATATTTACTATGTTGCCTATTATTGTCATGTGTGCCTCCTTAAATCAAGTAAGTAATAGTTGTATTTAGATTATTTTGAGCAGACACCCCATTGTACGGGTAAACTGCAACATTTCCATTCGTCCTAATCCATATACGATAAATTTCAAATGTCGCTGCTGTGTATGGTGAGCATACATCAAAAATAATATCTACAAGTGGTCTATATTTTTGCGGGATTAGTCCGCTTATGGTGCTTGTTGTTTGTTTTGTCAACCCCTTAAACCCATTCCACTGAATCATAACCACGTTGCCTTTTTTTGTGATTTTTGCATTATTATACAAATATGTTGCGTCAGATAAAGTATCACTACTACCCTCCGTCAAATCATCCAGCGCATCCTCCACGCTCGTCACGCCATCGGACAGCATAACCTGAGAAGCGGGGTATGAGTTAGGCATACCAACATCAGCTATATTATCTAATCCTGTACCATTATTTTTATATACACCCTCACCTATTAAATTAACGAGAGAGTACTTCACCTGTGTTGCCACAGGCAAAGCGTTCCACTCTGAGCGGGTACCAACAAAACTAGTAGGTCTATTGGTCAACCCATTCCTTGCCGTTGTATCTTTTATATTATACACTGTGCCATTACTTGGTTTTATTTTGCTAATATCCGCCATTGTGATTCTCTCCTTAACCTAAGTTTGTATTACTCCTTAATTTATTTTACTTATGAAACAGTTACTGTTCCAGCAGTTCCTGTAAATGATGCAGTATCAGTTCCCCTTGCTGTAACAGCTGCAATAGGAGCACCAAGAGTAGGAAGTGTACCAGGAGCAAGTGTAAGAACCTCTCCACTAACTGACATAGTAGGAAGTGTTCCAACTGCTGTTACATTAGGTACATTCTGAGTTGTATCAGTTCCCTGAGTAATAGATACTGAACCAGCAGGAGTGTAGCTACCTGATGCACTGCTCTTAAAAGCAAGGTCACCAAAATTATTCTTACCCATTGACTGCCATGCTGAGCCATTCCATACGAATTCTTCACCAGAATACTGAGCCATTCCACCAAGCTTAGCTGTAACGGATTCTCCACCAACAGTAATAGGATTTGTTGTACCACCATCAGTAAGTTCATCAGTAGTTACACCAATCCAATAAAGGGCATTACCAAGGTCATGTATCATTTCCCTTGCTTCAGCATCCTTTATATCAAAGGTTACATTAGTAGTTGTTCCACTTACTTCAACGGGTACCACGATTTGAGAAATATAATCTGCCATGTTTCTTTTCTCCTTTCATTAAGAAAAAATAAGTTTTTCGTTATTTACAATGGGTGTAGAACCACCACCCCCTTGTACTGAATAAGTTGTTCCAGCTACTTTCAATTTACTTAATATGTCAGTAGCTGCATCAGGTGGATTGGCTTCAACATCTGTTCCGCCTCCACCCCCACCACTTGGTACATTATACTTTTTTCCATTTATACTAATAGAATTAAGAGTACCTTGAGCACCACCAGGTGGATTTGCTTTTACATTATTTTTTAAATCTTCCTTTGTAGCATACGTATTAACTATGTTTCTGTCATGTGCATCATTCATAGCTTTTGTAGCATAGTCAGATTTTACTGAGTTAGCAGCCTTACCATCTTTATCAAGCTTTTCATCTAATGCATTTTTTATTACTTTATTCTGAACTGCATTCTCTGAGTTTATTGATAATTCTGAATCAATTTTTATTTTTTCATTTATAGCTTTTAAAGCTTCTTCTACAGTAGATGCACCAGCTATTTCTTCTGAAAGTATAACTGCCTGTTTCTTATCAATATCCCGATATATAGCAGCTATATCAATAAATGGAGCTAAGGTATCATATTTAAGATTACCTATACCATCTATTATTATAGCTACTGAAGTACCAGCCGGATATGATTTTCCCGCACCTTCCATAAAATCAGAAGTAGTTACGAAGCTATCTTTTATATTATAAGTATAGCCAAGCTTATTATTATCAAGTGCAGGTAAATTCTCAAAGTAAATGGAACCAGCCGGCTTATATCCACCAGAAGCCATTGTTCCAATTTCATTATCAAGAGAGTCTACCTTTTGATTAAGCTTGACAATATACTCATGTAAAGATGTTACATTATCAATCATAACTTACCTCCTACTCAGGTTCCCAGCTATAAGTCACTGTACCAGAAGATACAGTAGCCTTCAATACATATGTACCATCAGTAGATTCTGTACATATCATATTTTCAACATCAGGATTTACTATATCTTTTCCGTATGCCTTATCAACTTTACTATTCAAAGAAGATTTGATAGCCCCAATTATAGCTGATAAACCATTATTGCCTGCATAATTCTTATCCACTCATTTGACCTCCTTTCTTTAGATACAACCAAATGGAGCTAAATAATATCTATCACTACTACTACCAGTTACGCTAGTACCAAATTTACTTATAGCATAATAAGCATCACTTGTTGCTCTCACTGAACGTGTAAAATAAGCTACCTCACTACCAGCATCTCCAGCCTTCTTTATCTTATTAGAATCAGTCTTATAATGTTCAATCTGAGTTAATGTACTCCATTCAGCTGTAGGTGGTACTGAACTACTATCATTGAGTATTTCCCTATTAGCAAATAATGAAAATAGGTCATCTGTATAACCAATAGTATTTCCATAATTATCAGCAGCACTTCCAACCTTAAAACTCTTAAACATACCAATAAGAGTCTGAGGTATTGCTCCAGCGAATGCCGCATTACACCATTTATATCTTGATGTATTCTTCCACATTGTTTTCTCACTACTGGAAATATTACCACTCTCAACCAAAGCATTCTTTAAGCCTACTACGAAGTTACATTTTGTTCTTTGATTTCCGTCTTTATCAAGAACCGGAGTAGTTAAATCATAATGTGCACCATCCATAAGAACTAATGTAATATCCTGTTCTACGTGTGATTCACTAACTGACCAAGTACCATAACTATTAGTTCCACTAGCAGCTATAGTATTAAGTCTTACTACTCTCTCATCACCAACATTCCAATAATCAGTAAGGTCAATCTTACCCTCATCAGCTGCCTGAACCATAGCTACTATTTCAGCATCAGTACCATCAGCGAATGATACAAGTTCAACTCCATAATTTTTATCCACTGATATAGTAGCTGTACCAGGTTCATATGTTGAACTTCCCTCTACATTAACTGTTATAGTAGCTGTTCCCTTTCCGATATAATCACCAGGTGTTAATGTGATTATATCTCCGCTTAATTCAGCATGTACAATTCCCTCATCAGAATTTTCAATTGTTATTCTTCCACCAGAAGAACTGCTTACAGTAATAGTATCGGTATCTGATTCATCATCAAACTCAACATAAGATTTAGATAATGTAACTATATTTTGCATACCCATTATCACATATTCCCAAGCTTTCTGAGTATATGTTTCATCAGACCATATTGTATTCAGCGGGTCATTAAGAGTAGCTGTTACACTATAAGTACCAGTATTTATTGCCTTGGCATTTGTTATCGTTACACTTCCTGTATCAAGATTATTAAATACTACTTCCTTTTCATATCCATCATAATTAAATCTTGTCTGCATAGGAATAGGAATAGGAACTACTTTCTTTATTATGCTCCACTCTATATATTTAACATCCAATGTACCATCGGGCCAAGCATACCCATTTATTGGTTCAAATGAAGCAGCATATACACCTACATTTGTAGCACTTGTAACTCCACCAATCCTTAATTTTGTAGGGTCATAATATAACCATGTAGGTGAAACAGCCTGTCCTGTATACTGTATATTACCATCAACAGCTGGTATATTACTTAATCTTGCATATGGTGTACTATTCCATAAAGCTAATGCCTCTTCAGCAGTAAGCTCTACTTCATAACTACCAATTCCCTCATATTTATTTTCTGTAAGATTATAAGTATATATACAATTCTTGTACTTACCAGTAGTAAGAACTCTATATATCTTTTTAGCCTCAGGCTGAAATTCATTCCCGTCTTTATCAAGTAACCATGCTGATGAATATGTATCTACATTCTCATTTATGATACAATCAATTATTTCAGAACCACCACCAAGACCAGAAACATATCCACAAAGCTGTTCATCAGCTCTTGTATCTTCAATCATTACATCAGTTATTGAAATTGCTCCACTTGGAATAGTTACCTTTGCCAGACATAATTCATGTACTCTCTCATTCCTTGTAAGAGCAGGAGCTTCAGGAGATAATGCCGGTGTACCTTTCTTAACTGTCAAAGTACAATTTCTTTCACTCTGTAAAGATGATACCCTAACAATTATCAAATCAATTCTTGTCTGTGAATCAGCACCATCAATTAAAACTGTATATGGAGCATTATTATATAAATACCTACCAAGTGCTGTAGCAAATCCACTCTTTACTGATACACTCATTCCAGCTCCACTTGGTACTACCTCAAGTGCATTATCAATATTTTTAAATATGCCACTACCAGTTATGGCGTTAAAAAATATTGCCATATCTTCTGATAAATATACTCTATCATACTCACCAGTTTGTTCATTATAAGCAGCATCAAACAATCCATATTTTATAGCCATTACTAACCTCCTAAATTCTTGGTTTTAAGTTTACGTATTAACTTTGGCATATCATATCCGAATGTAATTAAAAGTTCATACTCATCAGAAAAACATTGTTCAATTTTCGTAATTCTTACATCTATTGAAATACCAAGTCTTTCATCCTGCACCGTAACTATATCACCAAGTTTATAATCTCTTAAATACTCATATTGTGAACCAACTGTTCTGATAGTTGCCTGGAATTGTTCTACCATCTGACAATCAGCCAACTTTTCATTCCCTCTGTCTTTTAATAACTGTATATATTCCTCATTAGTCATATTATATCACACTTTCATAAATCTGTCAAGAATTATTTTCTTCTTCGGGATTATTTTCTTCAGGCTCCGGTTCGGGTTCTGGCTCAGGTTCTTTCTGTAAATCTCTTGCATCTACATATAATTCTCTCCTATCATAACCAGATACTGTTTCATCACCAGTAGTAGTTCTTTCTCTTTCTTCTCCCTCGCCCTCACCAGCTACTAATGCAATATTTTTATAATCCCTTTTATTTACATAGTATGTACTCTCAAGTATATCTTCCATACTACTGCTTAATACAACTGGATGTGGAGAACCAATAGCATGATTCTCACCCATATACAAATTAAAATACAATTTATTTTCATTCGGAGCAAATCCTATATTAAATCCACTCTCCTGTACTTCTGATACCTCTTGTAATGTATATAATATTTCATCACCAGTTCTTTGAATAGTTGCCTTACCCCACGGGCCACCAGATACATTTCCTAATTCAAGAAAAGGTATTACTCTATTTCCTATTTGCACATCAATACAATTCTGATATACAATATCATTTAATATATTATATATATATTTATTATATACATTATAAGTATTCCATATTATTCTTCTGTCAAGTATACTAACAAGCATCCTACCTGTTACTTCAAATACCCTTTGATTATCAGTATCAACTGTTTCCTCAATACTCTCTATAATACCAGCAGTTGTTTCTCCCTCTATCCAAACTACTCTGTCTATCTTAAATAATTCTGCATTCTCATCAATTATAGGAGCCCATAATTTAAAACTACCAGCATCTGAATATTCCTCTATCCACCGTAAACTGGTAAACTGGTTTACCTGACCAATTACTTGGAATACCTCATTATTTAATTCAAATATAGATATAGTAATATCCTTTTGAATTACTCGCATTGCTGCACCTCCATATAAGCCCTATTGAAAGATACCTCTACTTTAAGATTATCATAATTCTTATCAGCAGTTATTATGAAATAATTATCACCAGTAGAAAGTTGTAACCAAGAACTACCAAAATCTCTGTAATTATAGTAATTATCATAGGCTACAGATTCATCAGTTCTTCCCTTAACGTATTTAGAACCTATACTAGTACTTATTACTATTTCCTCTCCCTCAGTAAGAGTTTTATTTATCTTAAAATACTCTCCATTCCTAACGTTTGTTATTATAGGATTGGTTACTGAACCTAAGCACTTTATATAAATCTGAATACCAGTATCTACCTGTCCACTATTATATATATCAATTACTGCATTTATCTTTACTTCACCAAATATGAAGTCATTATGTTCCTCATTGAATGAACAAGGGAACTTAAATCTACCGTCTGCATCAGTGGACTCAGTAGCTATTGAATCAATCTCATAGAATAAAGGATTGGCTGCTATTCCGTCAATCTTCCATTCACAAACAATCTCATTATTTCCTTTTAATTCCCTTGCATACCTTATAGATTGATTAAATACAACACCAAGTTTATATTGCATATATTCAATCTGGTAATCATGTAAAGGATTGAAAAAAGTACTAAGTTCAAATTTTCTTTTTGACATCTGGTTAGGATTTCTTGCTATTACCCAACCACTTATTTCTATATCTCTTGTACCAAGTATTGAACTTATAAGAGTTGTACCAATTTGTTTTACATATCTTGTCTGATTATGAGTAGCTTCAATAGTACCCCAATCAGCTTCTTTCAAGATATATATTGGTGTGGCTTCTTGTGATAGTTCAAGAATACCACCATTAGTTAAATCCCTTATTCTGATATTTTCAACCATCACAAGCCTCCATTAAATAAAACCTTCCTGCATCTCTCTTTGAGTCTTTTCCATTTGTCTTGCAGCCTCTATCTCATCAATAGCCTTAGGACTATTAAATATGAAAGTATTACCATTACCAGTATTATTTGTATTATTTATTCCACCCTGTCCACCAATCATAGATGCAGGTGTACCATAACCAGTACTTCCTATAATACCATCATTGAGCTGCTGTTCAAGTAATACAAGATTATACATCTTTTCAAACATACTATCCAAAGATGTATTTAATCTCTGTTCTGTAGTCTCAACTGAATCAGCAAATGCTGTATATGAATCAGACATCACTGTTTGTAAATCGGAATATGATGTTCCGATATTAAACATTGAATCTTCTGCTCCAATACCCTCAATTAAATCATCAAGGGAATCGTTAATATCATCTTCGGCATCAGGTATTGCATCATCAAATCCATCAACTATACCAGGTGGTAACCAACGACCAACCTCATCAGCCATTACCTTTGAGGGTGAACCAATCTGAAATGCATTCTTTATTCCATTAAGGATATTATTACAAGCCTCACCAACATTATTAGCTACCCAAGATGCACCAGCCTTAATACCTTCCCAAATACCCATTACGATATTTCTACCAATATCAACTATACTTCCCCAAAGACCACTAAATCCATTTGAAAGACCATTGACTACATTTGATATACCACTACTTATACTGTCACCAATACCACTAAGGAAATCAGTTAATCCTTTTCCAGCAGTTGAAACAAGTTCAGTTATACCACTACCTATGGAAGCTAACATCTCAGCCATTCCACTTCCAAATTCGGAAACCATAGATTTAAGATTATCCCATAAACCAGATATAAATTCACTAAGCTGAGATATTACTCCACCAACCCAGCTTCCTATACCATCAAGTGCACTTCCAAGTTCCGCAATGAATGAATCGAAAAATCCTTTCATAGCGGATAATATATCCATAAGAGCAGAACCAATAAATGAAGCAAGTCCACCAACAAATTCCATTATGGTAGATATTAGTTCAGATACAGTAGATACCACACCAGATATAAAATCACTAATTGCACTTGCAATACTTGATAATGCACTCTTTACACTCTCCATAAGAGATGTAAATATGCTTATGAAAAATCCCGATAACGTTTCTATACCAGAACTTATGGTATCAAATACATTTGATATACCATTCATAATGGTTTCACCGGCTGATTTAATAAGACCAAGTACACTTTCCACTAATGTACTTAAATGACTCATTATATCATTAAACCATTGTGTAATATTACTTATAAGATTTGTGAACCAACTTGAAATATTATCCCACATATTTGTAAGATTTTCTTTCAAAGTAGAAACTATATTACTAAGGGTTTCTTTAATATTATCAATAATGCCCTTAAGCCATTCTCCTATTGCCTGTCCAATTCTTACTCCAAATTCAAAAGCACTGGTATATATATTTGCAAAAAAATCTGTAACAGCTGTAAATATAGTAGAGATTATATCCGGTATAAATTCAAATACAAACCAAGTTATATCCTCTATTACACCAGCAAATAATGAACCAAAATTTGTTATTATCTCAACTACATCATCATATATTTTCTTAAAACATGCCTTTACTGCTTCTACAGCCTCAGCTAATAAAGCCTTAATTTCTTCCCAATGGTCTTTCACAAATACTATTAGATTAAGTATTATAACAACAACTGCAGCAATAGCAGCAGCTATAGCTATTTCAACACCAGATATAACACCAAGTACTGCAAGACCAACTACTATTAGTGTTGCTCCAAGTGCAGTTAATATAGCATCCAATGCATTCCAACCTTTTTGTAGCATATCAAAGAAACCATAGAATACTGTAGCAGCACCAGTAACAACTGATAATCCACCAAGTAATGTAGTAAATATTCCACCAATACCACCAGCACCAGCAAGTTTACCAGCAGCTTGTGTTCCTTTTCCTAATGCCGGATTTAATGTACCAGTTATATTCTTTGAAAATGCATCCTTTGATGCACCAGCCAAACTGAATGCTGTACTTATTTGTGATATTGTTGATAATAAGCCACCAATTGCTAATAATGCAGGACCTACAGCAGCTGCTATACCAGCAAATGTAACAACATTCTTCTTTGTACTTTCATCCAATGAATTAAACCACTTAACAATTTCAGTTAAATTATCAACCAAATCCTTAAATGGTCCACCCAATAATTCAAACAACTGAATCTTTAATTCAGATATTGAACTAGTTAACTTATAAATACTACCCTGAGTAGTATCCATTAGTTCAGCAGCCATACCAGCTGAAGCACCAATACCACCATAAGCTTCATCAGCACTATTTATAGAATTAACAAGACTATTAAAATCTTCTTCAGAGGAATTTATAATACCAAGTACACCAGGTAAAGCTCTTATACCAACAAGTCTGATAACTGCTGACATTTTTTCCATATCAGTAAGCCATCCCTTAAAATATGGATGGTTTTGTAAATCTTCATCATCAGCCACAAAATTCATAAATTTTTCAAGCTGCTGGTCTTCACTTAATTTTTCAAACTCATCCCAATTTATATTATTTTCAAATACTTTCCAAGATTGGTTGAAACTTTCTAATTCATCTTCACCCATTTGGAATCTATCTCTCAATAATACCATAACATCAGCTAATGACTTTGCATTACCATAACCATCATATAATGATATATTATAAGCATCCATAGCTTCCAAAGCTTTCTCACTTGGATTAGTTAAACTATTGAGAGCCTGTCTTAAACCAGTACCAGCCTGTGAACCCTTGACACCAACATTAGCAAACAAACCAATTGCTGTTGCCAAATCTTGATAAGTATACCCCAAAGAACCAGCCATGGGAGCTACATACTTAAAAGCTTCTCCAGCCTGGTCAAGTGTAGTATTACTATTTCTTGTCATTTCAGCCAATACATTAGTATATGAAGCCAAATCCTCAACAGGTACCTGTAATGCTGTCATACTATCAGTAACAATATCTGATACCCTTGCTAAGTCTTCTCCAGTAGCTGCAGCCAAATCAAGAACCGGTCTTAAACCATACATCATATCTTGGGCTTCCCAACCAGCAAGTCCCATATAATATAATGCCTGAGCAACTTCTTCAGCTGTATATCTTGTTTCTGAACCCTGGTTTATTGCGTAGTTATACATCGTCTTATACATAGACTCTACATCATCACCAGTTTCTGTCATTTGGAAACCAAGACTTGAAACAGCCTCACGAAATTCATTTATATCAGAATTAGCTAAATTAGCTACATTCTTTACCTGTGTCATTGCTTCTTCAAATGTTGTTCCCTCTCTCAATATTGAAGAACCAAAACCAACAATGGGAGCTGTAACTGTAGCTGTTAATATCGTTCCAGTCTTAGTAAATGCCGTTCCCATTTTATCTAATGTAGAAGTACTATTGGTACCCATTCTGTCTAATTGACGAGTAGCATCATCAATTCCACGTGTAAATCCAGTTATATCCAAAGTTAGATAACCAATAGCTGTACCAAGATTAGTAGCCACAATTACACCTCCTTTCTACTTTTTTTCCTCGGTTTATTAGTTAAGCCCATATCCTTATACATATCACTTGCTTTTGTATAATGTCTTGCCCTGTCACCATCAGTATCTTTTATTTCAAAATTAGGTTCATGTCCCTCACGAAGTTCAGCTATTATATAGCATACCGCTTCATCAAAACAATAAGCTTCATAATCACCAATTGTTTCCTTGATACCAAGAATCTCTGATGGTCTACAATCATAGACATTACTCATAGCAATTATATTAAGTACTTTTTCACTCTGTACGAAACTGTTTGAGGTAATCTACCCCCTGCTGAGTATAAGTAAATATTGCCATCATCTGGTCATCACTCAGTCTTATATCATTCTCTTTCAATTCACTATACCTTGGTTCAATCATAGCTTCTTCAATTATAATATCTATAATATCAAGCATATCACTCAAAGTATTTGCATTCATACCACTTAAACTCTGTCCACCCTTGGCAAATAATGTAGTGGCCTGTTTCATTAAACTATTAGGTATCTTACCAGTCTTAACTAAAGACATAAGTGAAGGTCTACGAAGACGAGCTACAAAAGGCTGTCCCTCAGCAAATGGAGGTAGCTCTACTATCTGACCATCCTTATATTTAATCAATTCAGATATTGGTGTAACCTTAAGTTCTTTTACTTCATTTTCCATTTTACTTTTTCTCCTTTTACTTATTTATAATACAGATATAGGTGAGGATAATTCCCCACCTAATCTATATTATATCACACTATGAATGATTTGTCAACAAAATTATTTATGCAGCATTAACAGTAAGAATGGCTGTTGCAGTAGCTGAACTTGTAGTTTCTGTTGCTGCAACTGTAGCACGAATAGAAACTGTACCAGTACCAGTAAGAGTAACAACTCCATTATTGATACTAGCAATACTTGCACCACTTACTATCTGATATGTTATATTACCAATACCCGTTGAAGGCGTTGTTGTAAACATCGTCTTTGCATCATATGTCTGAGGTGTGGTAACATCACTATCATAAGTAGTAGTAGCATTAGTTCCAACGATTGAAACAGGAATAACACCCGGCTCAATAACATCAGGCAAATCCTGTACCCAATCAATATCATAGGGTGCTTCACCAGTATCGGGAGCTGATGTAATAGTATACTCAGGTGCTCTGAATGTACCATCTTCTGAATTAAATGCTACGGGCTGTCCCTGGCAGTTAGGATATGTTGTTTTCTCATATCCAGTGATAACACCAGCTGCATTATATATAGCTGAATATGCATTCAACTTAAATATATCTCCCTTTTCAGAAGAACCAGCAACAGGCGGATTATAATGTGCAAATCCATACTCAGTGGGATTAGTTCCCTTTGTATTATGCTGCGGGTCCTGCCAATATTCAACAGTTCCACCCTGCAGTGTTTTAACTAACTCAGGATTGAATACATTATCATGCAGTGTAATCTCATGACCAGTAATAGTAGCATCCTTAGGCTTCTGAGCTCTAAGTTTTCCCTTTACTACGAGTTTAACAGCATCAGTTTCTTCAATCTGAGGTTCAACCTCAATCTGATTAGCAGTATCAAATCCATACTCATAACCATCAGATGTTTCAATCGTAACAAGATTAACATCAATAGTAGGTATTTCATTTCTTGACCTTACTACACTCATTTCGTTTTACCTCCTTAAAGTGCTTTCTTATAATTCTCATACTCAATTGCAATATAGTGAGCCTTCACTGTGTTATCATAAAAGGCTGGCATTTGCTGTCCATAATCTTGAATCATTGGATAGAGTTTGTGCATTGCCTTTTTAACATCCATAACTAGTACTTCTAACTTACTGTACTCCATTTGAGGAACATAGCATTCTATTGAATACATATCCCTATGAGTACTAAAATTATTATGCCGGTAAGAACCATCATTACTAACTACTACGTAAGGTGATGTACATTCTCCGGTTTTTTGTTCGGGTGCATATACTTCAAATCCCTCTTTTTTCAAATGGTTGTATATATCCTGCCAACGAGAATCAAGAGGCTGAAATTCAGACGGTTTTATAGCCATGATTTACCCCCTTTATACAAACCAATATAACTTTTGTATATCTATGGTGGCCATAATATCATTAGCAAATTTATTGATAGTAGGTTCAATTATAGCATATTTCCTATCATACAAATTCTCTAATCTCCAACCATACCATACAGTATCACCATGTCTTAACTCAATAGTGGTCTGTCCACCATACTGATTACTCCTACCAGATACCTGGGCATGTATTCCTCTCTCAGCAGCTCCACTCCTATTTTTCCACTTATGGTTTTTCATCATCCATACAGTCATGTAGTTAGCCCACTCATCAAGAAGATTACGAAGATTCCTCGGAGCTCTCTTATTAAGAGCTTTAAGACCAATAAGAAGTCCATTATTCTGACCCTCAGCATTTAATGTAAATGTTACATTAACTGAGGTTCTGCCAGTCGAACTCTTTTTTGTCCCTAAATTCGAACCCAGGCCTGCTACCTGTGATTGTGCCATAATCCACCTCCGCAAATGTTATATGAGCTATGATATTCCATTCCATAACATTTACTACACCAACTACTTTGGCAACCTTTCCGTTTAAATTAACCCAATCACCAACCCTTATCATATCATCTTTGCCATCTTCATTTAGAAAGAATAAATCTTCCCAAGTACAAAGTAGCTGAGGAGTTCTTTTCGTTCTCCCTATTCCAGCATCAGCTGGAAATTCAACAATATATGTATCAAGCTGATGGGCTGCAAACTGATAATATACTCCCTTTATAGAATGTATATGTTTGCCTTCATGTATAGGTTCACCAAATTCATTTTTAGCTGTTCTGAAAAAATCAATTACCTTACCACTTCTCTTTATTTCCCTCTTAACCTTGTATAACTCAAATTTATTATTTATAGACATATCAACCTCCAGGTAATATACCAGAATTGAATCTCCTATGAGTTGAGGCAAGTCTTCGGAAATATGAGGATGTATCATCAGTAGTCAAACCACTTAATACTATATGAGAGTCCTCTGCCTTAATGATGAGTAACTCATAAATGGTCTTTTCAACATCCCCATTATTCTTTTCATAAAACTTTTCAATCTCACCATCATTAAAGTACGGTATCATATCCTCACGTACTTCAAGCTTTATCCTCTCAATATCAGTCATGGTTATACCTCCAATTATCTATTCTGGTCAATCCAGTTTTTGATAATATCCTTTACTTCGCTCAACTTATGAGCACTGGAAGTATCAATATCCTTTGCCTTAACAAAATCAGTAACCTCTTCCTTTGTCCACTGAGATACAGGTTTCTCAATGAGGTCTGTTATCCAATCCTCATTTGAATCACCAGAAATATCAGCTAATCTTTCAGGCTCTTTTACTTCCTTTTCTGAAACCTCAGAAACTTCTTCAATCACGGGCTTTACAGATTTAATATCCTTACCATCAATAATATGGTAGCCTTTACTCTTGTAAATTGTATCGAAAGCACCAAGACTTACATATCTTATAGCTCTGCCATTACTTATCTTTACCATTTTATTTCTCCTTTATGAAATATACCCATAGAGAATATACCAAGCCGACTAGGCACATCCCCTATGGGTTAAGCCCGTCATTATTACGGGTTTGTATCAATTATACCAACATGGTCAGCCTGTTCCATTGAAGGCAGACAAATCATAGAAACAATTGTCTCTACGTTTACCGGGTCAACCTTCTTTGTAGTAACAACTGCTACACCAGTATCAGTAATAGCTACATTAGCTGCTGCTCCACTCATAAGGTCACTCTCAGCAGGTGTGGTACCAAACCATGTCTTACCAAGAGGTCCTGCAGGGAATACAACGAATGTATCAGCCGGCATAAACTTCTGTGTATTACCATCTTCATCAGCATAGCGCATCTCGTTTACATAAATTGTAAATCCGTCAAGCTGGTCCGAAATATGCTCACGAACCATCTGATTTGTAAGAGCACCAACGATAGGCTTGATAGCATAAATCTGATTCTTAATCTTCTGATTGTTACGGATATGTCTCCATACAGCGTTATCACACATTGCACGAGTAACAACTACACCAGTCCTCTGGTAAATATCTTCCTTGAGCTGCCTTATATCCTCAACAGGGTCAGAATTTGTTTCATCAGACCATTTTACCTTAGCATCAACCTTATTTGCATTAGGTATACCATAATCATATTCAAACTGCTGACCATTATTAGCCATAACGATAGCACCAGTAGTAAGAGCCATCATTCTCATCCTCTCACGAGAAGCTCTTGCACCACGAAGAAGTGACATCTCATCATCAAAAATTCTGGTCATTACAGTATTGATATAAGCCTGATTACCAGTCTCAAGTACCATATTGAGCTGCTGACGAAGCTCTTCATCAATGTACTTACTCTCTTTGAAGAAAGGCATCTCAGTTTCAAGCTTCTCAAAACCAATTCTCGGACGAGGAATAGCTGCTGCATCAAATGCACTTGTCTTGAGTACTACAGGGAGTCCACGAGCACCCTTTATCCAGCTAAGATTAAGTCCAAGCTTTTTATCAACGGGGAAAAGTTCCTCAGTAGGATAAGGAGCCTCATCCTGTCTAAGCTCTTCCCAATATGCTACTACTTCAGTAGCCATTACAAGGTCAAAAATACTCATTATTCATTACCTCCCTTTTATTAAACTGCCATGAATGTTAACAGCGGAGAAGCACCAGCAATAGCTGAAGCACCAGAAATAGCTGTCTTAACATCATCATCAACTCTATTAAGGTTAATAAAACCAAAGATAAGAGCCGTACCATTGGCAGCACCATCAGTTACATCAACATCATGAAGAAGAACTGCATTCATAGGAACTGCAGGGTTACCACCAGCAGCTGCCTTGGGAACCTCAACCGGTGTATTTATATCTTCAAGATTTATACTTATGGGAGTACCAGCCTTAGCAATCTTCTTTGTAAGACCATTGCCTGTTACCTCAACTCCCATTGTCTGTGGAACTATGCAACCAACAGATTCCTGAAACTCTACATTTGCCAGAATCTGTCTAACATTGTTGTAAGAGTACTTTCTTACACCATCTCTGTTTAACATCTTATGCCTCCTTTAGATTAACCCCAAAAATTACTCTTTGGGGTTCCTGTCTTTTTTGCTGCTGCGAGTTTAGCTGCAAGACTTTCTTTTCCACTTGTACCACCTGCAGTTGAACCCATTTTAGAAATACTGGTACCAGTTCCTTTCTGTCCAGTCTTTCCATTATTATTTGCCGAATCATCAGAATTAAACCAAATAGGATATTTAGTTTTGAGTTCCTTAAGTGCACTAGCTAAATCAGTGGTTTCATTAACCTTAGATATAGCTACAGTTATACAATCATCAACATAATCGGATTTTACACCTGCCTGTAATGCTTCAGCCTTAGCCTCAGCAATCATAGCTCTTCTTTCAGCATCCGCAACAGCTGCAGCCTGTTTAGAAGCTACCTCAGCAGCTTTCTGTTCCTCAGTTTTCTGTGCCTCAATGAAAGCCTTAAACATTGAGATTGTCTTGGTATCATTAGGGTCAATTCCAAGCTCTGCATAAGCAGCTGCCTTACCCTGTTTCTTTTCCTTTGACATCATAGCAGAAACCTGATGCTGTGTAAACATCTTCTCAGTCTTTCCCTGCTCACCACTATCATCATTAGCACCATCTGTGCCATTACCATTTGTATTATTATTCTGATTATCTTCAGCTCCAGCTGCATTCTGTGCACCCTGCTGGTTCTGTGAACCCTGTTCATTACCACTACCCTCAGCAAAAAACTGTAAGTTTAATTTCATTTTTATTTTTCTCCTTTATATTTGTTCCACGAAATCCCCGTGGTGGTTTATACTTTTTCCAAATTGTTGGTTTTGGTACCATTTGTATACTAACAACTATATTTTGATTTTATTTTAGAATACTAAATGATAAATTCTAAATACTTATATATCACCAATTAACAGAAAGTAAAATGTATGGTTAAAGACTCTCCGGTTAAAGTGTCGGTCACTGTCTTTCCCTCATACTCTTTCATCAAATTGGTTCTTAAATCCAAGAGGGCCTGAGCCATACTCTTGAATGAATTGTTTTCTGACTTACTTATACGTTTACCAGATAATTTCTTTTTTGAGAGTTTTTTAAACATTAGCAAATTTCTTACCTTAAGTTTACTACTCTCATCATTATCTATCTGAACGTAGTGACGTCTGCCACAAAATTGGCAATCAACATATGTTATAATTAACTTATTACCATTGCTTTCAACTTCAATTTGTTTTACATTACTAGTATCAATCTTAAAACTCTTATTACATTCCATGCATTGGAACTCTGTATTTAATCCTTTTCCTTTTTCCATATATCTACCTCACTATAACATTATATCATAAATAAAATATTATGTCAACTGTTATTATTAAATTTTATCGAAATTTTTCAATCTTTCTGTGCCCCTTAGTAGGCCTGCTGTCACCCTGCATCAACTCGGAAATCCAAATCCCCAAAAAAATCCAACATCCTATCGTACGCCTCCCACGAAAGCCTACCGTCCTCGATAGAATCTTCTATCAATCTATAATCTAATGCAGGTTCCAAAGAACACTGTCCATTAGGATGGTCAAGAGGAACACTTTCAGCAGTATAATGTTCTCCATTCCTATCAAGACATAACTCACAAGGATGTCCACCATCAGCATGCCAGATATATCCATTAACAAATGGATTATCTTTTGTAAGGGCTACCAACGTCTGTTGATAAGCATGTTGAATAGATGTTCTTGCTAATCTCTGAGCTTTATAATCTATCTTTCCATTATTTATCCGATACACACTAACTGTACCATCTGGGTTTGTTACCTTAATAACTCTCCAACCATTATTTGCATCGGGATTCAGATATTTTTGCAATTCTTTTGCAATATCATTCAAACTCTTATTCTGTGCTAAACCTTTAGCTATTATCGTATTCATATCTTTCAGATTGCCATTAGTTATATTCCATACCCTATCACTTATTTTTACATTATCACCATATAATCTACCAGTAAGAATATTCCTAATAGCTGTATCTGTTGATATTGAGAATTTTCTATTCAGACTTTCGGGAGTTAAACCAACGGTCTCAAGCCACCTTACGTTTACTCTCTGAACTGTTCTACCCATCCATTCAACATTTGTGTTAACTGATGAATTTATTTCAGTCGTTAATTGAATTGATGCGCTCCTAAGCTGATAATACATTTCAACCAATTGCCTTCTCTGCGACTCATTATAGGGAGTATTAGGTAATGACTTTTCCATTTCCCTAATCTCCCTTGCCCATTGATTATACAGCTTTCTTATTTCTCTTTCTTGAGATTTAGTAATAGTATTACGAGCAACTATTAAATCATCAAATTGCGGGTTATCAGGTTTTACTTCATCAGTTCCGTTACCCTTACAATCCCTATCACTCATTTTTATTACCCTCTAAAATCTTCTTTGCTGTAGCTTCATCAAATCCCATAGCCATAATAAGTAGTGTAGCCTGTGATTCCGATAATATACCAGATGAAAACTGATTCATAATATTTATCAAAGAAGCTACCTGAGCACCATTAAGAGCTTTCATTCCGCCATTCTGATTATTGGAATCAGCATTAGTTGTACTATTTCCCTTTTGTGTACCATCCTTATTCATAGAGTTATCACCAGCTCTACTAAAATCATTTTCATTCTCAAGGGAGTTAGATATAGTGTTATCTCCATTAAAACCATTATTAAAACCAGAAGTAAATGAATCCTCAAGTATCTGACGCTCATAAGCCATCTGAGTTATTTCCTCATTTACCTCTTCATCAGTGAGACCTCTCCACTTCTTCATATAGGCTTTCTTGGACATTACATTACTCTCAACCTCAGCTATATCCATAGTCTTTTCTTCCTGTTCATCTTCAGGTAATGGAGTATTAGCTAATACCTCAACCTCATATGGTACCATTACTATCTTTTCAGATATATAATCTTTTACACAATTGGGATATGCTATAGCTCCACCGATAATAATATCAGCAAGCTTCTGTAATGCAGGTCCCCATACTGACATCTTCTCAGTACATCTTACTATTAACGGCCAATATATAGCCTTCAATGCTTTACCAGTAGTAATTATACCAGCCAATGTATCATTTGTGATATTTGGAATATCAAGTAATTCATAACCACTGGTTTTCATTCTATCCAAAGTAGTCTTTAATGCTTCTGAATAATGCATAGCCGGCTCTAATAAACCAACCTCAGTTTTAGGATTTTCAAGATTTTGGTCTGAACCTAAATCCCATAATGCACCAGCAGCAGTTGATAAATTCTTTGTACTTGAATCTATCATATCCACAACATACTTTGTAGGGTTCATTGATTTTCTCAATGCATCATTATCAGCATTTGATAATTTAGTATACCATAACTCTGTGTCCATAAGAAGCTCTACTTCAGATTCTCCATAAAGCTCATTTGAAAGACCATCATTTATAACTACCACTGCAGGAATAAAATCTAATTTAAGTTCCTGCTTTTCAGTTACCGTTTCAATTAACTTAGCTGAACCATCATAGATATACTCCTCAATATATACCTTACCATCAATAATTTCAAAACGCTTTTTGAATATCCTTTTATCAGATAAACTTAAGCTATCCTTAATAACAGAGAAGCTAACAAATTTAGAAAGTACTCCATTTGAATTTGGTAACAACTCATATATGAACTGGGTTGATTTTAGGAATGTAATAGTTACACCGGTATCTTCATTGAAATTTACCACACATGCAACTCTCTTTCCTATAAAACAATCCCTTGCTGCTTTTAATAGAATATTTGAGAAGCTATTCTTTGAAAGAACAGTAGTAATCAAATCATTCATATTAGTAAGCATTTTCTTATTGTCAATAAGGTCTACACCAGTATCACCCTTTGGATTGATTACTATATCAGGCTGATTTGCAAATAAGAATCTTGCCTCCTTATTTATCAGACTGTAAGCCAGTTTATATTTCATTCTGGCTGGTACATAATCACCATTAGTTCCCTCTGGTATAAACTCCTTACCACGTTTATAAATCTTATAGTATTTACAAATCTCATTGAACTCCTGGCGAATCATATCAAAACCTTTATCAACCTCTTCTCTTAAAAGAGCATAGGGTATTTCCCTATAAACCTTGATTGATTCAGTATCTTCACCAATGAGTTCAATTTCTTTTTGTTCCTCATCTTTAACTACATACCGTTCTCTCATAAGTAAACTCCTATATTACTTCTTTCATCTTGGCTTCTGATTTAGGACCATATATACCGTCAACTGATAAACCATAAACTCTCTGCCATGCCTTAAGAGCAGCTTTAGAAGCTTTACCAAATATTCCGTCGACAACAAGTCCACAACCAAACTTATTGAGATTCTGCTGTAATAATTTAACATTATCCCCTTTACTACCATATTTAATAGTAGCTTTAGCTGCCTGCATCTTTACTATAACTGGTGTATTAGATGGAGCAGGTTTAACCGTTCCACCATTCAATCTTTTATTTACCTCAGCAGCTATACTACCATGTAAATTATAAAGATAATCACCAGGACAAGCCTTAGCTTTAAACCATCTGTGAACCGTCATATTCTGAATATTAACCTGTCCTATAAGCTTCTTATCAGC
>Ga0247609_10000402_pt1 | contig 61663 bp, 123 predicted proteins | sample 172DNAGHGlowgp2_FD_193487 | JGI IMG/M metagenome (GOLD analysis project Ga0247609, IMG submission 193487) | Sheep rumen microbial communities from Palmerston North, Manawatu-Wanganui, New Zealand - 1728 DNA GHGlow gp2 | ecosystem: Host-associated > Mammals > Digestive system > Stomach > Rumen ... | reverse complement strand
ATTCACATCGTGAAAATAAGAAAAAAGCCGCATAGGATAAAGTTATGTTATGGTATGGTGAAAAATGTACACAAGATGAGGCTGATGCGATATGCATTGGGAAATACTGGTGTGGTAAAATAAAAATAATAAGTTAAAATGGGGAGAAGATATATGATTGAATTAACTGTTCAGGAAATGATTGATAGCATTCCTACTTTGAGAGAATTATCTAATAAGCAGCTAAAGAGTAAGGTAGCTTTTAGAGTCGCAAGACTACTTCGTGAAGTTCAAGCTGAAAGCGAGACTTTTGAGACTGCACGTATTAATCTAGTGAAGCTTTATGGTGCCAAGGATGAAAATGGCGAACTAAAGGCTGATGAAAATGGAAATACTTATATTGAACAGGAGCATGTTGCTGAGTTCAATAGTGAGCTAACTGATTTACTTAATAACAAAATTACAATTAATGGCGATAAGCTAAACCTAGATGATTTAGGCGATGAAACATTCACACCTCAGCAAATGCTTAGCTTTAGTGCTTTCCTAGAGGAATAAAAATAAGGCCCCTCCCGTAATGGGAGGGGCTTATTTTTTTATGACCAAGAAATTGTAGTACTACCGCTAATTGATTTACCATTTTCAAGATTAACCGTATAAGTTAGAATACCAGAATTACTACCATTGCGTAAAATTGAAAAAGACGTGCTGCTCGCAGAGTCAACGCTACTTCGTCCAACATTATATCCATTGGTATAAATGTCAGTTACGTCACACGACAATGTAGTATCAGCTAAATTACCATTTGTAGGAGTTATGGTAAAAAGATATTGAGTATTACTATTTTTACTTTTAACAGTAAGACTAGCTGGCTTTTCTTCATTAATTCCATTTGTATGCCCATCAGTATAAATTGTACCTACACCACAAGAAAGTGTGGTCGTTAAATTATCATTTGAAGTGATAGTAAAATTATAATTAGTATTAGTATTCTTACTACCAACACTTATTGATTTTGGTGTTGCATCATCATAACCTTCCTCATACCAAGTCTGATAAGCATCCGTACATCCAATAGGTACATTTTCCATTTTAGTCCAATCAGAATAAACACCTTTAATATACTACGCTACATATACGGTCGCGGTTACTCCACTAACAGAATCTCCACCATTTCCCTGCGGAACAGGAGTTTCAATAACAGCTCGTTCTAGACTAATAGAAGTATTTAATGATAGAGTTTTACTAGTCTATTTTCCAAATAAAGATAATGTGGCGACAAATGTATTGCCGTTCCAACGGCCACTTGTGCATGAAACGGCATTAGAAAAAGAATCTGAAAAATCTACATCTACATAAGCAGTTTGTGTTAAACCATCATTAGATGTAATAATATCCGAATGTGTTCCAGTAATAGGCCAACTAGGCCAGTTTTCTGTAGTACTATTTCTTGAACGACTATCTAGTACCATTAAAGAATTTAAATAAACACTACCATTACGTTTAACTCTAAATGGAGCACTATTACTAGCTGAATTACCTGCCCAAATAGCATAATTTTCATTATTAGTACCGCTATCTAAAACAACTGAATTAGTACTATTACCACTAGAAAGCTAATGTTCTGTTAATAACCATCCAGATATCTAAGCAAATAATTCATTATTTGTATTTTTAGCAATATTAATATAATTAATTGGATTAACTGCGGCTCCATCAGTTAATTTAAAAATAGATTGTTCGCTATCGGCATTAGTATTAATTATCACATTATTAGTATTTACATTTAAAGCTCCAGTAGATGAAATTTCTACACTACTATCAGTTAATTTAATACTAGTAGCATTTGTATTAGTATAATTTTTTACTCCTAACCAAATTGCTTCATCGTTAATACTAGCATTGAGCCAATCATCAGCAGACTAATTACCAATAGTTAAACTAGTAGCAGTAATTGCACCGCTAATAATTGCGTCACTGGCTCTTAATTGGCCTGCTTTACTAACGCTAAAAGGAGCATATGTAGTATTGTTATTATCAGTTGTTTCAGCATTAGTAGCTCCTGCCCAAATAGCATACGTATTTGTACTATCACTATTTAAGGCTACATAGCTATTATTATCCCCAGAATATAGCTAGTTTGTTCCAATGGTCCAGCCGCCAATATTGCCATTAGTAGCATTTACAGTGCCATTAAACGTACCATTATTAGCGGTAATATCGCCTATAAGCACTAAATCGCCAGTGTCTGGATTGGCATAAAATACTCGTTGGCCCGCCCAATTTCTTAAAGTCAAGCCATCCCAACTAATGGCAACACGCTCTAATGAGCCATCTTTATGATTATGTAATCCTACATTACCCGCATAAGTTGTTGGCTTCTCTTCCTCATCTATTTCGGCGGTGTTCAAAAATTCATTATCTTTATATTGAGCACCATTTTCAGCAATTAAGAATAAACCGCTAGCATCATGTACCACATATTGCTTATAATCCACTATATCATCAGTTTTAACTTCGCCGTCCCATCCTGTCTTATAAGCAAACAATCCATCTGCATTGAGCTATAATCTTAACTCATCGCCAGCATATACTTTAATTCTATTAGTATCTAATTGTCCAGTAGTAATCAAGTCAGCATTAATTCCTTCAGGAGTAAAACCGGTATTCCAATGCCAACTTCCATCCGGATTTTTCTGGGTCGCGGAAAAAATACCGCCGCCGCGAATAGCTACAACACCACTATCACTACTAGCCCACAAGCCTTCTGCGTCATTCCAAGTAAGCGTGCCTTTATTGAACGCCTCACTTAAATCTAATTTATTAATTCCTTTCTCAATTGAGCTAGGGATTAAATCACCTTTGGCATCAAATAATGCTCCAACATTACCAATCGTAGTAGAATTTTTCTACATTTGTTCAGTTTGAGCAACAATAGAAGTAAATAAATCTTCAAATTTGGTTTTATAATTTTTAATTGTTACTTCATCTTCCCAAGCCTTATCTAACTTTAAATGAAGTTCAGACACATAGCCCTATACATTTTCAAACTTTAAATCAGTATCATTAATATGAGCTATATATCCTAAATAATTATAATCCTCTTCAATGAAATCTTTATTTATAGCATTTACTGTAACACTATATTCAACTTTTGGCTAAGAATTTTCTTTACTGACTTGAAGGGCATCTAAGTATATCATAGTATTAGCATTAGATACAATATACTAAATCTAGCCGCTCCCAGAAAAACCATAACGAGCAAAAATTTCTGACTTTAAATTGATATAATAGCTATTATCACGAATTAATAATTGATAATCTTCATAATTCTCTAAATTATGCCCATTATACTTTACTAATATTTCATCATTATCTGTTCTAATATTAAGACTAGTGATTTGAATACGAGGGTAAGCCATAACGGTTTCTCCAAACTAATCATAATTAGGCTCAGTTCCAGGATTTAACCAGTCATTTTCTGTAACAGCCTATGTTGCCCCTGTTATTTCAGCTGTAATAGGATCAATTATAGCTAAACATGGTTCAGCATCATCATTGCCTTCCGGCCGGCCAATCATAGCTTTTAATATGCGGCTAGTTAAATAATCATTAATAGCCCCAGTAATCATAATAACAGGAATTATAGTGCCATTATTCTTCATAAAAGCGTACTAGCATTGTGAGCCAATATGATATATTTTTCTATATTTATTTGTTCTATGATTAGGATCTAAATCTGTTACATCATAAAATATAAAGCTAAAATCATCTGGATGCTCCTAAATAAAAGTGGCTATCTCGTTTTCTATTTTTATACAAGGATAATTAATAGTAGTATCCTAATTATCAATGGTAAATGAATCCATGTAGCCTTTTTGTTCCTCATCAAAAGGAACAGTATCATAGATAAATTTAGATTCTACTTTAGCATCTTTTAAATCATTTAAATATCCATGTTTATTATTATTAGCGTCAATATAAGCAATAGCAGTATTACTAATAGTATATTGATCTAAATGCTTATCGCCATAATCATTATAATCTTCTGGCTGCCAGTAACCTTCACGTAAAGCAGCACCCATAACTCTCTCTAAGCGAGAAATAGCTAAATTTTTTTCTTCAATTAAAGCATCTCGTTTCTCATAATATCCTTCATGATATACTTCTTCATCATCTTTATAACCATTTAATAAATGATCAATTTCTTTCAAACGATCCTCAGCATTCTATAACTCTATAGTATCATTTTTCATTCGTTGCTGCCATATTTGTATCACTCTTTCATAATACAAATCTGGTGTATATTGATAAGTCATATAAATGCGAGGCGAATCATTTTCTTCTAATGGTGGGTTAAAGTCCTTTAATTGGACTAGGTTCTAAAATTCATCAAATACAGGAGTAAATGAATAATCATCGCTTAATTCATGAGTGCCAGAATCATAATTTTTATATACTTTTAAAGTTTTAATATCAATGCCCAATTCAGTAATATTAGCATAAGTTTCTTTAGAATCGTCCGCCTTTTTAGGAGTAATAATTATTCCAGTTTTAGGATTTAGATTAGTAACTTCTAATATACCAGTATTATCTGTTAAAGCATTTAACAAATCATCCGCCGCGGACATACGCTCCTAATCTAATGTAATGGAATTTTTACGAATTGTTACTTTTGCTTCTAATTCGGGTATTTCATCTTCTAAAGCAATAATCTAATTCTAAATTGGAATCAACTCATTATTAATATGATATATATCAATTTCAAACTACCTTGCGGCCGCATACTACTCTTGCGTAATAGCACCAGTACGCCATAAATAATCAAAATTTAATATATAATCTTCTCTTGTTCTATTAGCGGAAGAATTAGTGATAGTAATAGGCTCACCATCATTATTACTGCCATCAGTTTGAACATATAATTTAGTAACTAAATCAGTACTATCACTAGTGCGACTAATAACACTAGTATCATATGGATAAGTAATGTCTAATGCCCCGAGTGATTCAAGCAAGAAATTATTATAATATATTACCTTGCGGCCGCATATATGATAATTTTCATCATGCTCATATTCATAACGGCAAAATACGCCGAACGTCTTTGCTAAATCTTGTGTTAAATTATAAACATTACTTTCTTTTAAATCTACAACACGCTCTTTTTCGGCATTATCAACATATGCTTGTGCTACTACCATCTCGCTATTAGAATCGTAATCCCAAGATGAAACATAAGCATCTTCATATACTTTATTACTATCTAAATTTTTACCAGGATTGTTATTATAATCCATCTAAACTTCATATGTCCAATTCCATTTCCAATCGCCGTTAGCTAATTTAAATACTTTATCATTCCAATATTGTAAAGTGCCACGAGGCTAATCAATTGGATATAATTTGCCGTCTTCTCCACGTACTCCCAGCGGCACTGGTTCTGCTTCCTTAGAGTATTCCATTGTGCCTCTAAACCACTAATAATTTTCTTCAATCAAATCATCAGTTTCAAGAGCAATTTTATAACCAATTTTACCAAGCTCATGAAAGGCTAATCCTTCACAAGAAACTTCACACATAAGCTAATCTTTATCATGTGATTCAGTTACTTTAGTAATCATTAATTCAATTACTTTTTCACCTTGCTAATGCTTCTTAAAAATAATTTTAACCTTTCTCATATTGGCGACAATTATGCCATTAATTACATTATTCCATAATGGATTTTTTAGCCGTTCACCATTTAAAGTATAATACATTGGTAAATTGAAAGTAAATTCAAGTGTACCATCATCTACTATCTTTAAATCAGGTTCTTGTAGCTAACCTTTTAGCTCTATACCATAGGGCTTCAGGACAGTTATAAAACTGTCCTGAAGCGTCCATATAGAGACTTCATAATCACGTATAATTCTCATTATTTAGTCTCCTCCTTTTACTCATTATAAATACATATGTTTATACTAAATATCAAAATTCTATAATGTGGTTGGATAATCAGTAGTGATTGGAGTACATTCATTCTCTGTTATTCTACCTTCATCATTATAGATATTTTTTTCGTCTAAATATAAGTATTTATTATATACCATATCTCCAACATTTTCTTTAACTAGGATTCCGTCACTTAAACCTATAGTTATTGTATCATTTTCTTTATTTTCAACATATTGATAAATTGTAAATGTTCCAATAGCCTCACCAGTTTTTGAATTAAAGCTAAATGTTGCAGCGTTAGGAGTCTATTTATCTTCACCAGTTAAAAACTTCTACATCTATGTCGCGAATGAAGTTGAAAAACCTTCTTGAATATTAGCATTACTATCTATATTTGTCGCTTGCTTCTATAAATAATTTAAAGTGCCTAAAGCAAAAGCTCTACTATAATATTCATTTACGCCTTCAATTAATTTAATTTTAATATCCACTAATGATTCCCCTAGCTCACAATGACTAATAATTTTTAATGCCTGATTATATCCAGTATAAATACTTGGAGTAGTAAATTTAAATTCTTGGCGGCCAACAACTATTTTATTATAATTATTATTTCCAGTATCTCCAACTTCATTATAAATTTTATTTAATGGAGTGCTAATATAATGATCAGTAAGCTCAGGAGTTAAACTAAATGTTAATACTGTTGGAGCAGGAGCAGAACCGGTATAATACAAGTATGCTGATCCATTAGAACTAATAGAAAGACTTGCACTTCCAATCCGCATTCCTACTTTAGCATTACCTAAATTATCATCAACTGTGCCATAAACTCGTAATGTCTCATTATTATATTTTTCATTACCAGTAATAATATTACCATCAATCATTTCTCTTGTTGGCACACCATCTTCTAAAATAATTTTAAGATAATCTTTATTTGACAATAATGAATTAGCGGCTGCATCCTAACTATCATTTCCATCTACACCAAGTGTTCTAAACCAATCTTCAGTACCATCTTGGCCATAAGAAGGTAGCACATTATAAATAGAATACCAGAATGGATCATCCATTATAAATTCAATATCAATATTGCCGCGATATACAGTAGTGCTTACTTCATAAGGCATTCCCGCGAACATTTTAGTGACACGTTTTTCAAAAGGCAGCATATGATATTGTGGCGTGCTGCCAATACGTGCCATAATAGCACGATTAGGATTTTCTGATAAAACCAATTCTTTAGCTGGCCCAGGTTTAAACCAAGCTTTAAAATCCTATAATTGCTATTCAGTCATCTCATCAGTAGACAACTATAAATTTAATTTATTATTAACAAAATGAGTCCCCCAATAAAATTGCCCGTCTAATACATCATAAGTAGATGTATTATCACTAAATTCACCATACAATGAACGTTCCATCATATTACCACTTATGGTAGCTATTAAATTGAAATCTTCAATATTAACACGCTTTCCATCATTATCTTTACCATAAGTAAAACTAATAAAAGAACGCTCACGGTGGGGCAGACGTTTGTCTGCCCCATCATGAGTTGCTAGGTAAACTTGAGTGCGAGGTTTGGCATTAGAAGGAACTTCTCGTCCTGATAATCTCTAATAATATTCACTCATACTCCATTACCTCCTTGCTTGTTGTGCGGTTGTTTTACGCGCTATACGCACCATTTCATCCATTACGTTGTCCGCCGCACGACGAGCATCGTAGTCATTGGATATTGTAGCATTCATATTTACTACTGCGTTTTCAATATTAATTCCTTCGCCAGTACCGATGCTAGAATAGCTTTCAGAATTAACCATTCCAGAAACCATATTCTAGAAATCAAGTAGCATTGAAGTGAGAGAACCGCTATTGCCGCTAAGTATCTTATCACGCCACATATGAGTTTCGTCAGCATTTAAGAATGCTTCAGGATCTTGTTTTGATCCGTGGACCATTGCGAGACCGGTGTAGTTAGCTAAGCCGCCTTTTTTAAAAGCAGATACATCCATTATTATTCCACTATAACCAGGAATTTTTTTAAATAATTCCTAAGCAGCAGTAGCATTTGGTGCGGCAGCAGCTGGAAATTGTTTTGTTACTGGTACATTATTAATTAAACCGGTCACTTTATAACCTTTAGAAGTAAAAGTAGCTTTTTTATTATAATAAATCTAAACTTGACCTTTATATGTAGCTATAAATCCATTACCACCAGGCTAATTAGCATAACTATAATTACTTACACTAGCTTTATAACTATATTTATTATACTATTTACCAGAATCTAATGTTGCACTAGTTGGACTAGTAATAACATCACCAGTCGTGGCGTCCAGATGAATAAATTGTACTTTTACTTTTGTGGTTGTTGAAGTAGATGATGTATTATCTGAAACACTGCCATCATTATTTTCAACTGCTTGAGTACCAGGTCTTGGCCCTCTATACTTATCAAATACTTCATCAGCCGCTCTCGCCGCATAATTTTCATCACCAGTTTCAGCATATTTAGCTTCATAAGCCTATTTAGCTTCACTAATTATTCCCGCGTCTTTTTCTTCATCTAAATGATAAAGATTAGAAGCTGCTTTATAATAGGTGTTCCAGTTATGCTGCGGTTCATTTCCAACAACATCTTCACTATCATCTCTACGAGACACCCATTGTTCAATTTCAGACTTTACAGTTCTTAAATCTTCAGCGATCTAAAGTGTTGATTTACTTTCAAAATCTTTAGAATTTACTAATATAAAGTTTTCAATTTCTTCCGGAGTCATAGCCATTACTTCATAAACTTGATTCCATAATAAACCATGTTCTTTTTCATAAGCTAACTATTCTTCCATTATAGAAATCTAATGATCTAAACGTTCCATTTCAGCATCAGAAGCAGCTTGAATAGCATCAATTTGATTCTGTTGAGCTTCAAAATAGCTATCCTATTCTCGTGCGGCAATATCTTGTTGTAATGAACGAATCTATGAAGCAGAACCGCCAGAACGCTGTAATATTGCTAACTGACGACGCATTCTATTAAGCTCATTATCATCCTAACTAGTTTCATACATTTTACGTTCTTTATCAAGTGAATCATTCAACCCATCAAGGAATTTTTCAGCAGATTCTTGGATAGCATCTTTTTCATCTTTAGCATTATCAATTTCACGCTAACGAGCATCTTCAATAGCTTTTTCTATACGATTTTCTAGAGAAATCTAATTATCTACCATCTATTGTAAGAGTTCATTATACTAAGTCTCTAAATCAAGTATGTCTTTCTAATAATCTTGGAAACCATCATACAAATCATCTAATTCTTCCTTCCATCCATCAACTTTATCCCAGAATGCTTGAACCGCACTAGCGTATCCTTCATCCTTAGACATATCAATTTCTTTACCAGAAGAATCATATTTTAAGTCTGCGGCAAAGCCCCAAGCTTTTAGCATTTCATACTATTCTTTTGCCGTATATACAGGTGATTTATCAGCATTTTGAGCATTAAGTTTAGCAAGACCACGTAAGCCGCCAGCTGATTCATATTTAGTTCCCTTACCTAAAATAGCTTCATCGTTATAAATCATAGTTCCTTTTTCATCAAAAGTAAAGAACTATGAATATTCAGAATCTTTTAAGTCTTGGCGACGAGCATCATAATAACTCTTCTGAAGATTTACTAACTCATGTTTTTTAGAGATTTCATCTTCTAATAATTTAATAGATTCTTTTTGACTGTTATAATAAGCTCTACCGTCAATAATACGATCAGCTTCTAATTTCTTACGTAAAGTCTCTTGATGTGTAATTTCTTTTTCAAGAGTACTTATCTAACGAAGTAATGTGTACCAACGTTCAAGATCAGCGATATAGCCGGCATTATTTTTATCGCCGCCGCCTCCGCCACCTCCAGCTTGCTGTGCAAGTTCTGATAATCCATTTTCTGCTAAGTTCTTCCACATATTACGTAATGCTTTAAGAGTGGATAGAGCATTAGAAGGACTTGCTAATGCTGGACCAGAAACATTACCTTTAGCAAATGAAGTAGCTTTTCGTTCATTAGTAATTGGAACTCCACGACCACCATGACCGCTATTTAATAAACGTTGAGTTTGTAAATGATTAAATACAATAGCATCAGGATCAAGATTAACAAATTCAGCACCATTTTGACCTGCTATGAAGTACCGGCCGCCAGATACAACCATTTCTGGGCCAAGCTCACCCATAAGAGTTCCTTGACCCGCAGCTAAAGCATTACCTTTAGCCATACTCATTGTTAATTGGCTATTACCAGTTACTTCTGCATTATCAGAATCACTTATAAAACGTACATAAACAGTGGTATTTTTAACAGATGGTATTGATAAAAATTTTCTATTTAATGTATTAATAGCATCAACTGCGGTAGAAGTATCAAGATCAGCTAAAGCTTGATTAATTACTTTTGGTACATCCTCTATACTTTCTAATGATAATTCTGCAAGTGCGGACTATAATTGTGTTAAAGCATTAAGCTGATCTTCTGGTGTTTTAGCTGCGGCTAACTATGTTAAAGCAGCATTAACATTAGTAAGATCGGTAATGCTTGTATCTAAGTCGTCTTGCTCAGGAGTAATTGAGACTTCTGTAGCCTATTGCATTAATTTTAGATCTGCTAAAGTATTACTAAACCATTCTTCATCTGGAAAACTTTCTGCTAATGCTTCAAAAAATTCTATCGTACGATCAGTATCCATCTTAGATAATGTTTCGGTATCTAAAGAAGAAAACCACTATTGTACCATATCACGAGCAACATCTGAAGCATAATTTCCCTGACTAAAATCTTGCATATACTATTTAATATCAGTAATTTCAAAATTTTTATTTTCATCAAAAAACCATTCTTTAAAAATAGCATCCCAAGATTCTAATTTTGGTTCAAAAATACTATCATTTGTTCCCAAACCTTTTTGGGTAAAACCAGTTTTAGTTAATAACTATTCCAATATTTGATTATAACTAACATCGGCGTTATAAGCATAATATTTTAATCTATTTGCTCCTTGTGTGGCTCCATAACCAAAATATGGATCGCTTAACTATTCTCCACCTGAAACTTGTGTACCCTAATCCCATAAAAGCTGATCAGGAACAGTTTTAAAACTTGCTATAGCAACGAGTTTAAGATTATCTGTGCCCATAGCTGGTAATGAGTTAATTGCTTTTTCTTTATTAGTATTAATATTGCCATTGGGAGGTATTAAACCAATTTTAGTTAGATCTAATGAAAAAATTGAAGAATCATAGATTTTATCATTAGAAGCTTCATTATTTGTCGTTTCTGTTGTCTACGTTTTAATCTATACTTCTTCTTGCTCCTACGATAATTCCTGTAAATCATCATGTAATTGTTCGGTCTATTGTTCAGAAATAATATAATGTGGCCCCTAAGAACCTACTAATTCACCTGCTTCATTAATATAAATTTTTCCGAGATTTGTTCCATCTGCTGTAGTATAAGTTCCATCTAACTATTTAGTTAAATCAAACTATTTACCCGAAGGATTAATAATAGTATATCCATCATCTGTTTTAGTAATTTTTGCCCCATTAGAGCCCCAATGCCAACTAGTTCCTATAAATTGTTCTTCATACTATTGTTGTTCCTTCATTCTCTATTGCATTTGAGCCGCAACTTCATATTCATGATTGATTCTTGCTTGATTCGCCGCAGCACGATCTTTTTCATTATCTGATAATGCTGCTTTCTTTAAAGTTGGTTCTTTTTCAGTAGGAATAGTAATCTGGCCTTCACCAAACATAATATCATGTAATTCATGTATTAAATCAGCGTACGGAGTTAATCCTGGATCTAATTCTAACTCTGGATTATAATTTGCAGGATTAGATAAAATATCAATTAAAGTTGCTAAATCACCATCAGGCTAAATATATGTAGTTTTAATTTCATTTTCTTTTCCATTAGCATATTCAGCAATATGTAATGTACCATCTTGATAATCAATCCAAATCTTTTTGGGATTGTGCTAATCTGAATTATAAGTAGCTATCTGTAATATTTGTCCATGTTCATCGTATGTAACATCAATTGTAGATAGAGTTTTATCATTCTTATATTTTGCTACTAATAATTGATTCTCTCCTCCCACATCTTGACCATTAATAGTTTCTTTATAATCTACACTTACTGGAACGCCCTATTCACTAGAAAGCATAATAGTAAATAAATCTTCTGGAATGCCACCAATATTACGATAAGAATAAGCTATCTATTGTCCATTTATTTCTTTAACAACATCTAAAATATTTTTACTTGCTTGATCTCTAACAATAGTATAAGTTGCTCCATTAATCTCCTATACTAAATTTTCCTCATTTCCATTAGTATCTGGAATTAATGTATAATGTAATTCTTTATTATTAACAATTTCTTTTAAAGTTTTAGCATCATCATTAGTAAATTCAGCAGTTACTTCTATTTTTTTAGTTTCAAGATTAAGTAATTCCCCTAATTGTTCTAAACTTTCTGGAACCTAAAAATTTAAATGTTGATCTTCAAAAAATTGCTATAAAGCTTCTAAACGTTTTTCACTATTGTCCCAATCGGCAGCATCAATTTCAATTCCCATTGAGGTAACAAGTGTATATCCTTCTTTAGACCCACTATAAAAAGCCTAAAGAACATCACCTAGAGTTTTATTTTCTCCATTGATATCATATTGAATATCTTTAACATTAACAGTTGTTAGAACTTGAGCATCTTGTTCTATATCATATTCTTGTAAAAAATCTTTATCATAAATATAATTATTATATTTGCCTTGATAATTTTCTTTATAATAATTCTAATATAATTGTTCTATAGAATCAAATGTTTTTCCATTATGTCTATTCTAATATTCTATACCAGAATTATCATCATTCATTATTATACGATAACGAATTCCTTGCTATGTTTTAAATACATAGTATTTTCCATTAGAAGTATCATTTTGATGTATATCAGAATAATTACCTTCTTTACCAACTTTAGAATAATTACGTAAATAAGATAACGCTGTTAAAGCCTCATTAAAATCTTTTTCATCTTTAGCAGTAATAGTCTTTCCACCAATATGAATTTTATATTCTCCTTGTTCTACATCAATAATTCCATTTACTGCCATCCAATATTTTAAAGTAACAGGATCTTTTAAAGCATCCTATTCAGACATAGTATATGCTTTAATTACTTCTTGACGAATAGTCTCAGTATTTTTTCCACTTTCAGCTTTTTTAAGTTCCTAAACTTTTTTATCTATTTCTCCTTTTGATACTGTGGTCGTACCAGTTTTAGAAATAATATAGTCAATATCACCAATAGCCCATTTAACAGTTAAATCACCGAAATCAGTATTCTCCTATAACATAGTCTAGAATTGAGACATTGCTTCCATAGGATTTTCCCAATTAAGTAATATACTCTAATATAAATTTGTCATTAATGAAGCGAACTATTCTCCAGACATATTTAACTTATCAAGTGATAAACTTCCATCAGTGATACCTTTAAACATGTCGTATAAATTTATTCCACTAATTTCAAATTTTTGTAATGCTGCTTTTAACTCGTCATTTTCATTTGCTGCATCTATTATGCTCTATAAATTATTCTTAAAAGTAGATTTAAATGTTTCATTATCTACTTCAAAAATTTCTCCTAATTCAAGAACATTATCGCCATTAACGTCAATATCTGATAACTTTTCCATCTAAGCCATAACTTCTAATACAGCAATGATAGAATCAAGCATTTCCACCTATTTACTCGCATAAGCTTTAATAGCATCATTATTCTTATCAGCTTGCATAAAAGCCGCGGATGGATCAAATCCTAATTCTATGCCACCAGTTAAATTAACTATTGTCTAGCCATCAACATATTCTCTAGTCGCCTTACCCATCAAATCAGAATATTTTTCACCAGCGGCATCGAACGTTATACCACAAGATACAATATCTTGTCCAGTAGATTTAGCTAATTCAGTCATTCCACGAGCCCATGATTCAAAATCATTCCAGGCCATATAACCGTTTTTGCCCGCTTCAGTCATTGTCTTACCCATTGTACCAAATTGAGTAATAAAATTAGTATAACCCTGTACGCCAGAATAAGCATCACTAGAATCGAATAAATTATAAGAGTCAGGAGAATTTAACTACATTGTAGAAGCCATTTGTTTATATACAGATAACTGTGCTTCTAAAGTAGCCAACTTCTTCTTTTCAGCATCATTACTAGTTTGACCTATATTTGCAATACTGGTTTCTAAATCTCTAATTTTATTCAAAACACCAGACATGTTATTTAAATCACGGTTAGATTTCTATAAATTAGAAGTTAAATCATTAAATATAGTTTGTGCAGCAGCCGCATTAACCTGCTTCACCCCATTATAAAGGGCTATTATTGAGTCTTCTGCTAACTATAAACCCTCTGCTGTTGGAACAAAATTTAATTCAGCATTTACACCAAACTATGAAGCTAAGTCTTTTAAATTCACAATATCTAAGTTAGATAATGAGCCAGAAATACCCCGTTTAATTATATCAGTAAAATTCTTTAATAGCGTAGATAAAGCATCAGCTAATTCTGCAACCTAAGAATCTAATAATCCACCGTATTCTTTAGAAACATTTAATATAGTCTAAATAACACCTGCAATATTAGCATCATCATTAAGTTGTAATAGGCCATCTGATAAAGATGCTCCATACTGCTCTAAAGTGGCTAAAAATTCATACCAATTATTACTATTCTATTTTATAGCTTCTTTTGGATTTAACTCGCCGCTAATAATTTCTGGGCCTAATTTAAAAATATTAGACTAAATTTTATCCATTAAATAAGTTAAATTAATTCCAGAACTACGTTTAGCATTACTTAAACTACTAATCTCATTATCAATCTAATCTTTTACAGACTAATTTAACTAAATTAAAGCATCATTATAACTACTTAAAGCTGAAGTATACTCTTCAGATCCAGGCTTAAATCCAGCTATTTTTGCAAATGTTTTCCAATCAGTAATAGCTAATTTATTGCCGCCTAAAACTTTAATAATATTATTATCTTTAAATAATTTTAAAGTGCTTTCTGATAACTCCCATCCCATAGAAGTAAAGAATGTAGCTAATTCATCATAAGTTATTGAAGCCGCATTGCCTAGTAAATCAATAGCAATCTACTAATTTTTACCCCAATTAGAACTTGTTTCTAACACTTTAACTGACGCTGCATTAAGTTCTGCTAAAGTAGCCGTTCCAGCTTTCTTTAACTATTCTAAATATTCACTATAAGCTTTGCCAATATCACCCGCAGTCTAAACAACATAAAGTCCCTATTTTTCTAGTCCTTCATAAAATTTATAACCGCTAGCTTTCAAAATTTCTGCCGTTTCAGCATCAACTATATCTCCAACTGTAGCAGTAAGTTGTTCCTATACCGTATCTACTAACTTTACAATACCGGCACGATATACTGTCTTCATATCTTCAGTAGAGAAGTTTTTACCTGCAGCTTCGTAAATAGATTTAACTGCGGATAATGCTAAAATACCACCTTGATCAATTACATCTTTTAAATCTTGAGCAGATAAATTTGGTAAACTAATTAATCCTTCTAATTCTAATTCTTCTAATTCATCAGTATTTCCACCATAAATACTAGATTTTAAATATTCATTATTCTAACGAATATGTGCATTTACGATACTAATATATTCAACATATTTTTCATAAGCTTCACCAATAGACGCCCAATCAATATCGCTTCTATCACTACTTAAATAGCCCATAATATCAATATTATTAGCTAAAGTTCTAACTTGTGATTTAATTAATTGTTGTGCGGCAATTGCCTATTCTTCGCTCATATATTTTAAATTAGCATAAAAATAATTAACCTAAGCTATTAATCCTTCTGTAGAATAACTATATGCCTATAAAGTATCATTCCATTCAAATACGGCATTATCTCCAAGCATAGTGAAAATTTTATCACCAAATAGTCCACTATCATTAAGCATATCTACATATTTCTATATATCAGAAGTTTTAGTAAAACCGCTAGATAATGAATTAGGAATATTAGTAATTTCAGCAATAATATTATCATATAATTCAGTTAATGCTTTTTCAATTGATTCTGGAACTGCTTTTCCAATTCTATAATAACTATATTGAATTAAATTATGTAATTCAGTTAAGGATGCTTTATAAGTTCCATCATCATTCTATTCAATACCATAACGTTCAGCTAAAAGAGAATAATCAATATTTAATTGTTTTCCTAATTCAGCCATTGTAGTTGCAGCAATTGACTAATAATTTTTAATTATATCGTCAATAGCCTTAGTGATTGATAATTCATATTCATGTTCATCTAACTAAGCTAACTATTTTTGATATTTAACATTTCCGCCATTTTGCCTAATATTCTCACGTAACCATGACAAATCAATAATTTTATAAGTACCGGTTATCTAATCGTACAAAATTTGATCAGTATTTTGTAATTCTTCTACTGTTGTATGTAACTATTTAGCTAACGAATATATAACATCATATGTTAAAGATTCATAACTATCTACAACATTATTAAGTATATTTCCTAAAGTTTTTTCACTGATAGCTTTTTGAACTGCAGTAATAGCATCAATACGTTCTTTTCCTTGTACACTAGAACTCTAAAGATCTCCTAAGAAATCCAATAAATCATCTTCTGTGGCATTAGTTAAATCTAAATAAGCTTCAGTTGCATTTTCGGCTAATTCATTTCCAAAAGCGTCTTTACCCCATTTTTGTGTTATTAAAATATTCTTATTAAATTCAGTAATTTTAATTTTCTATTTCCCATCGCTAATTGCCGCAGCCATATTAGAAAATGATTCTTTAATTAAATTCTAATAATTCTCATAAAAATAATCGCCATATTCTATAATTTTTTGATATGTAGGGCTATTTTCGCCTAAAAGTGTTTTTAATTCTTCAAATTTACCCTAACGTAAGTAAGATAAAGTTGTTCCTCGTAATAAATCATTAGGAAGATTTGCATTCCACCATTCCTCTAATTTATTTGCAGTAATAAACATTCCAGCATTATATCTATCTATTTCATTCTAAATCCAATCCCACTATTCAGAATAACTTGTTAACATTACTTTCGCATATTCAATAAAACCCTAATCATTAAAACCTTTTTTAGTTTTAGCTTTACTATATTCAACATATAAATTATTTAAATCATTACGTAATTGCGTCGCCTAATCTTTATCAGGCAAACCAAACATTGCGGCTATTGCATTAATCTATACTTCTGTATCAGCATTAGAAAAGATAGCGTCCCATATTTTTTCAGAATCATTAATCCAAGTATAAAAAGACCCGATATCAGTTTTATCTTCAATATTATCATAAACATTTTGAAGATACTATAATGACTAAGCAAGAGCTTCATTCTATTGACCTAAAATTTTTGTCCAACTAACACTTTTACTAATATCTGGTGAGTAACGTTTAATAGTATCTTGTAAATTTAAACCATTATATGTAAAATTATTATTAACTGATAAGAATCCACCGCTATTTTCTTCTAATAGCTTAAATGCTTCATCAGCATTTTTAAAAATATTATCAACATTTTTATATATAGAGTCTCTAATATTTTTTAATACCATATTATAATCTTTAAAATAATATTTACCATCTTTAAATTCAATATTATCATTTGTAAAATCTATATTTAGTTGCTATGCCTATGATAATATTTCATCTAAATTCATACCGCCTAATGCCGTTTTTAATGTATCTTCTAATGTTTTAATTTTTTCACTTAATGTAGAAAAATAAGTATTTACTTCTGATGGAATATTAATATTAATACCATCCTAAATTTCTTTTAATGAATTTATAATTATATCATTATTAGGAATTCCTAAAGCTTCAATTTGGTCAATTGCATCAGCAATACTTGCATAATCCATTAAATTAGTAGAAGTTAAAATATTACCTAATTGTTTTTTCTACTTTTCAGTACCAAACGTACCATCAGCAAAACTTTTATATAATTTAATCCAATTTTCAGCATAAGATATCTAATCCTCTGCTGACAAACCAACATTATCTGCTAAATCTGTAAATTGTCCCACTAAATTATCTAGTTGATCACTACTAAATATTTTTTTCCAATTTTCAACTGTTTCCTTTTCTAATAACGTTTTTTCAATGCCTAAATCTATACCAAGACGATCACGATTATCTCCATTATAATCTATAAATTTTAAATCGTTAAGCATGGCGTCTTCAAAACGCTCTTTCGATTTTTCCGTGATTTCCTTACGATGATTAGCAATCTATTCTAATAATTCTTTATCTGTAATATTTAAAGTTTCTAAAACTGCAATATATTCAGCTTCTGTATAATCTCCAATATTATTCCATAAATTTGTTAAAGTATTCTTTTTGATCTTTGATAATTTTTTAAGTTCACTATTCTATAATTGATTATCAATGCCATAATCACCGCTATTCCACTAAATCCCTGTAGAAATTTGATCAAAAACTTCTTTAACATCTTCGCCTGCTTTAACTCTTGCCTCAGCTTGATCTTTTAACATTTCTGAATAAATAGATAATTCAATTCCAGAATATTCTTCATTTTCTGCATAAGTAGAACGCACATATTGTTCAACTGCAGAATTCATCTATTTTTCAACTAATTCCTAAGAATCATATTGAGTTTTTGAAGCAGCAATTAAGTTAGACACCCAAGTAGCATCAACATGATAAGCTGTCTAATTATAGATTCCACTTTGTTCAAAACGTTTATTAATTTCATTTGCAACTTTTTGTGGATCTTCATTCCGATAATTCTTTACAAATAATTCTATACCTTCCCATACAGCACTATCGTTAACTTGTGTGCCAGAAGAAGTACTAATAAACATATCATTTTTCAGATCTTGTCCAAAAATCGCCTAAGCATATTTAGAAGAAATATCATGTTGTTTCTAACCAGTAGTATCAATTTCTGCAGCCTATGCTAAAGCCCAAGCACTATTACCTAAACCTATTTTAGCTAATTCTATACCAGTATATCCATTAGCTAATCCGTCTGCGATAGCTTGATATGTTTCTCCCATTACATACTATGCTGTCTTTTCACCTGTCTCAAAGATACGATTACCAGCATACCAATGATTACGAGTTTCTACTGGTGTAATACCATAATTGGCGGCTAAATTTGCTGAATCAGTATTAACAGCTAATGTTGCTGCCAATGCTTCTTTCTAGTCTTGTAAATAAATACGACGTTTTGCTTCATATAAAGTATCATAAGCATCACTCATATTCAAAATTGCATTGCCCTCTGAATCATAACCACTTACTAATTCAGTATGTGTTCCTGCAATTTCATTGCAAATATTTAAATAATTTTGCATACTCTCTTCATTTAAATTACGAGCTTTATAAGCTTCTTTATATTCTTCTTTTAATTGTTTTAAGCTCTTTAATTCATTTGAAGACTCTAAAAATTTATTATTTGCTGTTTCTGACTATTTATTTAATCTTTCTAATCTCTCATTTGTGCTCTCAAATTGAATTGCTGCAGCATTGGCACTATTTGTAAGAAAACCAACAATGCCGCCTAACGCAGCACCTAAAGCCATTCCCCAAGGTCCTAATGCTGAACCCATAGAAGCTCCTGTACCAAGACCCGATAAACTACTTCCCCACTAAGATGTATTAGCTTTTGCGTTACGCTGCTACTAAGTATCTTCCGCCATTTGTGCCGCCTATATAGTTAAAGCACTACCAGCAAGAGAAGCTACGGCGCCACCTAACATACCAGCAGTTCTTCCAATAGTCGCTCCTTTCCCTGTACCCCATTTAAACATAGAAGATCTAGTGCTAGTAGCAGTTACTGCACCAGTTTTACTTAATTCTAAATTCTTCCATTCTGCAACCGCTCTTTTTTTAGCCTCTTCTTCACTAAGGCCTTCCTACATATAATAAGCTGTTCTTAATTGCACCTAATTTGCTAAATCTGTAGTCATTTCTGACTGCGTAGTTTTTGCATGTAAAAGAGCACTCGCCTTAATTACGCCGAAGATAGTCTTAAATGCTGTTGCTAAAGAAGTAAATTGTAATAATATCGTTGAAACAAAATTAACCTTTCCTAATTGAGCTATTCTAGCATAAAATTTGCCTATAGCCGCCTCAAAATCATACCAACCTTTAATTATGTCCTGCAATCCCTAAGAATTATAAATTTCCTGCATAGCTGTCTTAGCTTGCTATGCCTTACTTTCAATACTATCTAATGTTTTTAAAGTCTATAATTGTCCAGTTCCTTCTGAATCATTTGCTATTTCAGTTAATTGCTATAAACGTTCTCCGCTACTAACTAATGCTAAGAAACGAGACTGTTGTCTATTACCAGCCATAACAGTAGCAATATAACGTTGTGTATTATTACTTAAAGTATCCCATACACCTGCTAATTCATTAATAACATCTGTAAATGATCTAAATTGTCCTTGCTCATCCTATAATGAAATACCAACAGACTATAAGGCTTTATCAACCTTATTCAAACTCATTTCTTGTCCTTCAGAATCCACCATTGCGGTTGGATCTGCTTTCATTTCACCATAGCGAGAAATGATTGACTTCATAGCAGAACCAATATTCTCAGGAGCTTCACGAGTAGCTTCAATCATAACAGCCATCATAGCCGCAGTTTCTTGCATCGTGGAACCTACAGCCTGTGCTGAAGATGCTGTTTTACTCATAGCAGTCGCTAACTCTTCTACACTAGAAGCAGATGCTGCTGCCAACGCTGCATAAGCATCAGTAACTACATTTGCATCACTTAACTCCATTTTAAATGAACGCACTGCATTTGTCATATAGTTAGTAGCAGTGCTATAATCTAATCCAGAAATTTTAGCTAATTTTAAAGTTTCTGACGTCAATCTAGTTACTTCTGCTGTCTATAAACCTTGTTGATAGTATAATTGTGAAACTTCATAAACACCAGAGATTGCTACACCATACTATTTAGCCATTGCAGTATACTATGGAATCTAACTCCATAGTTCATCCATACTCATGTTAGTAACAATAGAAATTTTATTAATTGTAGAATCTAACTAAGTAATATCTGAAATCATTGATTTAATTGCCTGACGAACCATTCTAATAGCCCCATAAACACTAAACCAACGAGTTAAAAGACCCTATAAACTTCCTAAAGCCTATTCAGCAGATACAATTTTATTTAATTCTTTATGATAATTTTCTGCTGCCTGTGCTGCGGCCTAAAGATTCTCTTGAGCATGCCCAGCTCCAATAGCTCCAGTAGAGGTTACTTCATCATGCGTTCCTTTAGCCTATTCATCACGTTCTTTTTCTAAAGCAGCAATTCTATCTTGTAACTATTTAATCTAGTTACGGAAACCTTCCATAATACTTGTATATTGCTAGCTTGCAGTGGTTATGCCAGCTCTTTTACTTTCTACTACTTCTAATTTTTTCTTACTTTCAATAAGTGTTTGTTCTGTCTTTTGCTTACTTATTTCTATTTGTTTTCCTTCTTTTTCAAATGCTTCTCGTGCTGCTTTTAATCCTTTAGCAATAATTTCTCCAATTTTACCAAAATCGCCATTCTCAATTTTCTCTCCAATTTGCATAAACATTTCAGGAGATAAATACTAGCTTAATTCTGTTGCTAAATTCATTGCTTTTTCTTTAGCATCATTTATAGCATTTGTATCAAAAAACTATTCTAATATCTAACGAATAGAAGTATTTCTATTAAATCCTTCTCCTAAGACGCCAGACTTAGTTAGACCTTTAGTATTTCTAATAACATCAAAAATTTGTTGAAATCTTTCTCTAAACTACTCAGGATTAAAGTTTTTTTCAGAAAAAACTTCAGTAATCTACTTCTATAAATTTTCAACTGTACTCTTTAATGCTTCATTTACATGTCCATCTTTACTAGAATTTTTTAAAGCCACAGCTAAATTATTATTAAACTAATTAATTAATTCTTTAGCTCTTTCTGGATTAAAAACATTTTCTGGCATTTTAATAGACGAAATTTTTTCTAATTGTTTTGTATAAGCTTTATCATCTATTAGAAAATCAGGAGCATTTTTCTATCTTTCTTCTTGCTATTTTCCAAGACGCTCTAAAGTACTTTCTGCTTCTGCAATCTTATTTTTATATTCATCAGCCTAAGCAGTAGCTTTAGCCATACCATTTGTTAATATACGTTCAACATCTTTAAAATTAGCAGTATCAATATTAATACCTAATTTACTTAATGTATCCGCGAGTTCTGGAGCATCTTTAAGAATATTCTATAAATTTGTTTTTGATAATAAATCTAACTAAGCATTTGCTTCCTATATAGACTTAATAACTGTCTATATATTGCCCTCCATTGTAGAGAAATTTAAATCTCCTACTTTTATATTAGCTAAATTATTACCAATATTAACAGCTAATTTATCAACATTTTCTAATTTTTCAAAAAAGTTATCTATCTACTTATCTGAAAAAAATCTTGGCTATACATTTTTCCCAATAGCATTAATGCGGCGTTCATAATCATCAATCATTTTGATTAATGATTTACCCATTGAACTGCCAGGATCTACTTTCTATACTGCCGCTTTAAACTTATTTAAATCAGCCTCATATCCTTTTATCCGTGCAGTAACATCAATGACCACGCCAGTCTAACTATTATTCGCCATATATTTCACCTCTCCTTTATCGCCAAATAAAAAAAGAGCCGTTTCCTAATTGCTTAGGAAACGGCATTACTCAATATCACTATCCAATCTAGTGATTTGTAAAATTAATCCTTTCTTATTCCCGCCCATATTCTCTGGCATACCAATAATGTTGAATACGGACATAGTTGGATTAGCCCTTTCTCCCAAGCGTAAGTTAATATCACTCACAACTCTTACTTTTGGCATATAAATTATATTAGTATAATTTTTGCCTTCGTTTTCATCCTTGGAGTAAAATTTACCCTCAAGAGTGAATAATCCATTAAAACGCTCTTTCTATATTAAATAGATCAGTGCGTCATTCTCATATTCATAGTAGTAATCCACTAAACATTGTTTGGCTTGTTGTGCCGGATGATTATGTTCTTTATCTTCATATAAATCAACTATATAATTACCAAGACTATCTTGTTCTTGCTATAATTGACCATATAATTTTCTTTGCGGCATATTTCTATCCCAATCAAAAATAAAAGCTTTTTTCTCAGGATACAAAATTGGTAATTTTTCTAATCTAATAAAGGCTTGCGGCTGAATATCATTTTCAATTTCTTCTAAAGTTTGCGGATGATATTCTACTTCTAATGGCCCTTCTCGTTTATTAACATATAATTTCTAATTTTCTTCTGGCTGGCATACTTTAGCATTAAAAAGTATACCCATACTCAAATTAGAAAGTATACCTTCTTGTAACTAAAAAGTTACATCGTTTCTATCTTCCCATATAACATGCGGCAAGTTAGACCAACCGCCGCGAGCCATAATGGGTCGGCTATCTTCATTCAAAACAGACATAGTTACATTTTCAAAATATAGCACTGGTTCATCTGCTTCAATATTACGTTCGCCAAATTTCATAGGTGTTTTCGCACGCAATACAACTTCATAAAGTTCTTTTACGCCAAAATATTGATCCATCATACACATCACCTATACAAAAAAATTGGGGAGCATTGCTGCTCCCCTAATTAATTAGCTATTATATTAGCCGCCACTACCAGTCTTGACAGAGCCTACGTCATCTTCGCTCTCGCCAGATTCAGAATCTTCAAAAGCATAGCGGACTAGCTTCATCATCTCATTCTGGCCCTGATCATTAGTAGAACGTAGTACAGTTAGAGTCATTTCAAAGGTAGAAGGATCGCCCTCAGCCTCTAGAGTGATAGTAACCTCAGACTGAACCTTAGCCTTACCAATTACAAACTGGAATGGCTCATCCTTACCAGTCTTCTCAGAACGCATGAAGGTATCACCAACTACACGGTAGGTGCCAGGGAAGGTAGAAGGAGAAATAGTTACTTCAATAGCGGTTTCGCCATCAGTAGCCTGCTTAACTTCTTCTTCCCAGAAAATACGAATGTGATCGCCTTTCTTAGAATCAACATCGGTCTCACCAATCATAGCAGGATTGTGGAAAGTAATAACCTTAGTACCGTCAATTTTGTCGCCAGTATTATTTAGCTGAGTACGAGCACCAGTGGTTAGATTGATAAGACGAATTGGATGTCCTTGAGAATAGGTAGGAGTTAATTCCTTATCAGTTAGATGGTCCTTTGGCTTTGGTACTACGCCGCCATTGCCAGCTACAACTTCTTCGGTATGACGAACTACAACAGTTTCATCCTTATCAGAACGACGAATAGCGCCACCAAGCATGAAACGAAGAGACTCAAGAGACATAAGAGCGTCTTCTAGGGTAACGGTAATTTCCTTACCATAGTCCCAAGAAATTAGCTTAGGATTGCCCCAACCACCAGTAGCATCGGTAGTCTCAGCAGTAGTCTCAATGGTAGAAACCTTTAAAGTATCTAGGAATAGAACGATATCACCAGCATATACGCCAGCGGCAGGATCGTCGTCTAGAGCTTCAAAATATACGTTAGCAACTTCTTTTATGCCATACTTATCAAAAATATTTACAGCCATATGAGTTACCCCCTTTATAATTATTTATCATTTGATGCAATTGAACGCATCCAGTGCTTCAATTGCTCCTTTTTAATTTTGGCGCCGGCCATTGCGGCTCTATTATTAATATCAAACTAATCACGCCAACCCATTCGTTTAAGTTGATCGTGAAAAGCATAATAGGTAATATTCCAAATATTATCCATATTTAAGCCGCAATTATTGATAGTTACACTACCAAGTAAATCTGAAAATTTTAAATCTGATTTTTCTCGTGCAGCTTTACGTGCCTTGGCCTGACGTACTTTTTCTCTATTAGCACGCATCTACATCTTTAATTTTTTAGTAGCGGGAGAATCGTTTTGATTAATAATAATCTCTTCGCCTTCTTGTTCTATGAAGTACATTCTCCTAATAATACGCTAAAAATCAGAAAATTTTTCTTCAGTTAATATGTGTTTTTCTTCTATTGGTCCTACTATGATTTGCGGCGGGTCTAATATAAAAGTTGCTTCTTCATGAGTAAAAAATCTAAAAGCTGACTTTAATAAAGTATTTGTTGTTTTGTCTAAAGATGACATTAAAAGTAAATACTAAAAATCCGTAATATTTTCTAATAAAGAAGCCATCTCTTGATTATCACCTTTCGCAGTAGGCTTTTCTGCAATTATTATTCCTAAATATTTCTAAAATTCATCATATCCAATATCTATTATTTCTCCAAGTTTAGCAGGATAAATAGCACATATATCTTCAAGAAATATAGGAGTTCCGCGTTGAAACTTTAAAATTTCATTATCAGTTAAATTCATTAATTTTATACCTCATAGAGTATCCACCAATCCAAGGGGATAATGTTAAAGTATCGGCTCTCCAAAATTGAAGAGTACCTATTCCCGCTAATTGCTGTTCATTAAATAAAATATCAATTTCTTGCATAATTAAATATGGACGCAAAGACTTATCATCTAACATCCATTCATCATATGGACAAGCAATATCAAAACGAACAGTTGAAGTTTTAAATTCTGGATTTAATTGATTAACTACAAAGTCATCAAATACAGAAACAATATACGACATTTTTTCTACACTATCATCATATATTTTAGGAACAATTAATAATTGTCTATTAATTAAGTCCGCACCGTCTACATCTGGTTGCGGCTTTTTTGTAACAGGATCTACATCAACAAATGGATTGCGTGTTTGATATTTTAAAAGACGACAAATACGCTAATTAGTCATTAATTTATTAGCAATCTTAAAAGTATTAAGCCCCATTACAGCGAAACGACGCTATCCAGCAACATAAGGTTCAGCCATATATATCACCTTACCATATTGGAATGATTTGAATTGATTTTGTATATTGCTATTCATTAATATTAGCTGTTAGTATACACTCACCTAAAACATTTCTTTCATTCGCTTCAATGATACATTCATTAGCAGTGCTAGAAATAATTTCAGCTAAATCATTATTAAGTGAAAATGTTACATTTGTTGCTTCACTTTCACTTGAAGACTTCAATATATATGTAGCCTTACGATTAAGTCTAATTTTATCTGGGCCTTCAATATAATATGAAACAACTTCCTCTTCAGCGGATACCTCAATTGTAAAAGTTAAAGAATTTTTCTATTCTTCAGTTTCAGGCAAGTCAGGGAAATAAATATAAATTTCTGCTTCACCTTCGCTTATCGCCATCAATGTTCCATTAATCACTTTAGCAACTGCATTATTTTTGCTTCTTAATTCATAATTAAGATTATCTAATACCAGTGGCTGACCATTTTTTATAATGGTCAAGATAGGATTAATTGGGCTACCAATAGCAAACTTTTCTACAATTGGCGGCGTTACGACTTGATATACCGCACGCTTATCAACATCAGCAATATCATTATCCAAATCATCATAAATTAAATTGACTTTGTTTTCAGTCAATGATATATAAATAGTTCCTGGAACACTTGTAAAATCACATTCAATAGTATGCCAAGACTCATCCTATACTATAAAATTAGTAGCACGGTCTATTGGATAATAAGGCATTAAAATTTCCGCATACTTATTTGGCTATGGTGTTATCATAGCATTCCAAGTTCTATAATTACCTTTAATTTTACTATCAACAGAACTTACAACATAAGCCCAAGATTGTAATAAATGACCACTATTATCAATCCATTTTAATAGATAATTGCATCTAATTATCCAGAACGTTCTATACGTTCCATTTACTTTCTTTTCCTCTTGAACAATAATCCATTTTTCAATAGATCTATCATCAAGAGTCCAGTTCATAATATCTCCAACTTTGAGTGGAATATCATTAGCTACATTTAAGAACATTATTTTTTCGTATTCTTTATCCTTATTGGTTAAAATAATACCGTCAAAATAAATGCCGCGTTCAACTGATAAGTTCCTTACTGTATGTGGAGATTCCGCCATCCATTTATTAAATGATCTAATACCACCATTACGTATTCGTTCAGCAGTAGATTCTCCAAGATGATTTATTCTAGACTAATAAACGCTATAATAATTACTCATCTTCAAGATTCCTTGTCTGCTCAAGCCCGCCAATTAAATTCATACATTCAAATATAGTCTTACGAAAGTAATCATAAGATAAATGATGTAATGAATTTAACTTGCCGATTAAAGCCCAATAATTAATGGAATTTGGGCCAAGCCCTTCTAGTTCAATAATAATTGAATCAAGAAATTTTTCCCATTCTCCATCTTTTTCTTTTTCACAAAGCAATCCATAAAGTCTTCCTTTAAGTTTATCCTTATAGCCCTGAAATGTTACATCATACGACATTCTTTTTACCTGCCAACTTCTTAAATAAATCAGCCGGCCGCTTATTACGAGAGCGGTCATAAATACCTTCAGCTTTATGAATCTCTAACGCAATAGCCGCTTCTAATTTATTTAATTTATCTAAATGATTTGCTTGTGAAAAATCTTTATCGGCATATAACTGACGAATATTTTCCCAGCTAGCAACACAACGTTTAACCCACTCATGCTTCATATATAAAGCTAAAAGTTGAATTTCATCATTGCCTAAATCGCCTTTAAATTGCTTGGGTGGTGGTAATCCTTCCTCTGTAGATTCTCCAACTTCTTCAATTGTTAAATCAACACGAGGATATTTAAAACGGAACACTGCCTTATTTAGGAGCTCTTGCCAATCCCGCTCTACAATTGCTAACTCCTCTTCCAGTGTCCATTCATCAGCTGTAATACTAGCCAAAAAGGCATCATATATTTTCAAAAAGGGAGTAGCCATTTATTACTTCTCTTCAGCTTGATGCTTAATCGCAATTGCGTTGATAACATCTACGCCGCAATATTTCTTAATTAGAGCGGTAAAAGCATTATCAGTTACATTACTATCTACAGCATACTTTACTACAGTTTCTTTTTCTGCCATTGTAGCATTAGGAATAAACTTAGCAAATGCTGTAATATCACGATCATCAATCATTTTTTCAATTTCTTTATACTCTAGCACGTCTTCAACAACTACAGTTTCTTCATCTTCTGGAACACCATCAAAACGAATATATCCAGCACGAAGTAAATTTTGAATACCGGTATCAAACATCATTTCTTCATAAATGTCTTTTTCTACCGTTACGATGCGCCCGGGTGCTAAAGTGCGATTAAAACGAATATCAGGTAAGCTCACAACTACTGTTGCAGAACTTACGTTCTTAAGTGTAATTTTATCCATAATAATATTCCTCCTTTTAACTCAAAGCTCGGGCGGGAATTAATCCCGCCCGATTATATACTAATTAAATTAGCCATTCTTTCCAGCAGCTTGCTTTTCAGCAGCAGATAAGAGACTCATATTATAAGCTTCCCATTCACCGGCATCAATAGCAGCATTGTAATAAATTCCCCAATAGTTAGGAGTACCAACTACAGCAACGCCGCACTTTACATAACCCTGTAGGTCAATGCTATTGTCGCCTTCATGGTCATCCCATTCACGGAAGTAAGGAGAACCTTCAAAACCTAGCTTTACTATCTTATTGTTTTGGCCAGTAGGCATAACATAAGCGAAAGAAGGATTCATAACAGTCTTGGTATTGAATTCATCAGTGAAGGACTGTGGTAGTACAACTACTGGTACGCCACGGAACTTGCCGATGTAGCCGCGATCACGAACTTCCTGCATATCAACGTCAGAAATCTTTACGCCAACAGCAGAAGGATTGGAGCTAGCATATACGATAGCATTGGTCATTTCAGCAGCGAACTCAGGAGTGCAATAGATAACTGGAGCACCATAAGCAGCAACGGTATTGCAAAGCTTTACCATAGCGGCTGGGTCAAAGTTAGTAGCAACAACCTTATTAGCGGCAGGACGGCCAGCTAGATTCCAAGTCTGTAGTAGGGCTTCCTGAACCATTTCAAAAATACGGTCAACAATACCCTGTTGAATTACTTCATAAATATCAGACATATTTTCAACGCCATCAAGATAACGCTCGAAATCAACATATCCGGCACCACCAATAGCCTGGGTCCAGATGTCGAAACGATCACGATCAAGACGGAAAGTCTCATAGTTGCCAGACTCAGTAGCACGAGTTACGAACTGGCGACCACGCTGCTTGCCCTTGGTTACACGGAACTCAAGACGATCGCCCTGTCCTACGTGAATAATCTCGCAGAACATATCTAGGGCAGAACCAACGCTGCGTGGGAGTACTTCTTCTAGATTCTGTTCTAGAAGTTCAAATAGTTCAACCTTATTACGACGATACTTAGAACGGCTAAACTTGCCCTTATCGTCACAAAGAAGCTTTACTAGCTCATCATGTAGAGCAGCTTCATAATCATAGTCGGCGGCAGCGAACTCAGCAGGAACCTTGCGGCCGAATACACCATTCATTAAAATTTGTAGATTATTCATAGTTCGCACCTCCCATTATACTCTTACCATCTGATACTTAACGCCCTTTTCGCCGTTAGGTACAGTGTAATATTTTACGACTCTGCCATAAGCACCAGCATAATTCTGTGGTAGAGCCTTTACAAGTGTAGGAACAGCAGCTTTTGCACCAGTTGTAACATCAATAATTACATAAGCAGGAGCAGTAGTTAAATCGCCCTTTAGATATGTATCTAGAGCAGCATCATCAGCAAATACAGAAGTACTATATTGTAAGCAATTAGTAGTTACAGTATCACCAATACCTAAAATACCTACACGAGGATAATCGCCAGCAATCTTGCGGCCGAAGGTCTTTAGACCATAATGGAAAATGTCATATTCTTTCTCAGCAGTATATACAATACCAATTGGCTTGTCAGTAGCAGCGGCAGGAGCATTAATAGCACCAGCAGCCTTGTCAGCTACAACCCACATACCATTCTCGCAAGGAGCATCCTTGGTGAAAGCAGTGCCAAGTGGAGTCTGAGAAACTACCATGCCAGTCTTTGGGAAAGCTACCTGATTTAGCTCAAGAGTGGCATACTGTTCAACAGGAAATCTATTGTAATCAGCCATAACTTATTCCCTCCTTAATTTTTACGATATTTCTTCATAAGTAAGGCGAATTGAGATTCTTCTGGCTCTAAGAGTGGAACCACCGGGCTTTCTTCCACACTATTGAGCTGTTTGTTAGCAAATGTAATTGCCAACTTACTTTCCAATTCATCATAGGAGAAGTCATTAGTCTTGTTCTTAATTTCACTAATTTCTTCCTCTCCGATAATTTTTTCATATTTTTCTACTAAAGCATTTTTACGAGCATTTTCAGAGGCAATTGCCTGTGCTTGATAATTAGATAAAGATGCCTGTAAATTTGCGATAGTATTATTTAAAGTTTCAATTTCAGCCGCATGCGCAGTTTCTAATTCTGTTACCCGATTTTGTGCGGCTTCATAATTGGTATTTAACTCATTAAATTGCTCTTGAAGCTGATTAAATTGAGATTGTAGTGCTTCAAATTCAGTAGGCTCAGCCGCAGGCTCTTCTTCGTCTTCAGCGGGAGTTTCCTCAACCTCTGCAACGGGCTCTTCCACGGGCTCAACAACTTCTTCTTCATTGTTTTCAAATTCAACTACGGGTTCTTCCGCAGGAGTTTCAACATTTTCTTCTACAACTTCAACTTCAACTTCTTGATTTTCTAAAGTTGGATCCATAACTTGTTCTCCTCCTTTTGCATTATTATCAGCCTCTTCAACTCGTTCCTTTAAAGATGACAAAAGTGAAGAAAACTTATCAAATTGATTCACGTATGCTTCATCATTTTTAGAAAAGAATGAAGATACAGAAAAACAAGGTTCGTGCTCACCAATTATACAAAAACCTAACATCTTAGCGGTTTTATATATATAATAATATTCACCGGATATTTCTCCCCAATCTCCAGTAATACTATTAGGATCAAGTTCCATTGATTGATGTTGTCCCAAAATTTTTTGTGCCTCTGCAAAATATTCTGTAAATAAAACTACAGAAAAGATTGCATAATCACGAGTTACACCATCGGTATCTGTTAAAGGCTCCCACCCAAGAAACTCTTCAACATAACCATATCCATTAGCTAAAGTAGGACCAGTATGACTAGCCCAACTTTGTGTTTCTGGATCAAAGAAACCTACAACAGGAGTGTTGCCGCGAGTGGCACTCGCAATAAGCTATTCAGCAACAGCATCAGTAATATATGATCCATTGCGGTTAGCGTATTTAGTGAACACAGCAACCTTCAATCGCCCTAAATTAGGTTCAGTACTGGAAATCGCGGTTATTGGTGAGTTCATAACCTAGACATCAAAATAAACTGGTATTTTTCTATCCATAATTATCCCTCTCATCCAGCGGCCGCAATATTTGCCTGAGTTTTTTCTGATTTTTTATTGTCAGGAAGTTCAGGGCGACCACCTGTATTATTAGTGTTGTCACTTGACTTCTATGTTATAGTATTTTGTGCTGATGAAGAAGAATTTCCTGTCTATTGACCAGGAATACCAGATGTAGTGTAAGAAGATTGTAAAGGAATCATTTTAATAGACATTTCAAGAATATCATTCTCAAAGTGCATTAAGCTTAATTGATCACGCTGCTTTACACCCATAGCTACACCCGCAAGCATCTTTGAATAGCCATATTGGGCTCCACGGAAATATACACCTTGCATTTCTTCTCGATTAAATACTGTAATTGGTAAAATTTCAAAGTCAAACGTAAGATTGGTACGTGCAAATTTATCATTAATATGAAATTTAATCCAAGTTTCATACTAATTTAAATATCCATTCATAAGACTCTCATCTTTTTTAATAGCATAATCTAATGCAGCACTGCCATCTGGATTAAATAAAATATGACTACGACCAAGAGCATCCCAAGCATTATTTTTATATTTTTCAATTCTATCCGCAGACTATGTAGCAGCCGAACTATCTTGGACACTTTCAAGTTTTGCTTCTCCAAATGTAGTTAATACATCAACAGTATCTAAATCCTCTAACATAGAAGCAACAGATGAATGTATATCTGCTACTTCTTCTAATTCAAATACTAATTGACCATTACTATCAATTGGCATTTCTTGAATTAATAATTTATGTAATTCATTTTCATCACGCTTTTCTTCGCGTTTAATAGCATCAGCAAGTTTTTTTAGTTCTGGAATACTACCAATTAAAGGAGGCACGCCATCTGTTGTAAAACTGAAACATACCCCTCCGCCGCCAGCTTCTATCATTACCCAAGGATCGGTTTGTTTCTTTCCGCGATTCCATTGTTTCCAAGCTGTCTAAACGACCTCTGGGAAAGTAGAAACTACTTCATTTCTGGTTTTCTCATCGGTAAATTTCATAAAATAATTTAAATTAAATTCTAGTATATTTAAATTATTGAAATCCTTAAACCGAGTGCGGCAATATTGTAGCGGTAAATCCTAAATTGTTGCTTTATCTTTTGAAGTTCTTAATATCCCATAATATACGCCATTAATTAACCATTCAGTAGTAATATGAGAAAGAGCATTAGGTAAATCTAAATTTTCTACAAATTCGCAAGCATTATAGAATGCCTTCATCATCTATGTTTCAGAGCCCTTACCAGGCTAATATACTGGAATTACGGCAGTATCATATAATGGTAAATGAGCTAGGAAATCAATGTTATTTCTATAACTACTATTAGTTCTATAATAAAAACGAGAGAGCTCACGCAAATGTATCGTATCACCTGAACGAATAATTTCTTCAATTTCTTCAATATTGAAGTCTCTTGATACTGATTCTGCATTTTTATACCAACCTCTAGAATACGAACGCTCATTTAATGGCGCTCTTTCTGCTATTAATTTTTTATAGGACTTAAAGTTCCTTTTTTCATCGCCCAAATTACTCACCCCCTCTTATGTGAAGTAAAGAAAGTAAAATCTGATATATGTTTCCGCATTTTTCGTTTTGCCGCTTTATCTTCATAATACTTTATTCTGTAAAGTCCATACTCCATTGCGGAAAAACGGTCCTTTTCAATAGACTTAGAAATGCGTTCTACTTTAAATTGATTCTAAATACCAGTAGGCTTCAACCGCAAATTATTACATTCATCTACTAGCCGCGAAGTCATTTCATATGGCATTAAATAAACTCGTCTATCATACAATGACATACGCTAGCCTTTTTTAGTCTAGACTAATTTATCTTTTACAATACGTTCATTTGCTAATAATGATACTGTGCCATTATTAATTTGTGAAAAGAAATTAGAATGAATTAAGTCATCATTAGATGAACCAGCTTTAATGTCATAAATAATGGCTCTATACTCTGGTTTGGGTTCTTCTGATTCTACTTTCATTTCTGGTGGCAAATGATGGTCGTTATTAAAAACATAATATGCGGGGAATTGTTCTCCTGTTTTAGCATCAAATGACGGAACAACCATAGCATCTAATAAACCAATACCCGGGCCATTACCGTCGATAACAATTTCTCTTGGCTAAAATAGAGAAATTAATTTTTTAAGACGGGGTGCCTAATCAGTTATATAGTTAGCGCCGTGTATTACTTCGGTATAAATTAAGTTTTTCTTAAAGCCTTCAGATTGCGGCAAAACTTTAAAAACCATAATAGCCGTATTCGCAGAATATCTAGCTACGTCAACCCCTATTATATAAAAAGTATTGGGGTTAGGTGGATTCTCCTATGCTTTACGTTCACATTTTAATAAAGTACGACGCTTATTAAGTCTGCGAGAGTCCAACCACGCATCTTTATTATTACCAGTCCAAATTGATAAATTTTCACGAGAAAATGATTCTTCACTTACCGTAGAAGAATAACGCTGGTCTAATAAGGTTGCTTTATCTAAAAGCCCATAATGTAAGGGGACCTCATATGATAGGCCCCAAGAAAAATACTCATCTGGTCGCAAGACAGCATTAATGGTTATTTCTATAAGTTTCTAATACATAAATACTGTACGTTCGGCACTAGTAGTAATAAATATTTGAGCAGCCGATGGTTCTTCTGGATTTAAAGTGCCATCAACTTCTCTTCTTTTAATATTCATTTGCGGTAGTAGAACTTCGTTATATGGGACTTCTTCAATAAGAGCAGCTTCTTCAAGAATCGCAGCAGTAGCTCTTAAACCACGAGAAGTGTCTTTGGATACAACAGAAATCATTGAACCATTCTTAAACCACAATTCATAGTAGTTGCCGCTAGTTTTTTGGCCTGTTTTACCATCCTCAGCTCGAACAGTTAATTCTTTACGCAATAAAGGCCAATGTTTGAATATTTCTTCAAACTTAGCCTAAGCAATTTTAATAACTGTTCCTTTTACATCAGAAGCAATCATTATAGTTGAATTAGGTAATAACACTGCGCGCACAACCGCACTTAAATATGCTGTAAAAGATTTAGAAGTAGCACGTGTCGCGGTCCAGAAATGATAACGATAACGCATTGAAGCACGAAGTGAAATACGCTAAAAAGGCAGTAAATGAAAGTGTTTAGCATCATCTGAATCCTATATAGCATCTAAAAATAAATCTGGATAAAGTAACCAATAATTTAGATAATTAGTAAAAAGTTCCTAATTAGCGTCTAAAAATTCACGAGTAAGAACTACGCCTTTCTCAATTGGAATACCATCTCTATAACAAACATCAGTATTCTCATTCATTTAAATCACCGACGAGTTCATCTTCGCCCTCATATTCTATATCAGCAGTATCATCAAATTCAACTGCTTCATTTTCAATTTCTTCTAGACGCTCAGTCATATTATAACGAGCTTTTTTATCTTCTACTTGTTCAGCAAAATTACCTTCATTTATAACTAGCCGCTTTAAGTAGTTCTAAATATTCTACATCATAAAATCCATTGAATCTTGCGGTTCTGTGTGCCATTTTGGATGCCAGCCCTTTTTTCCATAATAAACCATAAGTTCTCCAACGGATTCAAAGTCGGCCGCGTTTTTAGCATTGTTAGCCTCAAATTTACAATCTTTAATTATAGCCGCGATAGCGTCCATATCCTTTTTTACATCCAAGCCTTCGCGCATAGCTTTTTTCGCGCGCAATGTTAATTCACAGAGATCGCGGGCACGTGATTTTAAGATTGGAGTTGAAACATTCTAAGTGGCAATAATCTAATTATAATAATCTTCTAAAAATAATAGTTCATCTTTAGTATATGATGGAGACCAATCTTTTTTTAGTCTCTTCAACTTAGATTCAGAAATTTTGTCTATTTCATCATCTATAGTGCCTTCTTCACGGGCTAGCCGCCAGCGCTCATTTTCATCGGCCCAGCTTATGGCCGCATACCTATCATCAAGCAATGTATTAAAATAAGCTGATAATGTATGATCTTTATGTATATCATACAGCTAAGTCCATTTATTAAGATCCAGCGGCAAGTCTAAATAGCGGCAAAGCGCATCAACTTCATTTAAATTATCCTAATGTATTAACGTTTCCAAACAGCTTGTACAAATAAGAGAACGATGGCCCGGAAAGAATGGAGATTTAGTAGGCTAAAACGCATGTTCAGGTTTTTCCTATTTGCATTTTAAGCACTTGCGTTTCTTTATTTCGCTAGTCATCTACACTTTGACCTCCTCTTTCAATACGATGTAATTTCTCACATTCTTTACAATTAGATGAGAAACCATCCTTTCTGTTTTTATTACACACAAAGAAGAGTTTGTGTCGTGGTAGCTTGCGGCCGCACGTATAACATTCTTTTAACTCGTCTTCGGGTGTCTCAACAATAAGGCGCCATTTCTATGCTGTTTGTGCTATTTTTTCTGGTATTTCTTTTGATAAAATTGTGCATAAATAATTTTCAGTATATTTTAGTCCATAAGTTTTTTGTAATAACTCAACTATTTCACTATAAGGAGTGCGATGAATTTTTAGTTCTAAAATAAAATTTCTTACTTCTGAAAAATTGGCCATTTTACGATAGCGTTCAAAGTCCCATATTAAGGTGCGGCCATAAGTATCTAATTTTTCATATAGCTAATCATACAATGGTTCATACCAATTTATTAAAGCCTTTACATGTGCGGGGTTTTCCCAATCAAAATGGTGTTCGCGTACAACCCACTTAATTTCTTCTTTTCCAGTATAAGGATTAATGCGTTTCTCATAGTCATCAATGTTTTTGGAAATATAATGTACTAATGAATTGTCAACCTTTTTTTGCCACTCGTCACGTGAAATCCAGTAAAATGCATCAGAGGTCCAATCGTAAAATTGGGGCTTTGGATGATCCATACCTAAAAAGTGTAATTCAGGTTTATATACATCCTTCAAATAATATTGGTGGCGCCGTAAGTCAATTAGCCAATGCTTTAACTAATAAAGGCGATAATCATCTTTAAGAATGGGAGTAGTATCGTCGGCCGCAATTTTCCCCTCATTTACCGCAACGGTATGTTCCATTCTATTAATAGAGTCCCATAGTTCTTTCATGTACGGAATGTCGGAATCGCCAGGGTCTATTAGGGCCCCCGTCTTTTTATCATATTTCGGCATATCAATATGCGGCTTTGGCTTCTTGTAAACTGAGGGTTTATATCTTTGCTCCAAAATTTGATGATCCGCCATTGGATTATCTAATATCTCATCCAACGAAAGAAGTTTGTCATCCATAGTTTTAAAGGAGCCGTATCTTTTATTAGAGTCAGTTATCTCTTTACGCTACACAGTGTTCTAATCATTTTCATCTTTGCCATAAAGTATGTAGTTGGCCATTTGTTCAAGTTCTGTATTACTTGGCACTTTGTCCAAACGATCAAGTATATCATAAATAGCGGCGGTACGATCTGTATCGCGTTCTATTGAATAATCAAGGGAATAAGCTTTTTTCATTTGTTTCAACACCTCTTTGCCTTGATTAAATTATAACATATCGGGCTTGGCATTGTCAAGTGTTTGAGTATTAGTTTTGAAGGTCATTTTTAAAAGTTGGTGGTTTAAGTTATTTTTTAAAAAAGTTGGTGGAATTTGGGCACGCCCCTAGTTAGTCTAGACTAACTTTTCAAAAAATCCCGAAAGCTAGCCCCCGGGGTCTGGAAAATGCTGGAAGCTAGCACCTGGAAGCTAGGGTAGGTCCGAATTTGTTACAAAAATGTTACAAAATTTCACTGTGGGGTGTAACAATTATAAATCCTTTTCCGCGGGCGGGGGTATGCTTATTTTGAAAAATAAAACGCGAACAAGAACCACCCTCCACCTTTCAAATATTATGGATTTATAACGATACCGGCCGACTAAGCAGGATTTTAATTTGTTACAAAAGTGTTACAGGTGCCTCCACTTTAACACATTAAAGTGCTAAACCATAAAGGTGGGTCGCTTGTTAAAAATTTAACAATATAGCATCGAGCGAGTTAGTTATAACTAAATAAGTATTCTGCCGCAGACCCACTTTAATGCATTAAAGTATTGAAGAAAACATGAGGGTGGGGCGATTGTTAAAAATTTAACAACTCTTTAACGCATTAAAGCGTGTAAATTGACGCGAATAGTTTTCCTCCACTTCATTGCATTAAAGCATTAAAGTCGAGCGAGTTAGTGATAACTAAGTAACTATTATGAAAAAATAAAAAAAGAAGGTTGCCACTCAGGCGGCAACCGTCAGGGCTTTGCGGAGGGATTTTTCATTCACCAGTTCCGCACCGTCAAACTTGACTTGTACCTGTTCGCCGTTGATTTCAAGGTCTCCAGCGACCCAAAAGGGGTCAGAGTTTTTCGCCCACTGAATGCCGTTCAGTTCAGCAATCAGCTTCTCAAAGTTGTCGCCTTTGTTATAACGGGGGTCGGCGGCAAGTGCTTCGATGGTGGCAAGGGCTTTGACTTTGCCTTGTGCCTTGAGGGCAAGCTTTAAGTCCTTATTAAAGCGAATGCGGATTTTCGCCGCGCCGCCGCGGGCGGTGCTTTCGTGGTCAAGTTTCAGGGCGGCGGTGGGAATTTCGGTGAAATAGCCACCGTAGACGGTGCCGGAGAGGACGAAGCCGATAAAGTAGATGGTGGCGGCAGTCAGCTTGTTGTAGGCGGTCAGCAGAGTGTTCATCATGGTGATGTCCCCTTTCCTTATCTTCACCCTGATTATACACCTTGCCGGTAAACTTGTCAAGCCCTTTTTTGCATTTTTACGAAAAAAAGTTTTTGCCCATAGTCCACAAAGATCAAAGATAGTCAAAAATAAAAATGGGCAGGTCCGCCGTTGGTCCGAAGCGTTTTCCCTTCCTCTGATGATAGTATAGCACAGACCGGCAGACTTGTCAAGCACTTTTTACAAAAAAAGAAAAGGCGAAGGGTTTTCACTCTTCGCACATATCCCACGCCCACGCGAGCAACACGGGCACGGTTTCGCCCATGATTTCAGTGGTGGCGGTCAGGTCAATGCCGTTTTCCACTGCCCACATAGTGAAGTCGTCGAAGTCCTCTTCCATGCAGTGGTAGATAGTCCGCTCATAGTCGGCGGCGTCCTCAAAATCCTCGGTGGCATAGATAGTGTCGAAGTATTCGCGGATAGTCATTTTTGAAGTCCCCTTTTCTTTCTATTCGGCTTCGGTCTCCCTCCACCGTGATTAAAGTATAGCACACAATGCCGGACTTGTCAAGCACTTTTTCATTTTTCAAAAATTTTTTTTGAGCCTCCACCAGTGCCGAAAAGGTAATTAGTTATAACTAACTCATGTCTTCACTCTCCCCTGTCTCTCCGTTCCGGTGCATCTTTATTATACATTATGCCGGCGATTTTGTCAAGCCCTTTTTTCTTATTATTTGCCGGTAGACTTTTCGGAGCAGAATCCTCCACCTATTACAAAATTATTACTTGACTTTTACAAAATTTCTGATATAATATAGGTGAAACCAAAGGAAAGAAGGGGCTAAAATGATGGGCTATCTCGGCGTCTTCCTCAGCACTATTTGCGGGCTTATGTGCTATCTGTCTCGGTGTGATTGGTGGCTTATAGGTGTTGTGATCGGCTTCATCATGCAGGCGTTTGCCCTTGCCCTTGCCAATGACAAGGCAAAAGAGTAACCATGTAGTGGTTACTCTTTTTTAATGCCGGCAAGCGAGTTAGTTATGACTAACCGTACTATTATAAAAAAAAGAACCTTGTCACAGGCTCTTCAAGACTTCCATAATGTGGCAAGGTTCAAAGGCGTTATCTTTCCAGTCTTCGCGGTTTTTCTCTTCATCGTCAAACAGAATACCTTCACCGCAAGCTTGCCACTTGTTCACGCCATAGGAGACGATACGGATCTCATCAAAGACCACGCTTGCCAAGTGCTCAGCCAACCAAGCACGCTTTGCCAAGGTCACAGCGTTGTCATATTCGGCAGTGCTGTTTTTGCTCAGCCAAGAGATAATGCCAACTTTGTAGCCTTGCTTGCGTAAAGCGTTTAGCTTGCGAGCGAGAACGTTCATATTGACAAGAGGCTTTGCGACCTTATAAGGTGTAGCATCATGAGCAAGCAGATAATCAAACCAACCATTCACACCATACAGGTCAGCGATTGTGCCATCCATGTCAAACCAGATCGTCATTGTGAGCACTTCCTTTCTACATCTTAATTATACAGGATAAGGTGCATTTTGTCAAGTACTTTTTTTCGAGATTGCGAAGGACTTACCAGTCCTCCGCCTGTCCGAGCATATACTGGACGATGCCCCACAGTTCCTCCATGGTGTAGGCCGTTGCCCACTCGTCCATTGTCATGCCACCGAGGTCAAAGCCATTTTCCACCAGGTAGCCAAGGATTTCGTACTTTCCAGAATTTTCAGTCAACATCTTGCGTTCCTCCTTATCTTTCAGGGTTCCTCCCTGTGACTATATATTAGCATATCTTGCCGGAATTGTCAAGAGGTTTTTTCATTTTCCGCAAACTTTTTCGCCGGCAATTTAGTTAGTTATGACTAACTTATATAGTTGGGCCCTCCTCCACCATCCTTATTATAGCATGATATGTCAAGTCTGTCAAGCCCTTTTTGCAATTTTTCCAAACTTTTTTCATGCCGGCGATCCGGGCAAAAAAAGACCCGCGGCGGGTCAGGCCGCGGGGTTCTCCACGGGGAGGCCGTCCACCATCGCGGCCACCTCGCGAGCGCGGGCGAGCGTGTCATACGCGCCATAGAACCAGTACTCGCCGTCCGCCTCGCGCACCACCCAATAGGGATGGCCGTAGGCGTAGGTCGGGACGTTGCGGATTTCTTCGGTGTTCAGCATTTGTGTTTCCTCCTTGCTTCTCTTTACAGTCTTATTATAGCGCATTGCGGCCGGTTTGTCAAGAGGTTTTTGTGTACCAAGGGAAGAAAGTTTCGTCTGTTTGGTAGAGAGTTTTGATTTTACTTCACCAAGTTATGCGCTTGGGAGAGGTTGTTTTCTTCTTCTCTCTTCCCTTGGTACATCTTAATCTTACCACACTTTCGCGGGTTTGTCAAGAGGTTTTTGAAAGTTTTTTAAAAACTTTTTTCAGCCGAGCGCCAGGGCAACATACTCCGGTTAGTTATAACTAACCGCCGATCCGAATCAGTTAGTCATAACTAACTTTTGTGCCGGCATAAAAAACGGCGCCGGTGGATCCGGTGCCGGGGTGGAGGCTCAGGCCTCCACCCAGTCGCGGGACACGACCACGCCGCCGATATCCCACGCCGCGGCCTGCGCGGCCTCGCGGGAGTCCCAAGACCCCCAGAACCACAGCTCGCCATCAACCTCACGGGCGACAATCCAAGCGCGGAAGGTGTGGGGCAGGTTGTTGATGTGAGTCATTTTCGTTTCCTCCTTTATCTTCCGGGGTCCCTCCCGGTGACTATATATTAACATATTCCCGATTATTTGTCAAGCACTTTTTCAAAACTTTTTCAAAGAAATTTTTCCGGCCTGCTGCTCAGCAGTAGACAAGTCCCATATCATGCCAGCGCAGGACGGAAATCTGCTTGCACTTGCGGCCGATCTCCATGGCCTCACGTTTCGTGCTCACGCGGTGGCTTTTGTCAATGTAGTAGATACCGCCAGCGTACCACACGCCGCAAGTGCCGTTATACTGCTTAATCGCACGCATGGCATCCTTCGGACTTACACATTCCACGCCTTCGGTGGCTACTTGCCAGCCGCTTTTATAAGTGATCATCTCGCCGTTTTTCAGGGTCATGCCGTCGTTTTCTTTCAGGGTCAGCAGATGACGCATGGTGATCATTTTGTGATCCTCCTTTTGTTCTTCCCTTGGTACGATCTAAGTATAGCACAGGTTGCCGGATTTGTCAAGTACTTTTTTACTTGATAATGTATTGATGGGTCAGGCACTTAAAGAAGATTGAAGGACGAACAATCAATTTGAAATTCCAAACCATTTCAATCACGTAAGAGTGATTTTCTTCCATGTACCAACTGGGAAATTTGGGAGTTTTTCCGAAATGATACAAGGTCAATTCTGTCTGATAGATGCCCTCGTCACTTTCATCACTGATAATCCAAGTAGTTTTGTACATTGTTCCTACTTCCTTTCTATCTCTTTGGTACATCTTGATTATAACAGACGGTCAATGTTTTGTCAAGAGGTTTTACAGAAGATTAAAATATTCTTTTTCATGCCATACAATATGACCATCCTCGTCCATCTCCGCGGTCTGAATCGCGGTCTGCCAATACAGCTTGCCATCCTTCACCACATAACGGAAACCATGAGCCTCTACCCAGCTAATTTCAACCTCGAAACTCTTCATCATTTCTTCCTCCTTGCTTCTCTTTACATCTTGATTATAACATACTTGTCCGGACTTGTCAAGCACTTTTTTCAAAATCTTGCCGGCAAAATTTTTTCAAAAAATTTTTGAAAACCTCTTGACATTTTTCCATAGTGTGCTATACTATAACCAGAGGAGCGGAGAACCGGTCGGACCCACGGCGAGGGTGCGATTTTTTAAGTTAGTTATAACTAACTAACTATTTTCGCGGAGTTAGTTATGACTAAATAAGTATTATAAGAGTTAGTTATGACTAACCAGATTAGTTGTCACTAACTACTTTGCCGGCAATACCTCACCTGCCGAAGTACCTCCACCGTGGGATACCTCACCTGCCGAGGTATCTCCGCTTTAACACGTTAAAGCACGAAACTATTACAAAAGTATTACGAAAAGTCTATAAAATCTTAACAGAAATGTAATAACTTTTTTCAAAAAACCTCTTGACAAAATCGGTCCGGCACTGTATAATCTACTTGTAAGATGAAAGCAAGGGAGGCCACCACGATGACCCGCGAAGAGATGCTGAACACCTACGAAGCCCATTCCGCCGCCGATGCTTATGTCCTCGGCTTTGTCCACCACGGCGAACTGTTCGCCGCCGAGCTGCCCGAGCTGCCTGACGCCGTGCTGAAGCTGGACCACGCTTCCAGCAAGCGGGGCGGCATGGCCAAGATTCGCATCCGCGTCGCGAAAGCTGACAAGCTGGCCCTGATTGCCAAGGGGCTGGCCAAGATCATCGGCAAGGCCGAAGATCTGGAAGCTGACACCCACCACAACAAGGGCGAGAACTTTGAGCGGATCGTCACCGAGCTGGCTGGTCAGCACTGGATCAAAGATAGCGTTCCTTTCTGGGTAGCCGGAGACCTGAGCCTGAACGGGCGGGAGCTCCAAATCAAGTTTGACGGAGCTGAACTGACCAACGAAAAGACGCTGGCGGGGCTGGCGGTGGCGTAAGCCGCTGTCAGTTTTTTTATTGGCAAAGTTAGCTGCGACTAACTTTTCTGCCGGCACAATTACGAGAGTTAGCTGAGGCTAACTATTTTGCCGGCGGCCGAGTTAGTTATGACTAACTAGCAACATTGTTAAAAACTTGACAAAACTTTTTGCTAAAAACACTTGACGGAAACCTAAATCCGAGTATAATATAAAGTGTCGGGAGGACAGAGGGGCACCACCCGAAAGAATGCGGCAAGATGGACTGCTCTCCCAAGATTCCAAAGGCCACGGAAATCTTGCCGCAAACGAAAAAAATTTCAAAAAAAACACTTGACAAGACCCCAAGACTGTGGTATAATCAAGATGTAAAGAGGACAAGGAAAAGTCCTAAAAACCAGAAAGGATATCACTATGAAAAAGACCACTATGCAGTCCCTTGTTTCCTTCCTTGAGAACGTGCCCGAGATGGCGGATGCCCGTGCGGAGCTGATGCGGGAGCTGAATCGCAATGCCGAGAAGGCTGCTGCGAATCGGGAGCTGTATGAATCCGCTCGTGAGCTGGTGCTCGGGCAGCTGAAGCTGGCTACTGATGGAGCTACGCTGTCGGAGCTGATGGAGAGCTGTGGCGATACTCTGCCCGATGGCATGACCAAGGGTAAGGTACAGTATGCTCTCCTGCACTACTGGAACGATGCTGTGAGCGTTGAGCAGACCAAGGGCGGTAATGTGTATCGCCTGCGGTGAGTAAAAGACCCTTCGGGGTCTTTTTTCTTTTGACGCATACGATAGTTATTTAGTCATCACTAACCTTCGTGCCGGCGACGCATAATTATGCAAAAAATTTATAAATATTCATAAAAAAACTACTTGACAAATTTCAAATTTTGAGTATAATAATAAGTGTTAAGAGGATGAGGGACACCTCCTCACGATGATAAAAAATTCCTCTTGACAAAACCTCCACTCTGTAGTATAATCAAGACATAAGAGAAGGAAACTCTTAAAAACCAGAAAGGAAATACCTATGGCTATGACTAAGACTGCTATCGAATCCGCTCTCCGTGCTTCCTTCCTTGACAAGTTCATCGGGCTTCTGTCTGATGAAGAAGTCCTCCGCGTGAGTTCCAATGAAATTGCCCTGCCTTGCGTTGACGCTGAGGGCAATGATGCGTGGATTGTGGTAAAAGTTTCCACTCCTCGCGGTACTCGGAACGGTGAAGGTGGCTACAATGCCTACGATGGCTACGCCGCCGCGGATGACTATGCCCTCGAATGTGCCGAAAAGGCCGAGAAGCACAAGGTCGCCGAGGAAAAGAAAGCCGCGAAGATCGCGGCTGACGCCAAGCGGCGTGCTGAAAAGGCCGCGAAGAAGGCCGAAAAGGATGGGGAGTAATCCCCATTTTTTTATATATAATAGTTAGTCATAACTAACCTCGCCGGCCAAAAAGTTAGGCTTGACAAACTCGCACAAATATGATACAATCATCATTGAAAAGAGGAAGGACACCTCCCAAACCAGAAAGGCTTTCTAAAATGGGCAATAAAATGGTCGTGGACACTGAAACCGCAAACACTTATAAAATTGATGGTAAACTATTTTCAGATGATGGGCAGGTTTATGACGCTTGCTTCCGCGTCATTAATGACGAGGGCGAGACCCTTGAAGTTGTGCCCGTGATCAATCGTGATGTTTTCATCTCTATGCCCGAGACGATGAAAGACGCTTATTTTGCGGATAAGATTCCGCAGTATTGGCGGGACATTTGGGACAAAAAATATACAGTCACGGATAGTTGGGGAATGTATAAGATTTTCCGAGACTTGTGCGACAAGTGGCATGTTGAAGCTATCATCGCTCACAATGCGTCTTTCGATATTCGGGTGCTCAATGCTACTATGCGTTATCAAACTAAAAGCAAAAAGCGTTATTTCATCCCCTACAATATGCCCGTGATTGATACCATGAAACTGGCACGAAATACCATTTGTAAAACTGATGAATATATAACCTTTTGTAAAGAAAATGATTTGATGACTAAGCACGCCACCCCAAGACCGCGAGCAACTGCGGAAGCCATTTGGCGGTTTCTTACTCAAAATACTGATTTTGAAGAGGAACATACTGGTGTTGGTGATACTGAAATTGAAGCCCGCATTTATGCCACTTGTCTCAATTGGGATGCGTAAAAAATTACGCATCCTTTTTGGCTAACCGAAAATTTCCTCTTGACAAAGTGCTTTGACTATGCTATAATCAAAATGTACTAAGAAGGAGGTAATGAAAATGAAACGTAAGGCTCAGGTCAAATCCCAATTTGAAATCGTCCGCTCTATCCGTGGTGACTGGGGTTCCATTTCTCCCGTAACTAAGGTCATCCCCGATAAACGTCGGAAACCTCCGAAGCATAAAGGGCGTCAGTATGATGACTGACGCCAATCGTGCCGGCGGCTTGTTAAAAAGTTGTCAATCTTTTTGCTCTTAAATGCTTGACACAATTTAAAATCTGAGTATAATAGAATATGTCAGGAGGGGAAAGCAAGCCAAGGGCAGGATGCCCACCCCGAAAAAAGTTTGAAAAACCTCTTGACAAACACCGCAAGGTGTGATACAATAAAGATGTTCCAAGAGGAACACAAAAAAAGATTGCGGAACGACACCGCGTAAACAAACGAGAAAGGAAGGTTCTATATGAAGAACATCACTCTGTCCACCATCGCTTCTGTCCTGTCTACTGTCGCTTTTGAGAACAAGGATGCCATCCTTGCCGAAGTCAACGCCGAACTTCATCGCGGTGATGCCGCAAAGGCCGCGAAGGCCAAGGTCTACGCCGATAACTGGGACGCGGTGCGGGACGTTCTCGCTACTGCGCCGCAGGGTGCCACGGTTGCCGAGATTTTCGACAGTCTCACCGACAAGGTCGGCTCTGACTTCACCAAGGGCAAGCTGACCTACGCTCTCGGCCATCAGTGGGCTGACCGCGTAGTCAAGACTGAGGGTAAGGTGAACACCTACGCCCTCAAGGTGTAAGGCTCACCTGAAATGCCACCCCTATCGGGTGGCATTTTATTTTGCTTTCATAACAATTAGTTAGTTATAACTAACCTGCCGGCATTTTAAAATCGTGCCGGCACGAAAATTTCTTGCTCTTTTTTTCAAAAACCCCTTGACATTTGTACCCCGTTATTGTATAATCAAGATGTACCGAATGAAAGGGGACATCAAGATGAAGAACACTTACGAAGTTCGTGCCGCTAAATTCGCCGCTCTGCTCGTCCGCCTGTTCTCTGCGTGCTTTACCCTTGCTGATTTTGAAGAAGCTATTGAAGAGTACAACTCTACCCACAGCCGCCCGCTCAACTATGCCCACGGCGTGTCACGTATCGCCATTATGCGTGCGGATTATGTCATCAAGTTTGATCTCAAACCTGATGAGGATTGGGATGATGGTTTCGGTGGTTGTCGTGCGGGTGATAACTCTACTGAAAAAGAGGTGTATCAGCGTGCGGTTGATGCTGGCTATGCCTATTTGCTCGCTAAAACTACCATTCTCACTATTGGCGGTCGCCATATCTCCGTTATGCCCCGCATCAATGATGTAGGAAATGAAGAGCGTTATTGGGGCGATTATGTGACTGATGAAGAATATGATTGGCTGACCGAAAATATTTACGACATCCATGAAGGAAACGTGGGCTATTACAAGGGCAAGCCCGTAGTGATTGACTACGGGTGGGATACGGAAATGTAATTTCCGCATTTTTCGCCGGCCGAAAATTTGAAAAAAGTTTGAAAAAACTCTTGACAAAGCCCCTCCCCTAATGTATAATAAGACTGTACCGAATGAAAGGGGTAAGACGAAATGAAGGAACTGTATCTTGTGTTTGATGGTGAGACTTGCAACACTCCCAAGGATGAGAAGGGTCAGCTTGACCTCACGAGCGGTCAAGTGTATGATAGCGGTTGGGCTATCGTAGATAATGAAGGAAAAGTATATTGCGAACGTTCGTTCGTGAATAGCGATGTGTTCTACGGAATGCCGCAGGCTATGAATGAAGCATTCTTTGCTGATAAAATCCCGCAGTACAAGCAGGACATCCGCGAGGGCAAGCGTATTGTCCGCAACACTTGGGGCATTTGGCGTCAGCTTCGGCAGGATTGTGAAGACTACAAAGTTAAGGCTATCCTTGCCCACAATGCACGGTTTGATGTGCGGACGATGAACACCACGATGCGGTATCAGACCAAAAGCAAGCGGCGGTACTTCTTCCCCTATGGTTTGCCTGTATGGGACACTATGAAGATGGCCACGGATACCATTTGCAAGCGTGCTGATTATGTGGCTTTCTGCGAGGAAAATGGTTATATGACCAAGCACAAGGTTCCGCAAGTTCGCAAGACCGCCGAAATTCTGTGGCGGTTCCTCACTGGCAACAATAACTTCACTGAATCACACACTGGTCTTGAAGATGTACAGATTGAAGCACAAATTTTCGCGGCGTGCGTGCGGATGCACAAGGCAATGGAACGCGAAGCAGAACTTGAACCCGATGACATCGAACAGCGGTGGGCTCTTTGAGCCTGCCGCCTCGGCGCCGGCAGAAAAGTTAGGCTTGACTAACTACTACCAATATGATATAATAAGGATGAAAGGAAGGTGCCAAGAATGAAAGTTTATCTCCGTAATTGCAAAGGACAGCAGACAATCCGCGAACTGAAATTGAGTCAAATTATTCGCATTTGGCTTTATCAAATTGCCCACGTTCGGAAAGAAGAAAGATGCGTAATCAAAATTCTTTCTTAAAACCCCTTGACAAAATCTAAAAATAGAGTATAATATAATTACACCAAGAAAGGAAGGTGTCAGAAATGACTATTTGGTTCGACATGGACGGAACGATTGCTGACCTCTACGGCGTGGAAGGGTGGCTTGAAAATCTTATCAATGAAGATACTCGTCCCTACGACATCGCGAAGCCCCTTGTGAATATGGCATATCTCGCTCGGCTTCTTCACAGGGTACAGGCGAATGGTTATGAAATCGGTATCATCTCGTGGACTTCCCGTGGTGGCTCTGATCTCTACAATGGCGAGATTGCCCTTGCTAAAATGGTATGGCTTCATAAGCATCTGCCTTCTGTGGAATGGGACGAAATCAAGATTGTCCGCTATGGTACTGACAAGCGCACCGCTTGCGGTGGTGGCATCCTATTCGATGATGAGGAACCGAACCGCAAGGCATGGGGCGATGGCGCTTTCACCCCTAACGAAATTATCCGCGTACTGAAAGGAGTAATAAAATGAAAATTGCAATTGCCATCGTGCTTACTCTTGTCTGGATAGTATATACCGCTAATGCTTGCCGCAAAGATGATAAACCTATAATTCTTCACTACTTTTTGGGGCTTCTTCTCGCGGCTTTCTGGTGTAGGATTCTGTAAAGAAGGGTATCTAATTACCCTTTTTTCGTGCCGGCGCGGCGGTTAGTTATGACTACATAACCATCAATTGTCAAAAATTTATCAAAGAAATTTTCAAAAAATGCTTGACAAAAATCAAAATTAGAGTATAATTAATATTGTCAGGTGAGGGAGTCACACTGACAAGTCAAGGTGGTTGCCGAAAGTCAACAGAGACAAAACGCATGGAAACAGAAACATTTGGCCACCAGCAAACATAATGGGCGAAAAAAGTTTGCGAAACCCCTTGACAAACTCCCAAATCCATGATATAATAAAGACATCAAGTGAAGGAAAACACTTAAAAACCAGAAAGGAAATTGCCCTATGAAGAATGCTACTCTGAATGCCATCTACACTGCTCTGACCAACTACAACTACGACAACGCCGAGGTTATGGACGAACTGAACCGCGAAATTCATCGCGGCGATGCGGTAAAGGTTGCTAAGGCCGCAATCTACGAAGCCGCTAAGCCCATCGTGTTCGCTCAGTTTGGGCTGACTGAGGCTCCGCTGACTGTGGCTGAACTGTGGGAAGCCATCGAGGGTGAGGTTCCCGAGGACTTCACCAAGTCCAAGCTGTCCTACGCTCTGACCCACCAGTGGGCGGGCGAGGTCGTCAAGGTTGAGGGTAAGGTCAACGCCTATCGGAAGGCGTAAGCCTCCCGCAAGGTTGCCACTATCTCTGGCGTCGCGTAATTGGTGAGAAATAACCCATCCTTGCCACCCTTCGGGGTGGTTTTCTTTTTTTATCATAATAGTTATTTAGTCATAACTAACTGTCGCCGGCATAAAAATTAGGCTTGACTAACCTCACATTATATGCTATAATCAAGATGTCAAGAGGAAGAGAACCCCACTGCAAGAGGATGAGCGGGTAGCCCCGATTGAGTGGCGGACTTCAAAATTGACTCTTGACAAAAATCAAAAATTAGTATATAATATAGATGAACAAAAGGGAAGGGGAAATCCAGATGCGTAAGTTCTTTAATCTTTATGCCCCTTATAAACTTGAATGGCAGGACTTGCGTGCTGCGGGCATGGTTCTCAATGTTGTTCTCATCATCACTTGCGGTTTCGGCTCTGCTTGGTTCGGCCTTGGCATTGCTCTTATTGGTATCTTTAAGGACTTTACTAACCAGAACCGCCATGTAAATGACTTCTTGCTTCATTTTTCCAGCATTGTCCTCAACCTCTACTTTCTGTCTCAACTCTATGCGGGTTGAGACAGCCGCCGGCAAAGTTATACTTGACTAACTCTATTGTGCGTGATATAATACGGGTGTAAGGAGTGATAAAGATGATGCAGATTCAATTAATCCGCGAGTTTGCAAGCAAGGCCATTGGCGACCGCGTAACAATCGCACGCAAGCGAATGAGCAATAATTGGGGAATGGATATTAATAACAAGCCAAACCCGCGTTTGCTTGTGCCCTCTGTTATTAATTACATACCCGAAGAAGAGGACGTTGCATTTCGTGAAGATTTTGTCAATCGTTGTCCTCTCGCAAATAATTTCTCTGACATTACTCTTGCTATCCTCCACGAGTTAGGACATTGGGCAACCCGCAAAGAAATTGATTGGATTGAGGATGACGAGATTAAGCGTGACGCGGCTTTCAGTGTATACTTTGACATTCCTTCTGAATATATAGCCACTGAATGGGCTATTAATTGGCTTGCCACCTATGAACACCGCAAACTTGCCCGTGACTTTGAAGCACAGTTGTTTAGTCATAACTAACTATTATGCCGGCCCCGCTTGTGAAAAACTTAACAAAAGAAAATCGCACAAACTACTTGACAAAAGTCTTGGCATCAGGTATAATCAATAATGTCAAGAGGATGTGACGACCATCCCGAAGAAATCTTCGGTGGGGCGGTAAAGAAACGCACGTGCATAAGCACCCCAGAGGGTTGGCTTATGCGGAGAGGACACAAAAATTTTCAGAAACTTCTGAAAAATCTCTTGACAATAATCAAAATGTGTGATATAATCTAACTGTAATCAAGGGAAGGACACCCTACAAACCGAAAGGAGAATCTCTATGGCGAAGATTGCGAAGACTGTTGTTGATGCTGACCTCCGTGACCGTATCTTCACTGAAATTTTTGACCTGGACTCTGCTTCTGTTAATGGTGTTAAACCCAATGCCTTTTGGACAGATAATGCAGAGTATCGCAGAATCAATGATAGACAGTGGGGTTGCATTCTGACCGATAAAAATGGCGTCGAACGCTATTGCCGCGTAGGCGTCATCGTAGCAGAGGAACGCGAAGACATGACTGCCCGCGAACTGATGCAGAACGAAATCAATGCTTACAACACCAAGCAGGCTGAGAAAGCCGAAAAGGTCAAGGCAAAGGAAGAGAAGATCGCCCGCGACAAGGCTAAGCGTGAAGCCAAGGAAAAGGAAAAGGAGGCACAGGAAAATGCGTAAAAATTTTGACAAAGAGGCTTGCCCCGTGTGTGGTTCGGAAGATTATACCATTGAAGATTACGGTGATGATTTTAGCGGACTGGATGGTGCCGCACAGTGGTGGTCATGTCGTTGTGATAAATGCGGCTGTCGGTTTGATATTGAGCGTTCTTATGAACTGGTAGACCTTTCTGTCAGTCGTGCGAATGGGAACTAATGTTCCCATTTGCCGCCGGCAAGAAAATTAGTCTTGACTAACTGTCTACTTTATGATATAATCAAACTGTAAGAAGAAATAACTAAGGAGGAATCACGATGGATGAATTTGAAATGAGCCTGCGTATTAGCGAATTGGAAGAGGAACTTGACCAGTTACGTCTTGAAAATGATTCTTTGCGTCAGCAGCTTCGTGATAAGAAGCATCGGTATCAAATGATTACGGTATACGGCCAGAACGGTAAGAGTGAATGCGGTGACGATATTATTGCTTTACTTCAAGCCGCCGCTATCTATCTATATGACAAAGACTGCACTATGATTTCTATCTATGACTTTAAGGAAGGTCGTGACATCCTTAATTATAGCCGTTAAGGTGCCGGCGAAAAAATTAGGCTTGACTAACTTTCCTATGTATGCTATAATAGGCATGTAAGGAGGGATAATAAATGCGTAAGAACGAGCATAAATATCATGATGAACTTGCAGCTTGGGATTTGAATACAGGGTGTCGTCAATGGATAGATCAAAGCACTCCCGCACGTCGTCGCTTAAAGAAAAAACTTCGTAAAACCGCAAGAAAAACTCTTGACAAATGGTATAAACAATGCTATAATGAGAGCGTAAAGGAGGAAGAACAATGACCACCATTATAAATACGATCATCAAGTTTCTCTGTAAGCATTGCCATGCTATCTATGTTGATACTTTCTATCAGGTTTGTGAAGGTTTTTCAAAAATACAATATCCTGAAAAAGTAGTCTTCTATGCTAAAATTTGGAGAAATCATAAAATGAAAATGGAGGAAAAGAAAAATGCGTGATGTGAAAAAGGGAACCTACAATGGCGACTATACCTACTGCCCCGTGAATGCCTATGGCGATTGCCCCTACTGCGACCAGATGGGTATTTGTCACATTGATGACCCGATGGAAGATTGCGATGACTGGGGTGCATTCTGGGAGAGTTGGGAAGATTGGCTCGCCGCAGATGATGTTGACCCCGATGCCCCTACGGATTTTGCAGAAGATGAAATTCGGTGGGCAGGCGATGTATACGGATATGAAGATACGATGGAGGATAATAGTGATGATGAATGAAAAACAGTTACAGCGACAAATCGAAGCCATATATAAAGAGGAATTAACAATAAAAGTATTAAATGAATACCTTGCTAAATGTATCCAAAATAATCATCATTGTGCCCATTGTTATCTCAACCATCATGGTATTTGCTTTTTCGCAAAAGAGTGCTTTGAGGACAATCAAAAATATTATAAAGAGGAAGAAGAAGAGTTAGAGTAATCTAACTTTTTTGCCGGTCACGGGTTGTTAAAAACTTAGCAATCTTTTTTTTCAAAACCACTTGACAATTCTCAAAATTGCGGTATAATGTAATTGTTCCAAGGGGAGAGGAAAACGGAACGAGGCCCCTGATAAGTCATTCGGGGTAAGGCATCCTCACAGACAACCTCACTTGCAAGTCCCTATACGGAACTGTGAAGAATGATACAAGGCACCCGAGGGACAGCCAAAATTCTTCACAATTAAAAGAGAAGTGGCTCACTGGTAACAGCAGATACCCGAAAGGTGTCGTAGGGCGTTCGATTCGCCGTAGGTTGTGGTAAACCAAGGGAGGTTCGATTCCTCCCCTTCTCTTTGCTCTTATGTTAGTTGTATCTAACTGAGCCGGCCTGTTAATATAATTGTAATAAAATCTTAACACTTTTGTAATTGACTTTCTGGCAAATTATGATATAATATAATTGTTCCAAGGGAGAGAGTGCTCCATCTGGTGATGGTGACGCCCAGTCAAACCTACAATACCGTTCAACTTGGTTCTCCTCTCTCTGCTACTCCTTCGGTTGGTAATTGGAAATGGCGTAAGAGTAGTTCGAGCCCACAAGTAGCAAACCTTGAAACAAAAAATCTTCAAAAAGCCCTTGACAAACAGCAAATCCTGTGCTATAATAAGGATGTAAGCGGTGGCATTAGTTGGGCGGTAATGCGTAATTGGGACTGTTAAACCTTCCGCAACTTCCTAAAAAATGCTTGACATTCTCCACGAAATGTGGTAGAATATAAATGAAAAGACAAGGACAGTCTCAAAAACCAGAAAGGGTATCTACTATGCGTATTGCCACCATCAAGTCTCTCGTTTCCTTCCTCAATGGTGAGACCGTGACCAATATTGACGAAATCAAGACCGAACTCGAAGCCGAACTGAATAAGGGTGCAGTCGCCAAGGCCGAGAAGGACGCGGGCTATGAGACCGCGTGGGACATCGTCCGCGGTGTCTTCGCCCTCACGACTGCCCCGCTGACCGTGGCGGAGATCTTCGAGCAGGTTGAGGCTAATCTGCCTGAGGGTTTCACCAAGGGTAAGATCCAGTACGGTCTGACCCACAACTGGGCTGATCGCATCGTCAAGATTGAGGGCAAGCCCAACACCTACCGCCTCGCGTGAGGCAGAGGGCTTCGGCCCTCTTTTCTTTTTGCCGCAAGTTAGTTATGACTAACTTGGCCGGCATAAAATTTAGTTGCCGCTAACTCAAAAAACTCTTGACTTTTTTCTAATCTGTGGTATAATTTACTTGTAAAAAGGAAAGGAAAATCCTTAACACCAGAAAGGACAAAACAATGGAAAATATCACCAAGACTGTCACCCTGACCATCACGCCTGACGACATTGACACTATTGTTGAGAACTTGCTTGAACAGAATGATATTTATAACCCGTGGGACAGTAAATTCTTGCGTAATCTTCATGAAGATCTTCATGTATATTATAGCGATGACTATGCCATTGAAACTTTTCTCAGCGACCCCGCAACTTCGCTCAAACTTATCAAGGCTGTAGCGGCTCGTCTGGGTGAAAGATATAAAGAAGCGGTAGATAATGCTATTGCCGCATTGCTATAATAAAAAGAGTTAGATTTATCTAACTCTTTGGCCGGCACATTTTTCAAAAAAATACTTGACATTCTTAAAATTTATGGTATAATCTAATTGTAATCAAGAGAAGGAAAACTCTAAACCAGAAAGGAATGTACATATGTATCAGCAAGTAAAATTTGAAGTCATCAATCCTGACTTCATCAATGAAGGTGAAACCAACATCTTCGGTGGCATTGCTATCATTGGTGGCGATGGTGAAACTATCACGAACGTAATTTGTGGTTGTTGCGGAGGCGTATTTGAACCCACAGACGTTAAGATTCTTGAACGTTATGATGATTGGATGGATTTGACAGAAGCAATCGTTGGCGATTAACCTAATCAGAAAGGAGAAATAAAATGAAAATCCTTCAGCATGGTAAAAAACAAAATAATCTTGTCAAAATTTGCACAATCAAATGTGCGTGTGGGTGTGTCTTTGAATTTACCGCAGATGATCCGCAAATTCATTGGAAAAAAGATACACGCAATCATATTGATTATTATATCAAGTGTCCAGATTGTAATACTTCTTTTCCCTTAAAACTTTCATTTATCTTAGGTTTCTAATCAGTTGTTAGAAAGGAGAAATAAAAAATGTACACAATCTATTATATTCTCAATAACCGCATGGACTTTGCTCGTGCCGCAACCATTGAAGAAGCACGCAAGCGTCAGAATGAACTCATCATGGCGGGTGCCTTTATCCAGTGCGTTAAAGACCAGAATGGTGAAATGGTGATTCTGTAAGGGTAGAAAACTGCCCTTTTTACGCCGGCAAAAATTTCAAAAAAGGTATTGACAAATAAAATAAAGTGAGTATAATAGAAGATGAAAGAGGAAGGAAACCTCACAAACCGAAAGGAGCAATCATATGAATAAAATCCGCAAGCAAATTGAAGCCTACGAAAAACATCCCTCTTATGTTCGCGTAACCGTTACAGGCGTAGGTACTATCTATTTCAAAAATGATACTCCTATCATTCAAGGCACACGAATCACAGAATGGCGTGCTCATGAAATGATGGAATGTCCTCCTCTCGCCTGTAATCGTATAACCCATATTGACAAACTTCCTTCTTACGCAGATACAAACAAATGGTATAAAAATGAAAAAGAGATTTGTTAATAGTGCCTATGATATTGAAGTTGAACCATAAGGGTAGGAAACTACCCTTTTTTCGTGCCGGCATAAAATTTTTTCAAAAAGGTATTGACAAATAAAATAAAATGAATATAATAAAAGATGAAAGAGGACAAGGACAGTCCTTAAAACCAGAAAGGATTCATTATGAAATTTGTTCTCACTCGCACCTCTTCTGATTACTACATGGGAATAAAGAATTTCTCTACCGTTGAAGAATTGGTAAATTTTATGCACAAGCAAAAGCATCCCTTGATTATTGGAAGAAACTTTGCTTTCAATGAAGACATTGAAATTACTCAAGGATGTTGTGCTCATGATGTAGACGCACATGAAGTTGTGGCTATTCCTTACAGTATTGAAATCTATGATGACTATCGCGAATAAGGGTAGGAAACTACCCTTTTTTTCTTTGCCGACATAAAAATCATGCCGGCACAAAATTCTGCCGGCGCCGCCAGATACTCTCCCACCTCTACCATTATATCACATTCGTGTCAAGTTGTCAAGCCCCAAATAAAAAAATTTTTTAGGAGTTAGTTATGACTAACTAACTATTTTTTGTCAAGTGTTTGACACAAGTCAAATGTTTGCCGGCAGCCAAATTTTGACAAATTTGTAAAAATTTTCCAGGCGGGGCCAGGCCCGTAGGAGCTGGGTCAGGAGCTGGGAGCTGGGCTTATGGGAGCTGGGTGGAGCTGGAAAATTTTACCAGCGTGGAGGAGCTGGGAGTTAGGTCGCAAAGGTGGAGGAGCTGGAAAATTTTTACATTTATTTAATTATTGACAAATAATTAATTTTATTTTATAATATAATGGGAAAGTATTTTTTTTAAAAAAAAAGAAGTATAGATTTTTGACTACCTCCTTAAAAAATCAAAAATCTATACTATTTATTTATTCATCTATGCATCTACAAGTGCGAGGAAATTATTATCTTTTAATTCAACATCATGCCATTCACCAGTTATAAAATAGCATTGCTATACCTTACCATTTAAACTTTTTCGCTTACCTTCAACCGTATAGCCAATCATAGGCAGACAATCTTTTAACTTATTCCAAGTCATGATACGATTGCTGTTTTTATTAGTCTTATCTAATTCAGGCACCGCCATATACTCAGCTAATTCTCTACATTTATCTACGGGTAACCACACGCCAAGAAATTCTGACGGGACCTCAGGAGCAAAAGCTTTTAAATGCCGCTAATAAGTAAAAGTCTAACGAGCTGCTTGCTCACGTTCAGCCGCATCATAGCTATCAATGATTACATTATCAAAGCGTTTATCTATTATAGTTATGCCGCGTTCCATAGCTTTATTAACAACAATAAAATTGTATTCCAAAGGCACCATCCCCGTAGTGACGATGGTGTTATATACCCGCATCTATTCATCTGTCATTGGTTTATCTCTGTTATTAGGCGAATGTAGCTCAATTGCATTAAAGCCATTAGCTTTCGCGATAGCTACGATGCCCTGGTTAGGTTCAATATACGGTGAATAACACCAATATCCGCGATCAGGAGCTGGACTAAGCTTTCGCACATGGTCAGCCAAGTTATAGAAGTAAATGTCATTGGCCATACGATAGCCCATCTCTAACTTACCTTCATAACTAGCACTTACTAATGAATAGTAAAAAGCTTTAGCTCGCTCCGGAGTAGCGGAGAGGCCAATACACATAATGCGGCCTTCAAGTATAATCTGTTCCCATTCACCGAGAAGAACCAGTGGCATATACTCACGCTTGGTTGAGAAGCTTTGTATTGCCGCAAGCACTTCCGCATTACTCATAGTTTTGCGGGCGAAGTCTGTATTCCTAGCTTTGGCAAACGCTTGCGTCGCAAAGTTAAATATACTATCACATTCGTCCCAACATATAACATCAATGTCTTCAAGAAAAGCTAGGTTTTCGCGCATAGCCCGCTAGCCAAGGCCCTAGTAGCACATTACTCCAATCTTATTTTTCTACTCGCCCCAACCACTTTTATTTTCCCAAAACACATCAACATCAGCACAATTATCATACTCCTAAATAATCTAATCTTTAAGAGCTGTAGTATCTGTAAGAAACAAAATACGATTTAACTAACCATCGCGTGTAAATTGAGTTAAGTTATTAACGGCCCAATAGGTTTTACCGGTGCGGACGCCGCAGTCGAGTATATTATAGTAGCCGCGGCGAAAAAATAATTTATTCTAATCCTATAAATCGCTGACTGTCTAAGTTATTAAATCACTCATACGCCTCCCTCCTTCTTTGGTTATATTATAACACAAATTTTAGAAAAAGTCAAGTAGTTGATTTTCGCGCAAAGTTGAGTGAAAAATAACAAGCATGTATTGTCATTTTTCATTACAATATAAATTGATTTGTAGCAAATAAATTCTTGTCGATTTTTGACCACCCCCCTCCCCCTGTATAAGGTGGTCAAAAAAAAGCAATAAATTTTCTATTATATATATAAGTAGTAAATTTTACTTGGAGTAATCCCGCGAAGCGGGATTACGGAAAGTAAAATTTACTACGCCGTGCCGCGAAGCGGCTCCCTAGCCAGTTGTGCGGAGAGCTGGATAAATTTGTCAAAAATGGTAAATTTTGGCACCAAATTTCACAGAAAAATATTTGACAAAAGTCAAAATTTGAGGCACTACTCCAAAATCAACCACTATCTAATCGAAAATGACCACACTCAATTTTTGCCACCTATTCTAAATTCGTAAAGATTCCGCCCTACCTTAGTACGATGGCTATTTTTCCTTACCTTTCGTATCTTTTTTGTACATTAGAGGTTTCTTATTTAACTAAATTATTTGACTTTTTCAAAAATTGTAGTATAATATTTTTAGAAAGAAAGAAAGGAGTTCCTCCTATGTGGAAAGATCAAGTTCGGTACATTACGAAGCAAGCAAGAACTCAACTTCACGGCGTTAGTATTCACGGACTTATAATGTGGGAACGCACTTATGTGCGGCGGCTAATAGAGCTTGAAGCCGCAGATGGCAACTACGCAGTTCATATTGATGCGTTGTGGCAAGCTAATGTTGAGTGGTTGAGAGAAGAGCACTTTATGGTACTTGGCAATGACGATGTTGGATATGATGTGAGTTGGGGAAGGAGCTATGAGTATCTTGAATAAGACTTTTCAGCATTTCATTTCCATTTTGGATCAGATGATTGAGGATAATAAGTTTTTCGCATTTTATTTTCAGAGCCCCTTCTCTTTGGAGGATGAGGACTCGTTGAGCTATGGGTATAACGCACCCCGCAATATTTCGATGCATTGCGGTGCTACCCGTGGTGTAATTGCGGATTCAGAATGGGATGAAGTTGTTAAGTTTGATTTGGATGGGTATGAGGATGAAGTGAGTCCTTGTGCGGCTGAAGTTAGTATTTATAAAGCGGCTATTGCGGCTAACCTTAGCAAGTGTTTTGTTAAGCCGTATTATTTAGGCACTTATGTGAAGACTATTAAGGCTTATCCTACCTCTCTTATTTATGAGAATGATGATGAAGATGCTTGCTACGATATGAGTGAAAGTAGCTTTTGCCGCATGGTAAATGAAATGGGTTTAAATGAAGAGGATATGCGGGAAGTTACTATTAAGTTGCCGCTGTATGCTTATGAAAAGGCTAACAATGTTGGTTGGACTTGCGATGAGTATGAGGATGAAGAGGGCGAAATTGCGAAATCGTATGATAGCCCCCTTATGGAACGTGCGGAAGAAGTTGCCGCCAGCTTTGTTCATGAGTATGGTGAAGTTGTGTATGCGGAACTTAGTAGCTTTTTGAATGAATGGTGCGTCAATGATTTACATTGCAATAACGTGGGATGGATTGGTGGTAGGCTTGTGCTGATTGATTATGCGGGCTATCATTGTTAATTCCGCTAAATTGCTTAGGACGCTTCGCGTCCTGTCAATTTAGCGGCCAATTTTAACCCTGCGGGTTAAAATTGAAATTTGAAATTAAAGGGTGAGAGTATGGAAGATAGATATAGTGTATTTGGATACGGTGGACATAGGCCCCGTTATTACTTGCGGCATCCTTTTGAATGGGTGGCGGATAAATTTAGAGAATTAAAGTGGGCTAAACAGCGAGCTACCAGAGGTTATGCTGATTGTGATGTCTGGAATATGGATGTCTGGTTTAGTTATGTAGTTGCTGATATGCTAGATCAGCTTGGAGATACAGCTAATGGTTGGCCTGATAGAGACTTTAAAAACTTTGAAGATTGGAAAGCTTGGCTACATAAGACTGCGGCCGCCATTAGAATGACAAGAGAAGACCAGCAGAATGAGATAAATCCATACTGGGAGCCTTATAAAAATGAACTAGAAAATTGGCAGTCTAATGAAAAAGGACATACCCCCAGTGATAATTTTGAAAATTATTATCATGAAGCTGAACGTATTGCGGTTGAAAAGCAAGAAGAATTTGAGACTGCTATGAATAGTCTAGCTAAAAATTTTCATGGTCTCTGGGATTAAGAAAATGGTACAGGTTATATTAAAAAATACGCCAGCTTTCTTATGGACTTGCTCTAACTGTAACGCATTACTTACCTATCAAACTAACGACATATATGAAGGCCACTTTATTTATTGCCCCATCTGTAAAAGTAAGGAGCATGTATTATTTGAATTAAATTATGATGGGGTGATTAAAAATGAAAAGCAAACTACTACTGGCACTTAAATGCTTTCTCAACTCTTGGCGTAATTCTCGCAACTATTGTGCCAATTGCCCTTTTGGTTATGCTATACCAATTGATGATGGCTCTAATGAGCCGTCGTATGTATGTGATGACTTGCGGCTGTTTAATGATGTATATTAGTATTTAGAAGCTACTAGTTAGCATTTATTAAGTAAAGATGAAGTGCGTGAAAGGGCACTAAAAGGAGCACCATTATGGTTTGAGCCGCTAGATAATTCGCCGCTGGCTTGCGGCTGGGTCTTATCAAAAATATATCCCCCATTTATTAATGAGGTATATTTGCGTGATAATAATTCGCGATTACATTGGTATAGTTTGAAGATGTATGGTAAGACGTGGCGATGCTGGGCGTAGCCGCTAGATAAGGAGACAGATGTTGATTTGGAGTAGAGAGGAACTAATTGAGATTATGAAGATGAGGGGTATGGGTGAAGAGGAAGCGGCAATTAAGGTAGATAAATGCTTGGCACAGATTAAGAAAGAGCCTGTGCTTGAACTGATGTATCTTCACGATATGCTTGGTCTTAATTTAAGGGTGGATGATGAGTATGTAGAAACATGATATTGTTAAGATTCTAATGAAGCGTGACCATATGACACTTGATGATGCTTGGGATCTTATTAAGCGGACGCAAGAAGAAGTAGATGATTATACTAGCAGCCTTATACCTATGGTTGAGGAAGCCGAGGATGTTATTAGGCGTAATTTGAAATTGGGACCTGAATATTTAGATGCGTTTTTCCAGTGGTAAAGGAGAATAATATGAGAGAGATTATTGAGATTCTTATGCGGCGAGATGGGATTAGTTGGCTTGAAGCCGCAAATATTGTAGAAGAATGCCAGAATGAGATTTCTGAGGCAATGGCTGATAATGCGTCGTATGATGACATTGCGGACATCATCGCAAATGTGCTCGGGCTTGAACCCGATTATATGGATTGCTTTATGATGTAAGGAGTGAACGCAAATGGTTGATTTGTATTGGGAAGATGACACTCATAAGCGTTATGGCGTGCTTGTTTCCGCAGGCTTTGGTGCAGGATGGAGCTCATGGAGTGATGAAGCTTTAGCTTACGACCGCAAGGTAATTGAATATTGGCTTGAACATAAGTATAGCCATCTTGATGAGGTTAAGGAATGGCTGGCGGCAAATGGTTATCCGCACACTTATGTTTCAGAGACTAACTGGCGTACTTTACAATTGGAGTGGGTCAGTGCGGGTGCTTATTGGCGTATTCATGAGTATGATGGTGCCGAGTCTATTGAGTTTCTAAACCTTGATAACTGGATTCATTTTGGCTAATTATTTGACTTCTATTAAAATTATGTTATAATATATATAGAAAGAAGAAAGGAGATACTAGGTATGAAGTATCGTAAGATTCCGGTAACTATTGAGGCTATTCGTTGGACTGGTGAAAATATTAAGGAAGTCAAGGAGTTCGCAGGTCCTAATGCACTGATTCATTATCAGTATAATGGGATTGCTCCGGACCTGCCTAATGTGGTGCTGGTGCTGAATACTCTTGAAGGTGAGATGCACGTTAATAAGGGTTATTACATTGTCAAGGGTGTTGATGGAGAGGTTTATGGTTGCCGCCCTGACATTTTTGAGAAGACTTATGAGGAAGTAAATGAGGATGGAAATTAAGTGTCCTACTTGCGGTGCTAGTTATTATCAGGAACGCTATACTGTTAGTACCGCCCTGTATAGTCCTGTTATTTACAAGAATGGGGAAATCGTAAGCAAAGATCCTAATTGGCATACAACATATTGCCTATGCCTTAATTGCGGTGCTGATTTCTACATTCGACAGCGTGAAGATGAAGTTCAAATTTGTAAGGGGTGATATGATGACTAT
>Ga0247609_10000399_pt1 | contig 61788 bp, 46 predicted proteins | sample 172DNAGHGlowgp2_FD_193487 | JGI IMG/M metagenome (GOLD analysis project Ga0247609, IMG submission 193487) | Sheep rumen microbial communities from Palmerston North, Manawatu-Wanganui, New Zealand - 1728 DNA GHGlow gp2 | ecosystem: Host-associated > Mammals > Digestive system > Stomach > Rumen ... | reverse complement strand
TAATCGTGAAAGCCGCCATTGCTATAGCCATAGCGTTTTTGTTCGGCTTGATATTTAGCGGGTTTCAGAATAAAGAAATTGATCGGTTGCGGAAACTTGTCAAGCAGGAAGATGAAAAAAATGAGGCCAACGTGTAGCAAATTGATGCCCTCGTGCGTGTAAGGAGTAAAAAACAATTAAAACCCAGATATTATGGAACCAAAACAGATTTTCAAATCCTTGAACAAAGAACAGGATGGTATCAACGAGATGAGCAAGGAAGAGCTCGTTGATTACATCAATAATTACTTTGTAAAACATGCCAAAGAAAGACTTACCATGGCTATCGTGTTTGTCTTAGTGTCTGCATTGTATATATTGAGCTATATCAAGGGGTCAATGAGTAACATCATCTTGCCAATAGGGTTTGCAATAGGTAGCATATTTGGCCTACTCCAATACTTAAATTACAAAAAAATAGCTAGGGTGGATGACGCCAGCGAATTACTGTCGACTATTGATCGATTGACAGGCATAGAGAAAAAATTGAGCATCGGTGGTTTAGCTATTATGTTTTTTATCTTTTGCTATCTCCTTTACACTATGATTATTGACACAGATTTTGCTCATCTTGATACTCTGGATTATATTTTCTTCCCCATCTTTATACTGTTGGCTTTGTTCATGGCCTGCTATGTCTTATCGCCTAAGTTGCGCAGGAAAATATTCCTTTTAAATAACGTGTACGCCATTAAGCACGTTGAACGCTTGAGGGAGCTTGTTAGTCAAGAAAATATTTAAAAAACGTTAAAATATTTGGAGGTTATACAAAAGATGATATACCTTTGCAGTGTACTAGTTAAGTAGTACACTAGAAAAGTAAAAGAATTAATTAAATAACTGAAGATTTTTTGTAACTTTTTGACTGTCGCTTGCGTCTAACAAGCAGAAACAAAACAACGAAAATAACAAAACCCGGAATATTATGAATACTTTAATTAAACAATTATTTGCAGCCATGATGGCTGTCCTGATAGGGCTCATGGCCAACGCTCAGGACTATACTGGCAAGTGGACCGGAAACATTGAGGTTCCCGCCTATTCCCTCAATATCGCTGTTGTGCTCAACATCCAGCAGAACGATCAGGGCCTCACGGCATCAATCGATGTGCCCGAGCAAAATGCCTTTAACATGAAGGCTCTCGCCGTGGTCAAGGGCGAGGAACTGAAAGTGAACTTCCCCGATATGGGCGCCATCTACACCGGCAAGCTGGTGGGCAATACCCTGGACGGCACCTTTAGCCAGATGGGAATGTCCATTCCTCTCAAACTGACGCGTGAGGTGGCAAAGGCTCCCAATGACGATGACGACTGGATCAACGACTCGCTGCTGAATGCATTTGACAATATCCAGCTCAAGGGCATCGAGGTTACCGCCCAACGCCAGCTCATCAAGCAGGAAGTTGACCGCATCGGCTACAATATCGCCGAGGATGCCGACAGCAAGACCAACAACGTGTTGACCATGTTGCGCAAGGTGCCCATGGTGAGCGTCGATGCCAGCGACGAGATCCGTATTAACGGCCAGCAGAATTTTAAGATTTTCCGCAATGGTCACCCCGATCCTTCGCTCTCGCGCAACGCCAAGGATCTGCTCAAGGCCATGCCCGCCAGCAGCGTGAAGCGCATCGAGGTGATCACCGAGCCGGGCGCCAAGTATGACGCCGAGGGCACGACCATGATCCTCAACATCGTCATGGCCGACAACTCGACGCTCAACGGCGTCTCGGGCATGGCATCGGTCAGGGCCGACCACATGGGCTCCGTCGGTGGTTCATTGAACTTGACCACGCAGCTCGACAAGGTGGTGCTGTCGGTGGACTACGGCATCCATCACGACGGCAACAACGGCCAGAAGACCAATACCTCGACCTATAACCGCTACAACCAGAGCGGTGCGGAACTGATGACTGACGGCACCTTTGACGTGGACAAGATGACGGTCCACTTCGGTGACGTGAGCGCCAGCTGGGAACCTGACACATTGAACCTCGTCTCCCTGTCACTGAGCGGATTCGCCTATGATTACGGCGGCAACGGTTTCACCAGCCAGATCATGCGTGACGCTGCTGCCCAGCCGCTCTACAGCTACGATGTCAACAACCACTCCAAGGCCGACAGCTACAACTTTGATACCCGCATGGACTACCAGCGCCGCACCCGCCTCAAGGGAGAGACCATCACGCTGAGCTACATGCTCTCGGCATGGCGCAACAAGAATAAGGACAACTCGCAATTCAGCAACATTGTGAATATGCCCGTGCCCTACTACGGCATTGACCAGAACGGTAAGGAGAACTTCAACGAGCACACTATCCAGCTCGACTGGACCCGTCCCATCGCCGAGAAGCATACCATCGAGACGGGAGCCAAGTATATCTATCGCCTGAACCGTAGTCACAACATGCTGGACTATCTGGGCATCGACGATGACACCGACATGCGCTATAAGCATGTGACCCAGGTGGGTGCCGCCTATGTGAGCTACACCTTCCACAGCGGGAATTGGGATGCCCGTGCTGGACTGCGCTATGAGCACAGTTTCCTGCGCGCCACCTATCCTGACGGCCAGCAGGACGCCTATGAGGCTCATCTCAACGACTTCGTGCCCAGCGCCAGCCTGCGTTATCAGTTCAACTGGTCCAACAGCCTCAAACTGTCCTATGCTGCCAGCATCAACCGCCCGGGCATCAGCTATCTGAATCCCGCCGTTATTGAGACCCCGACGAGCCGCTCCTATGGTAACACCGACCTGGGCAGCGTCCACTACCACTCGCTGAGCATGACCTATATGCACGTGGGTCCCAAGCTGACGTTCAACCTCACACCGCAGTTCCAGTTCAGCAACAACGGCATCGGTGCCGTGAAGTGGGCCGACGGACTGGTGCAGGTTTCGACCTATGCCAACACGTTGAAGACCTACTCGACAACGCTCTCGGCCTTCGTGCAGTGGATGATGACCCAGAAGACCAACATCATGCTCAACGGCTCTATCGGCTACAACTACTACAAGAGTGAAGAACTCGGCCTGAAGAATGACCGCATCAGCGGCAACTTCTTTGCCAACTTGACCCAGTTCCTGCCCTGGAAACTGCAGCTGTCGGCCTTCGCCGGCATGTGGGGCGGCGGCATCACCGACCTGTATGGTCGCATGGGAACCGTCTTCTTCCACGGCTTCTCCCTGCAGCGCTCCTTCCTCAAGGAGGACCGCTTGACCGTCCAGCTGCAGGCTGTGGTGCCCTTCAGCGGCAAGTACATGAGCATGAAGAACTATGTGACCCAGGGCGACGTGACGGGATGGACCCGCTATGAGCAGCAAGCCCGCCGCTTTGGCATCAACATCAGCTACCGCTTCGGTTCTCTTAAGTCTTCGGTTAAGAAAGCTTCCAAGACCATCGAGAATGATGACCTCATCGGCAGCGGCAAGCAGTCGGGCAACACCGGCGGTGTTACCGGCGGCATGGGAGGCGGAAATTAAACGAATAGTGATTATGGATGTGAAATGGCCTGGGCAATCATTTGGTGTCTGGGCCATTTTGTAATGTTTGAGCAATAAAGACGGGGGATTTTGCGTTTGAAATAGAAATTAATACTGAATCATGAATCGAATTTTGATTATACTGTTGGCAGTCGTTGCTATGTCAGGATTGGTGTCGTGTGAGGGTGATCATGAGGTCATCGAGACCGACTGGACCACGCTCGAGACGGTGGATTTGAATGACCAGTACCGCAAATACATGGAAGGGGAATGGGAATATCAATATGATGACAGCATCCACTATATTGAGATGTCTTATACCTTCAACACCAAGGACAGCCTTTTCTCGGGTTACTATAACGAATTGATCAACATGGCGCCCGAGCGGGAGGACCCTGACTGGCATTTATTGTGGCAAGGCAGTTTCTCGGGCAAATGGGCCCTGCTGCACAGTGTGGACCTGAACCAGAATTATATCTACATGGGCAATATGGTTTTCGACAATGTGCATGGCTTGCTGGCAAGGTATGATGTGCTGGGCGGCCGTGTGCTCTTCTATGGTGTCAACCGAAGCACACTGCGGGTGACCACGCCCTTGACATTCAGGCGCATCGACATGCATCATCCTAATCCTTGATGATGAATTAAGTTTTAAGAGATTTCGGGGAGACTATTCTTTGGGCATGAAGCGGGAAGGGTCTTCCTTATCCTCTACCGGTGGATCAACCGTTGGGGATGCGGACTTGTCTTCGGCGGCAGGAGGGGTAGGGGATTGCCTGTTCTTATGGGGCTTGTGCAGATTGTTTTCCAAACGGTTAAATTCTTGGCGCACATGGCGGCGTCCGTCCTCAAAGGTGTCGTCAACGGCACGCTCGATGGTCTCGTTGAACTTGAAAGGTAGCAGCGAGATGATGGCCGACAGCAACGACAGGGCGGTTAAAATGCGAGACACCTTGAAGCCGATGCCCATGCCAATGATGGAAAAGCCCTCTCCCAAATCATTGTCGGGTACCACCTCGGGGGCGTGTTGCAGGGATATATCATGCGTGTTGCCCGCAATCGTATAGAACCACAACCACAACAGGATGCAGGCAATGGCACCAAGCACCCACCAGCGGCGTTTCAGGCAGTTGAGCCCAACGGCGCCGAAGCAGGCTGCAAACGGAACGAGGGCGATGGCTACTTTGACGATTGACTGGAATTGAGAGATGGTGCCTGCTGTGAAACCCAAGCCAGTGACCTTGCCGATTAACGAGATGTTGTAAAACGGCAGGAACAGATAGCAGATGAGTGCCAGCACTAGCAGTATATTGGTAATTGGTCGCATGATTGTTCTGTTTTTAGGGCTTTTTTTCACCCGCAAAGTTCGCGAAATTACAAATAAACGAAGAAACATTGCCTGTATGAAACCTTTTTTTTTACTTTTTCACGTTTATTAGTTTTCTGTAGAAAAGGCTAACTTTTTCAGTCCCAACAATATTTGAACAAAAAAGTTGTGTATCTCAGAAAAAATAGCGTATTTTGCATAGTTGTTAAAACCAACAAAAACCGAAGTCTAACTGGCTGGTTAATAAGTCGCTGTTAGATAATTGATTATGTAAATTGTAACAATCATTAACCACTTGTTTGACCTCATGTGTGGTTAAACACTAATACTGTTATTTTTATATGAGCAAAGCTTTGTTGTTTCTTGTTTTGGGATTGTTTTTTGCCATTGCAAATGCAGTTCCTGCAGACCCTACGCCCGCTAAGGTGCAACAGCCTGACGGTACCACACTGACGTTGTGCCTTCATGGTGACGAGTTTTTTAACTATCTGACTACTGTTGATGGCTATACCGTTGTCAAGAACACCGCAGGTTTCTACACCTATGCTCGCCTCGACGGTAACAGCCTTGTTGCAAGTGAAATCATTGCCCGCGACGAGAATCAGCGCAGCGCTGGCGACCGTGCTGCTCTTGCCAGTCTGCCCAAAGGTTTGACCAGCCCCGAGATGGTACACCGCGGTAAGATGATGAAGAACCACCGCGACGAACTGCTGCGCGGCATCGGTCACGGTGGCCACATGGACTACAGCAAGTTCCGCGGCTTGATCATTCTCGTCAACTTCACCGATAGGAAGTTTATTGACTACGTTCCCAGTAATTACACGCCCATCGACTTCTACGAAGCCATGATCAACAGCCATGACTATCAGGGCTACACACTTCCCTATGGCACCAAGGTGGACGCGATGGGTAGTGTGAGAGATTACTACTATGACAACTCATTCCACCAGTTTGACCCGCATTTTGATATCCTGGGTCCCATTGATGTCCCCTACTCCTGCACCGACCCCCATCAGTTCAAGTGCGATTCCATCTTCTTTGCTGCCCTTGAGGCGCTGGACCCCGATGTGGACTTCAGCCAGTATGACACTGACGAAGACGGCACTGCCGACATGGTGTTCTTTATGGTTGCCGGTCACGGCTCGGATGTCACTGCCAATAACCGTGACTACCTGTGGCCCCACATGAAGAATTTCGTGGAGTCTCCCGTGCTTGATGGCGTGAACTTCAGGCTCTATGCCTGCTCGACCAATATGACTGGCGAGGAGAATGAGTTCTATACCAATTTCAACAATGTTGCCGGCATCGGCACCATTTGCCATGAGTTCAGCCATTGCTTAGGACTGCCTGACCTCTATGACGCTGATTCTGAAGGCAGCGGGGGCGTCAACAGCAAGCACCCCATGACCTGGTCTGTCATGGCTAGCGGTTTCAGGAGCAACAATGGCCGCAACCCTGCAGGCTACAGCCTGTTTGAGCGCTATGCCCTGGGTTTTGCACAGCCCACTCTCATTGAGGGCGAGGGCACAATTACCGTGCCTGCTCTTGAAAAAAGCAATACGGGTTACCGCCTGAACACCGCCAACGAGGGAGAGTACTTCATTATCGAGAACCGTCAGCGCATCAAGTGGGACAAGAATCTTGCAGGCCCCGGCATGCTCGTTTGGCGTATCGATTCAACCAATGTTGATGTTTGGGAGAACAATCTGGTTAACTCCAATCCCAACCACATGTACTGTGAATTGCTCCGTGCCAAATTCAGTGGAATTAGCGATAGCTACAATGACCCCTTCCCTGGTGTTGCCAATGTCACTTCTATTTCTAACCTCACTCAGCCCAGTTTGCGCACCTGGGACGGGAATATGAGTCATTATGCCTTTGTCAACATCGCTCAGGCCGACAGCATCATCACCTTTGACGTGGTAAAAGACAATTCTAAGAGTTCCATCGAGGACTTTGAAATGATGCCTGTGGGTGCTACCCTCAACGAGCGCGGTGTGGAAGGTGTTTATGCCAAATGGGACTTCTATAGCTGTGCTGTTGTGGATACTGCTCAGGTAGATAATGGCCATTCTGTAGCCATGAAGAACGGCAGCTACTTGAACACCGTCGAGAACCTGAACAAGATTCCCGTGGTTGTGCGCTTTACTGTCACAAACCCGACCGATGCCAAAGCTGTATTCTATGTATATTACTCCAAGAACAACGGTTCCAGGTGGTATGAGGCAGAATATCCCGGTTATTTAGAGGTTCCTGCTGGGGCAACGGCCTCTGCTGCTGTGAATACCTTGCCCACCAATGAACCCATCATGTTGCGCATCAAGCAGACCATGGGCAGTTCGACAGATTACTGCTTCCTTGACAATATTGAGATCTGCTACGAGAACACATGGGCGCCTGAGTACATCCCCGGCGATGTGAACGGTGACGGCAAGGTCAGCATCGGCGATATCGCTGCCTTGATCGATTATCTGCTGGACAACAATACCGTTATTGATGTTCTCGCTGCCGACGTTAACGAGAGTGGAGACATCTCGATTGCCGATGTGGCGGCTTTGATTGATAAACTATTGTAATTGATTGATGGTCAGTTATTTTCATTGATAATAGAATAAATTAAGAACTTATTAACTTTTTAATTGTTTATATTATATTTTTATGAAAAAAATCGTTTTACTTTTTGCGTTGTTTGCGCTGATGTCGCAGACCGTAGATGCCAAGGCCATTTCTGTAGACCAGGCAAAGGCCATTGCTCAGCGCCAGTTTGCAACCGGTATGAAGCTCACAGCTTCTAATGCCAAGATGACCTTGAGCTATACTGCCATGAACCTCAAGGGTCAGAACGACTACTATGTGTTCAACCGTGAGGGCGGTCAGGGTTACGTGATCGTTTCTGGTGATGACATGACTGATCCCGTTTTGGCCTATAGCGATCGTGGCTCGTTTGACATGAATCAGGCTCCCGAGCCCGTGAAGATCATGTTTAAACGCTATCAGCAGAGCTTGGAGTTGATGCGTAAGAACCCTCAACATGTCCAGACTCCCTCGTTGACGATGAATCCCAATGGTGTAGCTCCCATGTTCTTGAACGAGTATGGTGAGGGTCCCCACTGGCATCAGTTTGCTCCCTACAATGAATACTTCCCCGTTTATAACGGAGAGCACTGCTATGCCGGTTGCGTGCCCATCGCATTTGCTCACATCATGAAGGGCTTGCGTTACCCGTCTTATGGTAATGGCTCGAACACCTTCCACTACATGCTGGGTGACCAAGAGAAAACCGCTTCGGCCAACTTCAACCACACCTACAAGTATAGCAACATGAGGAATGCTTATCAGGGCTATACCAACGGTTGGCAGGATGTTGCACAGATGGTTTATGACATTGCTGTCGCTTTCCAAGCCAAGTTCTCTACCAGCAGCACCAATGTAAGCTATGATCAGATCATCAAGGGTATGGTTGCTTACTTTAACTACAACCCCAATGTCCAGTTCCTGCAGAAGGCTAATTATGCTGACGCAACCTGGCGTGAGATGGTTTACACCGAACTCGATGAGGGCCGTCCCGTTCTCTACTTCGGTTACAGGACCATTCTTAACAGTGGCGCAAACGGCTATGTAGGTCACGCCTTCGTGATGGACGGTTATGATTCAGAGGGTAGGGTTCGCATCATCTGGGGTTTCCAGCCCGAGGAGTACAATAGCTGGTTCAGCTTCGACCTGCTGTCACCGCGCATCTACGGTGACACCCCCTATGAGCACGATGAGTACAAGGAAGGCTTCAACACCGACCAGTATGCCATCATGGGCATCCGTCCCTCTCAAGAGGGTGAGAACGGTGGTGTAGTTGTTACTGGTACCACCTATCTGCAAGAGGTTATGCCTGCCAACGACGTACGTGGTTCGTTTGAGGTTAAGGCATTGAGCGGTCCCTGGCAGGGCACCATCCGCTGGGCTCTCGCTACTAAGGGCGACGATGGCAAGTACAGTGTAGCTACTTCAGCTTACACTTCTCAGGTGGATCTGCAGGAGAATGAGACCGCTACTATCGACATCAGCGGTTCTTACTACCTGACCGAGGGCACCCAGTATTATGTTGTTGTTTGGTCACCCTACTTCCCCAACAACTATGACTGGAACTGGTTCTTCAACGATCCTATCCCCTTCACCGTTGGTAACTGGGTAACTCCTCCCGATCCTCAGTTCATCCTGGGTGATGTTAACAAGGATGGTAATGTGACTATCGCTGACATTAGCGCTCTGATTGACTTGCTGCTTGCTGGCAATCCCAGTGTTGATGAGAATCCTGGCGCCGACATGAACCAGGACGGCAATATCACCATCGGTGATGTTACTCTTCTTATCGATTACCTGTTGGAACACCCTAATGCATAACATCTAGCGATGTTTATAAATTGTGCCGGGAGCGATGTCGCTCTCGGCACAATTTTATTTTTAGGGCGCTTGTCAGGATGGGTTAGGCCCTGTGTTGACTAATTGATGGCTGTGGACAATACCTGCTCGCAAAAGGCCGGGTCATCATTGAGGCGCTCCAGAGCTTTCTTGGAAGCAAGCTGGTGAGACTCTTTCTTGCTATAGCCCACGGCTTCGCTGGCATAGATGTCGCCTAGCTTGACTGCAGTCTTGAAGACTGGGCTGTTGTCATCGTCGTTATGGGTATCGATGAGCTCATACTCAATGGTGATGTGATTCTTTTGGGTCCACTCGATGAGGCGTGACTTGAAGTTCTGCTCGTTCTTTACCAGGTCGTTCAGGTTGAAGTGTTTTTTTATCAGGCGATTGATGATGAACTTGCGGCATCTCTTGTAGCCCTGGTCAAGATAAACGGCGCCCACAAGAGCCTCGAGAGCATTGCCGCAGATGTAACTGTTGTGGGAAGATGTGTGTGTCAGCGCATGGACATGGGTGTCTAGCAGTAATGTGTGGCCGATGCGGTTCAGGCTCTCGCGCTGAACGATTTTGGCACGCATCGAGGTCAGGAAACCCTCATGCCTGTTAGGGAAGGTGGTGTACAGGAAATCGGCAACCACATTGTCGAGGACGGCGTCGCCCAGGAATTCCAGCCGCTCGTTGTTGGCCCACCGCCCGTTGTCAAGCCGCACAGGTTTGGACCGGTGCACCATCGCCAGCTTGTAGGGTTTGATGTCCCGGGGATAGTAGCCGGTGATGCGGTGAATAAAAACATAAAGCTCCTTATCCTTGACGAAAAGGAGCTTTATGAATGATATGGCGTTGCTGAGGGGCATCACATTGTCCTCATCCCAGTGATAATGGATTATTTCTGGTATTTCTTGACAATGATGCTCGCATTGTGTCCACCAAATCCAAACGTGTTGGAAAGCGCGATGTTTACTGTTCTTTTTTGAGCCTTGTTGAACGTGAAGTTCATCTTGTAATCGATTTTCTCGTCCTCGTCACCGTCGGCATGGTTGATGGTGGGCGGGATGATATCGTCACGGCAGGCAAGCAGGCAGAATACAGCCTCCATGGCGCCGGTGGCACCCAGCATGTGTCCTGTCATCGACTTGGTGCTGCTCACGTTCAAGCGATAAGCATGCTCGCCGAACACGTTCTTCACGGCTTGAGCCTCGCTTAAGTCGCCGACGGGTGTCGAAGTGCCGTGGGCATTGACATAGTCAACGTCCTCGGGTTTGATCCCGGCATCCTCGATGGCGCGCTGCATTACAAGCTTAGCACCTAAACCCTCGGGGTGGCTGGCGGTAATGTGATAGGCATCAGCACTCATTCCGCCGCCAATCACCTCGCCATAGATCTTGGCGCCACGTGCCAGAGCGTGCTCAAGTTCCTCGAACACGAGGCACACACCGCCCTCGCCCATGACAAAGCCGTCGCGCGATGCACTGAAGGGCCTGGATGCGCCTTCAGGATCATCGTTGCGCAGCGAGATGGCTTTCATGGCGTTAAAACCACCCACACCGGCAGGGAACAAGGGAGCCTCGCTACCACCAGTGACAATGGCCTTGGCCTTGCCCAGACGCACATAGTTGAAAGCGTCGATCAAGGCGTTGGTTGAGGTGGCACATGCCGAAACGACACCAAAGTTGGGACCCCTGAAACCGTATTTGATGGAAATCTGACCAGCAGCGATGTCTGCAATCATCGTGGGGATGAAGAAGGGGCTGTACATCGGTCCGCGATCCTCATGCCTGGCATAGTCGCCAGCCTGATCTTCAAAGGTGTGAAGGCCGCCGATACCTGATGCGAAAATCACGCCCACCTCGTCGCGGTCGATGCCCTCGGCAAGCAGGTTAGCGTCCTCAACGGCTTGCTTGGCGCAGGCCAGCGCATACTGTGTGTACAGGTCATTGCGCTTGAAATCCTTTACCTCGCGGCGGTCGTTGGGGTCATTCACATAGTTCAACGGATCAAAACCCTTGATCTCGCATGCAAACTTGGTCTTGAACAGTGTGGTGTCAAAATAAGTAATAGGTCCTGCACCGCTCACTCCTTTAAGGGCGTTGTCCCAGGTGGTTTCAACGTCCAATCCTAAGGGAGTGATGGCACCAAGACCTGTTACCACAACTCTCTTTAATTCCATGTGGTATAGTGGAAATTAGAAGATATTATTCAGCTGCCTTTGCGTCCTCAATGAACTTGATGGCGTCGCCTACGTTTTGGATGGTCTCAGACTTGTCATCGGGAATCTTGATGTCGAACTGCTTCTCAAATTCCATGATCAGCTCGACGGTGTCAAGGCTATCAGCACCCAGATCCTGGCTGAAAGTAGCCTCGGGGGTTACCTCAGACTCGCTAACACCTAACTTGTCAACGATAATTTGTTTTACTCTTTCTTCAATTTCTGACATAGTCGTTTAATTTAAAATTGTTATGTAAAAATGTTTATTCTCACGTTTTTGAGACTGCAAAGGAAATACTTTTTCTTCAAACAATAAAGAAATTTTTACTTAATTTGCGCTCAGTTGGGGATTTTTAGCCTTTATGTTTGTGTAACACAAGGTTTTTAAAGAAATTTTTAAAGTTTTTACTTCAAACGGCTGTTAAAAAACGTAATAAATTCCGGTTTTGCGCCTTTGTGCCTTTCTCAGGAAATCGCCTTCCCGGCGCAAAAATCACCCATTGGACTGGCCGGCTGCGCCAAGGTTTAATCGGCTTGTAGCTTTTTTATTTCTCTAAATCTTCGGTATTGATGCTGTTGAGGTCGATGGTGAGTCCCTCGTTGGCAAGGCGGGTGTTTGGGAAGATGCTGCGGGCCTCGTCGAGCAGCAGACTCTCATCAAGAAAACGCTTGGAGAAGTGCCCGATGATGAGCTGCCGCGCACCGGCTTCACGCGCCACGGTGGCTGCTTCCAGTGCGGTGCTGTGGTGGCGCTTATGGGCCTTCAGGCGCAGGCTGTCGTCGTAGGTGGCCTCGTGGTAGAGCCAGTCCACTCCCTCCACGTTCTTGATGACACGGCGTGAGAATTTGGTGTCGCTGCAATAGGCGTAGCTGATGGCTGCATCGGCCGGGGTAGTGAGCTGCTCATTGGGAATGACGGTGCTGTCAGGATTCACCCAGTCCTGTCCTTGTCGCAGGGAATTCATGGCATAATGGGGAATGCCTAGCCTCTGGACTTCCTCACCGATGATGTGGCGCAGTTTGGGCTTCTCGGCAATCAGGAAGCCAACGGCGGGCACTCGGTGAACAAGTGGGAATGACGTCACGGTGACGGCGTCGTCTTCATAGATGACGCGCTTGTGGGTGTCGATGACATTGAAACGGATTTCGAACGGGCGTTCACGGCAAAAGTAGTCCAGCATCTGCGAAAACAGATCGGCGCCGTCCTTGAAGGTGTGGATCGTGAGCGAACTGTTGCGGTTCAACAGCGCCATTGTTGAGACAAGGCCCGGCAGCCCGAAACAATGATCTCCGTGCAAGTGGCTGATGAAAATGTGATTGAGACGCATCAGCTTTAGTTTCATGCGGCGCACAGCAAGTTGAGCCCCTTCGCCGCAGTCAATCATGAAGAGGTTGTCGCGTATGTTCAGCACTTGGCATGAAGGCGTGTGTCGCGGCGTCATCGTGGCGCTGCCGCATCCCAGTATGTTCAGTTCAAATCGTGTCATGTTATCGGGTACAAAGGTAGTCATATTCTTGGTTTTCCCAAAAAACGACGTAGGGTGTGAAATAAAAAATGTGCGCTTGTTTCCCAACAAATCGCACACTTTAAACCTTAAAAATCTAATCCTATGAAAAAACTTGGTGCAAAGGTATTGCTTTATCGTGGTATGGCACAAACTTTTACCTATAAAATTTCTTAAATCCCTACTGAAAATATGTTAAATTGCCCCTTAGGGTTTTCTGTAGGGGTTAAAAGGGCGGTGTTTGCCCCTTTGTTTTACCAAAAACGAGAGGCGGACACCATGTGGCATCCGCCTCTCTCATTATTTAGATGATCATGTGTCAATTCCCTTGTTTAGTAACCAATCGAGAGCGTAGTGTAGTAGTAGCCCAGGTTGACGTGAGTTGACATTGTAATCCATCCAGTGGTGTTACCGCCATACCAGCTCAGGGATCCGTCGCTGTTAGTGAAGGGAGTTCCGTAGATCCGGCACAGTTTGCGGTAAACTCTGTCATAACGGTAGTGGTTGTTGTGGCTGCTCATGAATACGAACTGTGCGTTGACCAGTCTGTCGTAGCTGTCGAAGCTGAGCATTACATCATCCCAGGAGAGACCCAGCAGAGGCACATTTCTCAGGTAGATAATGTGGTCGGCATAGCCGTCAATCTCATAACCGTTATAGTAGAGATAATCAATCGAAGTGTCAAAGAGCGATCCGAAGGTGATGCCCAAGATGCGGTCGATGATGGGTGCTCCAGCGTAGGGATACCATCCGGCAGGAATCACAGGGCGGATCCAGGTGTGGTAAACGGGGCGGTAGGGACGTGCGGGAGGGGGCAAGGGACGACTCCAACTCCAAGAGTGATTCGTGTGGTTCTTGTGGAAGTCGTTGTGGTAGTGGTGGCCGTTGTAGTCAAAGTGGTTGTTGTTGTCGTAACCGTGATGACCGTTTCCACTGTGTCCACCATTTCCTCCATGTCCATTAGGCTTGCCGTGGCCGTTTCCGTCAGGCTTACCGTCAGGCTTGCCGTGTCCACCGTTTCCACCAGGCCTGTTGTTGCCATGGCCGTGGTTGCCGTTGGGCTTGTCGATGCCACCGTTGGGCTTATCCTTGCCACCGTTGCCACCGTTTGGCTTGCCGCCAGGACGGGTGCCATTATTGTTGAGGCTGCCGGTGCTCGAACCTGTCACGCTGCTGTGATTGGTCTTGGTCACCTTGTCCACATTTCCGCTCATGCCACTGTCGCTGCGACGGATGGTGGCGCCTGAGGTGGTGGATTTGATGGAGCCCTTGTCACTGCCTACGCGGTTGGAAGCGCCAGTACTCGGACGGTTGGAAGTGCTGCTCGTTGAGCTGGATCCCGAAGGACGGTTCACCTGAGGCGTCACTGTAGCGCGGCCTGTTGAGCTTGAACTGCTGCTCACCTTGGGTGTAACTGATCTGCTAGACGAGCTAGAACTTGAGGGACGGTTCACTGTAGCGCGGCCCGTTGAGCTTGAGCCTGAAGGACGGTTCACCTGAGGTGTAGTCGTGCTGCGGCTCACATTGGAGCTGCTGGAAGTGCTACGGTTCACCTGCGGGGTGGCTGAACTGCGGCTCACGCTGGAGCTGCTGGAAGTGCTGCGGCTCACCGTCGGTGCCGAGCTTGAGTTGGAACGTGAGACAGCTGCCGTCTGGCTTCTGCTGCTGGTGCTGCCTCCTTGTGAACGACTGCGGCCCTGGGCCGAGGCGTCGGATGCCCCGAAGATCAGGCATCCCATGAGAGCGAAGCTCATCATGATGTTTGTAACAGAAGTTTTCATAATTGTATTGTATTAAATGTTGAACAATGTTTTTTTCTTTGTCTTTTAGACTGCAAACGTTATGCCCAGTTTAAGGTTGTTTTCGTATCAATATGCCTGTAATCGCCCTATTGGGCATATTCAAACGACTAACCACCGAATTTCATAGATGAATTCGGTGGCATTTTTGTGTCGATTTTGGCGTATTAATCAGGCTGATGATGTCTCAAGGCTTTATCGCAGCAGCAACTGGGCGTCGCCGTAGGACAGGAACCGGAAATCATGCGCCATGGCATAATCATACATCCCCCTCCACTGGTCGTTGCCCACAAAGGCGGCCACGAGCAGCAGCAGCGTGGACTGCGGCTGGTGGAAATTGGTGATCATGCCGTTAACGATGCGGTACTGGAAGCCAGGGGCTATCATCAACTGGGTGCTGCCCATGTAGGTGTCGGCATGGTGCCGCTCCAGGTAGTCGACAATGTTCTGCAGGGCCTTCTTGGTAGAGATTTCACAAGGCGTTGTGTAGGGCATCCATTGGGTGACAGTGAGTGCCTCCTCGTCGGCGTTGGAGTTCTCTTCGAGCATCTGGCCGATGTAGTACAGGCTCTCGAGGGTGCGCACGCTGGTGGTGCCCACAGCGATGACGGGACCTGGGGCATTGATGATGTCTTGGATGACATCGCCCGGCACGCTGATGAACTCATAGTGCATCGGGTGGTCGCCGATGTGTTCGCTCTTGACTGGCTGGAAGGTGCCGGCTCCCACGTGCAGCGTGATTTCGCGACGCGCGATGCCGCGGGCGTCACACTCGGCCAGTACCTCGTCGGTGAAGTGGAGACCTGCCGTCGGGGCGGCGACGCTGCCGTCGATGTGGCTGTAGACGGTCTGGTAGTCGGTGGAGTCGCTCTCCTCGGTGCCGCGGTTCAGATAGGGCGGTATGGGAATCTCGCCGATGGCCTCAAGCACGTCGGTAAAGGTGATCTGTCCATCATGGCCATCCCAGTCAAATGCAATCTCCCACGCGTTGCCGCGCTGCTCGCCACGGGTGGCGGCAAGGGTGACCTCGTGCCCATCGATGGTGATGGTCTGGGTCAGGGCGCCTTGCTTCCAGCGCTTGCTGTTGCCCACCAGGCACTGCCACACGCAGTGGCCCGTGGTCTGGAAAATCTGCTCATAGTCACGTGGCATCACAGGCTCGAGGCAGAAGATCTCAATCGTCGAGCCGGTCTCCTTGCGGAACCTGAGGCGGGCATTGATCACACGCGTGTTATTATAGATGAGGGTAGCGTTCTCGGGCAGCAGCGACGGCACTTCCCAAAAGCGGCGTTCCTCAATCTCTCCACCTTTATAATATAATAGCTTGCACTGCTCGCGCTCGGCAAGAGGGTGCTTGGCGATGCGTTCGTCGGGCAAGGGGTAGTCATAGTCGGCGATGCGCAATGCGCGGATGTCGTCAATCAGGGCCATGATAGTGAATTTTTAAGAATAGATGATAAATATGATGGTCATTAACAGGGTAAAGATTAGCATGTTGCGTGCTGTCTCACCCAGCAGGGGGTTTAATGCGGCTCCATCGCGTCGGGTGAGTTTATACCATGTGAATGTGTGCATAATCAAGTAGATAACGGGGACGATGAGTGTCCACACAGGCAGACTGCGTCCCATGCCCCATCGCACAGTTATCATTACCCACAGGGCGCTCAGCATGCCCATGCCGGCATAGCCGTTGATGAGGTAGGCCAGCGCGCCAGGTTTGCGCCCAAAGATAACTACCGAGGTGCGCTTGCCTGCCTCACGGTCATCTTCCACGTCGCGGTAATTGTTGACCAGCAATACATTAACTCCCATAAGGCCGATGGCGATAGAGAAGAGAATGACCAGCGGATCATAGCGCAGCGACATCACATAATAGGTCAGGTTGACCGGCACCAATCCAAAGAAGATGAATACCGTCAGCTCGCCCAGTCCGTGATAGGAAAGGGGATAGGGGCCAGTGCTGTAGGCCAGAGCTGCCAGGGCGATGACGATGCCCACTGGCAGGAGCCACCAGCCGCCAAAGGGAATAAGGCCGCAGCCAACCGCGCCGGCAAGCGCCAGCAGACCAATGGTGACGTTTCTCAGAGTGTTGGGTTTGATATCCCCCTCGGTGACACCGCGGCGCGGGCCCACTCGGCCAGGCTTGTCGGCACCGTGCAGGTAGTCAAAATACTCGTTGGCGGTGTTAGAGGCGATTTGCGCCAGCAGGGCGAACAGCAGGCACAGAACAGCAGGCACCCAATGGAAATAATGATTCCACTTAGCAAGGCCGATGGCGATGATGACACCGCTCATCGACACGGGCAACGTCCTGAGCCTGAAGCATTCCAACCATATTTTGATTTGTCGTTTCATATACATATCTTATATTGAGCCCACAAAATTACAAAAAAAGTGAAACCTGAGTGTAGTTTTTCTATGGCTGGCTGCGTCTAAAGAACAAAAAACAATAATCATTATTAAACGATACATTATGGCACTGAATAATGAAACTAATGCTGGGATGAATCAGGATCGCCAAGAGACTCCGATGACTGGGGGACAGTATAATGTTGGCCCTGAGGGTCGCCCCATGTTGGGCTTTGGTGAAGCTATTGAAATCTGCTTTAAAAAGTACTTTGACTTCAAAGGCCGCGCCCGCCGAAGCGAATATTAGTGGTTTGTCCTGTTTGGCGTTATACTGCGGACGCTAAGCCGCTTTTTGGATAATCAGTTGTCGGCTTTTGTTGATTATGCGCCTTTCAGTATCGTGGCCAGCCTGCTGTTCTTTTTTCCAATGTTATCTGTTGCTTTCCGCCGCCTTCATGACATTGGCCGTAGTGGATGGTGGATTGGCACAGTCTGCATTTTGATTGCTGCCTCACTGGCGATTGAGACGCTTTTAGAAGGATTATGCGCATGTCAACTGACGCGTGGTTTATCCTTTTCTCACTCGTTATCTTCTGCCTCCGAAGTGGTTGCTGCTGTGCCGATGATTATAGCTCTGATAGCAAACTTTTGTGTCTTCTTCTTCATGCTCGTTGATAGCGATCGCAAGGAGAACAAGTATGGTCCCTCTCCCAAGTACCAGTAAATTTTCAAGAATGTTTGTTTGACTCATAAAAATGCTTGGAGGTCCATGCTGCATGGGCCTCTTTTTTTTAACAATTTGAGTAAATCAATGAAAATGTTTATCTTTGTGAGCAGCAAACTTGAGAATCGAAGATATAGAACATCTAAAATCATAGTATTATGGAACAGAATCAAAATCCTCAACCCCCTGTGTTTAATCAGCCGCAGGCTCCGCAGCCCTCACCACAGTACCAGCCTTATGTGACCGCCCGCCCCACCATGGGCTTTGTCGAGGCGGTGAAGACATGTCTCAAAAAATACTTTGACTTCAAGGGCCGTGCCCGCCGCAGCGAGTTCTGGTGGTTTGTGCTGTTTTTTTTGCTTGTCTATTTCGTGGGCTCGATGGTGATGGCCTTTATAGCCGAGATGTTGGCCGAAGCACTCGACATGGATGTGGCAAAAGTGGCTATTGTGCTTGTGACGCTGCTAGCCTTGGCTTTCTTCTTCCCCTTTATCGCAGTCTTGACTCGCCGCCTGCATGATACTGGCCGCGGCGGCTGGTGGGTGGCTCTCGCTGTATTGTGTTCAATCACCTATAGTGCATGCTATTATGCCATCATGTGGCCGGTTCTTAGCCAGATGGGAACAAATCCTTATGAACTGATGAAGTCGATGACCGATGCCGTGATGGAGTCGCCGGTGCTGGCAACAGTCATGACCGGAGCAGGCATGCTCAGCATGCTTTTGTTCCTTGTTTTGCTCATCTTTACATTGCTCGACAGCAAGTGGGAGACGAACAAGTACGGTCCCTCGCCCAAATATAGCTAAAACATCTGGCGCTATAGCTGGGCGTCGCTGCATGGCGGTCAGGTAAACAATGCATGGTGTATAGGATAGCCCCAATAGGCTACTATACACCATGCATTGTGCATTGCCGTTAGTATCAGGAAATGCTAGATTGAGAGGCGACGCAGTGTCTCCAGCAGGTCGCGGTCAATAGGCTTGTCCTTGCGAATGGCCTTGCTGAAGGGTACATAAACGATTTTCTCGTCGTCGTCACCAATCATGATGTTGCGTTGACCTTCCATCAGCGCATCGATGGCTGCAGCGCCCATGCGTGATGCCAGGATGCGGTCTTGGGCAGTGGGCGAGCCGCCGCGTTGCAGATGGCCCAGGATGGTCACTCTCACGTCATATTGAGGGTAGTCCTTGCGCACCCTCTCAGCCAAGCCCATGGCGCCACCGGTCACGGGACTCTCGGCAACCAGTACAATCGATGAATTTTTGCTCTTGCGGAATCCGCTCTCGATGAGTTCCTTCAACTGATCGACTTCGGTAGAAATCTCAGGAATGATAGCCGCCTCGGCGCCGCTGGCCAAAGCTCCGTTCAGTGCCAGGAAGCCGGCTTCGCGCCCCATCACCTCAATGAAGAACAGGCGTTCATGGCTGCTGGCCGTGTCACGGATGCGGTCCACGCACCACATGATAGTGTTCAGTGCCGTGTCATAACCGATGGTGTGGTCGGTACCGGACAAGTCGTTGTCGATCGTACCTGGCAAACCCACGATGGGGAAGTCAAATTCAGAGGCAAACTGGCGTGCTCCGCTCAGCGAGCCGTCACCGCCGATGACAACCAGCGCATCGATGCCGTGCTTCTTGATGTTCTCATAGGCCTGCTGGCGACCTTCCACCGTCTTGAACTCCTTGCATCGTGCCGTCTTGAGGATAGTGCCGCCGTGATGGATGATGTTAGACACGTTTTGAGTCTTGAAATCCACGATTTCATTTTCAACCAGTCCCTTGTAGCCGCGGTAGATACCCTTCACCTTAAAACCGTTGAAAATAGCTGAGCGCGTCACCGCACGAATCGCAGCGTTCATGCCTGGGGCATCTCCACCCGATGTCAACAAACCGATAGTTTTAATCTTGGTCATATTATAATTGTTCTTTATCTGATGGTTTTTACTTCAAGACTGCAAATGTAATTCTTTTTTTGAAAAAACAAATCTCCGGTAACATATAAAATAATCTTGGGTGGGGAATAGTGCTCTGTAGTGCAATGATTGAAAAAACGGCATCTGCTCTCGCAGGCGCCGTTAATTCTCATGTTTATTTGCTTGCTTTTAATAAAGGGATCTAGATTTCAAGGTTGGGCTTAAATAATCATTTAATCAACATTAACTACCATCAATAGATGTAATTCTTTTATTATGAATATCAATCAGCTAAAAAACGATCGATAAATTTATTCTAAATTGGAGAATGCTATTTGCACTTATTTTGTTTTTTGCGATACAAAATTACAGCCGTTCGCCTGTTCGGTATTATGAAAAACGCGGGTTTTATCTATAAAATTTGAGGATTTTTGGGGCAAATATTTGTCAAAAAATGACCAAATATTTATTTAATTAAATGATTTTCAGTAAGATGTATTGATAAATCATTTAGGATGGCGTTAGGAGAGAAAAGTTGACTTTTTTTAGAAAACAATCAGTCCTGTGATTCCAGCGAGGATAATGACGAGGATGGGGTGTATGCGGGTGAAATAAACAATACAGAACGATGCGATGCAAATTGCGATGGTGATGAGGCGCTCGCTCATTAAGTAGCCAAAGTTCTCACTGTTCATCAGCAGCAAGGCTGCCGAGGCGATGAGACCGACCACCACGGGACGCAGTCCCATGAATGCGCCCTTGATGAAGGGGCTTTGCTTGTGCCGCTGGATGTAGTGGCTGGCAATCAGTGTGAGGATGAAGGGTGGCAGCACCACGGTGAGCGTTGTCACCAGTGAACCTAATATGCTGTCGGTTACTACATAGCCGATGTAGGTGGCACTGTTGATGCCGATGGGGCCAGGTGTCATCTGTGAGATGGCGACGATGTCGGTAAACATCTGGCTCGTGATCCATCCCGAGTCCACGACCTCGCGCTGGATCAGTGACAGCATGGCATAGCCGCCGCCGAATCCGAACAGGCCGATTTTCAAGTAGGCCCAGATGAGTTTCAGATAATTCTCAAGCATCATGAGCCTCCTTTCCCTTATTGCCGCTCAGCAACGAGTGCATATAATAAATGTAACCGCCGATGGCTCCCATCACGATATAGACAATGGGGTTGGAGATGTAAGGTATCTTGCTGTAGATGAGCAACGCCACCGCTACGGGGATGATAATTGTTTTCCAGTTGATGCCTGCAGCCTTGGCTGTGGTGAGGACGGGGGCAATGATGAGCGCGACCACTGCGGGACGAATGCCCTTGAAGATGCGGCTGATGATGGCATTGTTCTTGATAGTATCAGGAGTAAGGAAGATGGCAATGGCCAGAATCATCAGGAAAGATGGCAGAATCGTACCCAGTGCAGCGCAGATGCTGCCTTTCAGCCCCTTGAGGCGGTCGCCGACGACAACACTGATGTTCACTGCAAGAATTCCCGGCATGGACTGCGCCACTGCCAGCAGGTCGAGGAACTCATCGAGTTCTATCCACTTGTGCTTCTCGACAATCTCGCGTTGGATGATGCTGATCATCGCCCATCCGCCGCCAAAGGTGAATGCGCCGATTTTGCTGAAGGTCAGGAACAATTGCAGGTACAGGTTGTTCATGGCAGGGGAGGGTTGAAATAATCTCACTTGTTGCGTTCCAGCAGTCGTTGGGCGTGGATGGAGCCATAGTTGCCGGGGTTCAGGCGGGTGCGCATCAATGTCAGGCTGTCAATATAGGCAATGCGGCCTGGAGAGATGTCATAGCTGATGTAGCCGTACACACGTCTCACTTTCAGTGTTGAGTCGCTCTGTAGGTCGACGGTCACCCAGCCCTCAATGCCGGTGGCGCGTGTTATTTGGGCGGTAGAGCCATTGGTATAATCCACATTCAGGCACACCTTGAACTTGTTGCCGCCTTGATAGAGTTTGTAGGCCAGCTGGTAGCGGTCTCCAGGTTGGTATTGGGGCTCGTTTGGAAGATTAAAGGTGATAAATCCCTGTTTAGAACCCTGAGCGAGCATGTAACGTCGTGCACCTTGCCACAGGTCGGTCGTGTCGCTCGTGGCGTCGCTCCCCTGCCTGCCCAAATTTTTCAGGCCTTTGGGTGTATGCGACCTGGGTGTCGCATCGCGGCTGGGCATTCCAGGTGCATTATCATCCATGTCATCCTTTGAAAGCTTTCTGTTATCAAGCTTATCATACCGATTCTTGAGTTTTCCCACTGCTTTGTCATAGGCCTTGACATAGTCTTCCATGTTGTGGGTATACCACACTAGCGACGAGTCATAATCTTGTGGAGTGATGCCGTGTTTCTTGAAAATGGACTGTTTGACAACCAGTTTGCTGGAATCGTTCGGGAAATCGGCACTGTGACTATCGATATAGGCCTCGGCAAGTTGCAGGTCTACAATCAGGTCGGCCATCTCGTTCTGGCTCATAACTCCGTTTGGCGTCTTTCCGCATGACAACAGCAGGAAGAACAGCAGTATCGGCAATATGTGAGTGGAGCGGAGGCGCATGAGATTATTCCGGATTCTCTGAGTCCTGTGAATTCTCTTGGTTATTAATGGAACCCTCTTCAGGAGCCGGAGCCTCCTCCTCTTCTTTCTTACTGGTAACAGTGGCAAGATAGCGGGGATAGCAAAGGATGAGCGCAATGACGCTCACGCTCAGCGAGGCATCGGCAATGTTGAAAATCGGCTGGAAGAAGATGAAGTGGCTGCCTCCAATCCAGGGCATCCACAGGGGCCAATCCCATTCACACAGCGGGAAATACAGCATGTCCACAACCTTGCCGTTGAACAGCGTGGCATAGCCACCCTCGGGCGGGAACAGCTGGGCGACTTGGGGTGGTATGGGATTGTTGAAAATCAAGCCATAGGCAATGCAGTCGATGACGTTGCCCAGAGCGCCTGCCGTGAATAATGCAATGCAGATGATATAGCCCTTGGGAACATCGGCCCGGTTGCGCATGCGCCACAGGTAATAGATGACTGCGACCGAAGCGATGATGCGGAACATGGTGAGCAGCAGTTTGCTGCCCAACTCCATGCCGAAAGCCATCCCGTTATTCTCGATGAACAGCAGCTTGAACCATGAGGTGATCTCATATTCCTCACCAAAGTAGAAGTGGGTCTTGACCCAAACCTTCAGAGCTTGGTCGATGATGATGACCAGCGCTATGATGAGCGCTGCCAGTTTACCGTTAGATATTTTCATCTGTTGAAGACTGCTGCGTCAAGAGTTCTTCTTGTTTTTGGCTTCGATTTCCTTGCCCTCGATCGACAGGGTGGCATGTGGCACAGCCAGCAGGCGCTCCTTTGGGATGAGCTTGCCGGTAATGCGGCACACGCCATAGGTCTTATTCTCGATGCGCACGAGAGCAGCCTGCAACTTGCGGATGAAGTCCAACTGGCGTTGGGCTTGCTGGCTGGAAACTTCCTTCTGCAAGGTCGAAGCACCCTCCTCCATCATCTTGAAGGTGGGATTTGACTCATCAATCATGATGGTGTCGGTCAGACGCTTGTAGTTTTCTTGCGCTTGCTCAATCTTGGCCAGAATGAGTTCTTTGAACTCTTGAAGTTCTTGGTCGCTGTATCTGGTCTTCTCTTGTTTTGTAGCCATAATATTTTTTAGTTTCTAGTCCTTAGTCCTTAGTCCCTAGTCCTTAGTCCTTAGTCCTGAGTTTCTAGTTGTTAGTTTTTTGCTGTTAGATGCTGATTACTTTAGACCTTTTCAACGTTCACGGGCAAGGTCCAGCCGTCCATGTCGAGCTCGATGGCGGTTGTGGAATCGACGGGAGCCACGGTGATGCTGTTGGCAAGTACCTGATGTGCGATGTATTCGCCGTAGGCATGAACAGCCTCGTCGGTGCGCTCGTCGGGAGCAATGATGACGGTGATACGGTCTGTGATGTCAAAGTCCTTGCTCTTGCGCACGTTCTGGATGCGGTTCACCAGTTCGCGGGCGATACCTTCAAGTCGCAGTTCGTCGGTCACGGTGATGTCGAGTGCCACGGTCAGGTTACCCTCGTTGGCCACGAGCCAGCCAGGGATATCCTCACTGATGATTTCCACATCGGCGAGATCGACAACCGCCTGTTGACCGTCGAGGTCAATGGTAAACGTGCCTTCTTTCTCAAATTGAGAGATTTCGGCCTGTGACATGGCGGTGATGCGGGCAGCAAGGGCTTTCATCACCTTGCCATACTTCGGGCCCAGTTTCTTGAAGTCGGGCTTCACGCGCTTGACAAGGATGCCGGCGTCATTGCCCACGAGCTTGATTTCCTTAACGTTGACCTCGTTGCGAATCAGGTCGGCCACAGCTTCGATGTTAGTGCGCTGGCTCTCGTCGAGCACAGGAACCATGATGGCCTGCAGGGGCTGACGTACCTTGAGGTTCTGCTTGCGACGCAGCGACAGCACCATCGACGTGATGTCTTGGGCGGCCTGCATGCGTTGCTCGAGCTGCTTGTCAATAACAGTCTCGTCGCACTTGGGGAAGCTGGCGAGGTGTACCGAGGTTTCACTATGAGTGAGATCGCGGTACAGGCGGTCGCTGTAGAACGGTGCCACGGGGGCCATGAGCAGGGCAACGGTGGTCAGACACTGATACAGCGTCTGATAGGCAGCCAGCTTGTCTTGTGTCATTTCGCCACCCCAATAGCGCTTGCGGTTCAGACGAACATACCAGTTGCTCAGGTGGTCGTTGACAAAGGCGCTGATGGCACGTGCGGCCTTGGTGGGCTCGTAGTCCTCCAGGTCGGCCTGCACCTCGGCGATGAGCGAGTTCAGCAACGAGATGATCCAGCGGTCGATTTCGGGACGCTCGGCAAAGGGCACCTGAGGTGCTTCGGGGTCAAAGTTGTCCACATTGGCATACAGGGCGAAGAACGAGTAGGTGTTGTACAGGGTGCCGAAGAACTTGCGCGCCACTTCAATCACACCAGCCTCGTCAAACTTGAGGTTGTCCCAGGGCGACGAGTTGCTGATCATGTACCAGCGCAAGGGATCGCTGCCGTAGGTCTCAATAGCGCCGAAGGGGTCAACAGCATTGCCCAGGCGCTTGCTCATCTTGTTGCCGTTTTTGTCCAGCACAAGGCCATTACTGATCACGTTCTTGTAGGCCACGCTGTCAAACACCATTGTGCCGATGGCATGCAACGTGAAGAACCAGCCGCGCGTCTGGTCCACGCCCTCGGCGATGAAATCGGCAGGGAAGAAGCCGTTCTTATCCACGGCATCTTTGTTCTCAAACGGGTAGTGCAGCTGTGCATAAGGCATGGCACCGCTGTCAAACCACACGTCGATGAGGTCCAGCTCGCGTTTCATGGGCTTACCAGTGTCACTCACCAGAATGATGTCGTCAACATAGGGGCGGTGGATATCAATCTTGTCGTAGTTCTCCTCGCTGTAGTCACCGGGAACAAAGCCCTTATCCTTATAGGGGTTAGAGGCCATCACGCCGGCGGCAACGGCCTTCTCGATTTCGTTATAGAGTTCCTCGATGCTGCCGATGCACTTCTCCTCACCGTCCTCGTCGCGCCAAATGGGCAGCGGAGTGCCCCAGTAGCGGCTGCGGCTCAGGTTCCAGTCGTTGAGGTTCTCCAACCACTTGCCGAAGCGGCCGGTGCCCGTGTGCTCGGGCTTCCAGTTGATGGTGTGGTTGAGCTCAATCATGCGGTCGCGGCAAGCCGTGTCGCGGATAAACCAGCTGTCGAGCGGGTAGTAGAGCACGGGCTTGTCGGTGCGCCAGCAGTGGGGATAGTTGTGGGTGTGCTTCTCCATCTTGAAGGCGGTGCCTTCCTGTTTCATGCGGATGCAGATGTAGATGTTGAGGTCCTCGGCTTTATTGGCGGCGTCCTCGTCAAACTTTCCGCCTACGGTGTATTGCGGGTCGTAGGCGTTCTTCACCCAACGGCCAGCATATTCCTTGTAGAGGTCCACGTTGACGAAGTTCTTGACGAATTCCTCGTCAAGGTCCTCGATGAGGTAGTATTTACCGGTGAGGTCCACCATGGGGCGGGTCTCCAGCTTCTTGTTGATCATGTACAGGGCAGGGATGCCGGCGGCCTTGGCCACGCGGGCATCGTCGGCGCCAAAGGTAGGAGCGATGTGTACGATACCGGTACCGTCTTCGGTGGTCACATAGTCACCGGGGATAACGCGGAAGCCATTGTCGTTGCCCACAACCTGGCCGTCAATCTTGTCAACGGGTTTTACCCAGGGGAACAGCTGCGCATAGCGCATCTCGAGCAGGTCCTGGCCCTTGAACGTGGCGATAACCTTCCAGGGTACCACCTTGGCACCAGCGGTGAATTCCAGCGGCTGGTCCTTGCCGTCGGCCTTAAAGTAAGCTTCGACACGGGCCTCGGCCAACAGGTAGATAGCAGGTTTGCCGTTATAGGGGTTGAAACTCTCGACAGCAACATAGTCAATCTTGTTGCCCACACACAGGGCGGTGTTGCTCGGCAGAGTCCACGGGGTGGTGGTCCATGCCAACACGTAAGCCTCGTTGAAGCCCTGGTCGGCAACCTCGTGGATCTTCTTGATAACGGGGTGCTCGTCTCCGCTGAGCACGGTGAACTGGGCGGTCACAGTCTGGTCCTTCACGTCGCGGTAGCAGCCCGGCAGGTTCAGCTCATGGCTGCTCAGTCCGGTGCCGGCAGCGGGCGAGTAGGGCTGGATGGTGTAGCCCTTGTAAAGCAGGCCCTTGTTGTAGAGCTGCTTCAGCAGCCACCACAGGCTCTCGATATAACTGTTCTTGTAAGTGATATACGGGTCCTTCATATCGACCCAGTAACCCATGCGGTGTGTCAGGTCTTCCCACTCGCGGGTGTATTTCATCACCTCCTTGCGGCAGGTGGCATTATACTCATCGACCGAGATTTTCTTGCCGATATCCTCCTTGGTGATGCCGAGGGCTTTCTCGACGCCCAGCTCCACGGGCAGACCGTGGGTGTCCCAACCGGCCTTGCGGGGTACCCGGTAGCCCTGCATCGTCTTGTAGCGGCAGAAGATGTCCTTGATAGTCCTGGCCATCACATGGTGAATGCCCGGCATGCCGTTGGCGCTGGGAGGACCCTCATAGAAGACATAAGTCGGAGCGCCATCACGCTCGCTGATGCTGTGTCCAAAAACATCTTCCTTGTCCCACAACTGCAGGACTTCCTTGTTGATATCTGACAGGTTAAAACCGTTGTACTCGTTGAATTTTTTCATTTTAATAATGTGATTGTCCAAATATGGCCGCAAAGGTAATCAAATAAATTGGATTGGAAAAGATTGTTAATAAAATGGTGGTTGGATTGTTCGTTTTTTGACCCGAAATGAACGCCCCAACCACCTGATGATGAGGTGTGTGATTGCTTAATTGTTGGCCTCTTTCTTGGCTTTTTTATTTTTTGTTTTTTTCCCTTTCTTCTCGTTTTTAGTCAGTTGTCCAGTCTTTAAGAGGTACTCGTATTGGGCCTTTGCCATCTGCTCGCGGAATTCAGGGCTGCCGTGCAGGGCACCGTATGCGATGCTGGCTGCTACACGGCTGGCATCCACATCGCTCTGCCAGTGTGCGCCCACGATGACGCGGCTCTCGCCATACATCCAACCGCGGGCAAAAATGGTGTCGGCTGCAGCGGGATTCACTTCAGCCAGTAGCAGTGCTGCCGTCCAGCCACGCATGGTATGGCCCGAGGGGTAGGAGCCTTCACCGGTCAGTTCGGCCTCCTCGTCGGTGAGCATCTTGTCCTGGAAGCGCTCAAAGGGGCGCTGTCGGTGATAGTAGGCTTTGGGTGCGACACGCATAGCGTCGGTAGTGGTCAGGCTTGTTATCATTAGTTTCCAGATTTCAGGCGTGCTCTCGGGACTTATGTGCAGGCCAAATGGCACGTCAAACTCGGCCAGCAGGGCCTCGTAGGACCACACGGCGTCACGCCTTGCGATTTCTGCACGCTCAGGGTCAAGTCGCTGCTGTTTGCCCCAAGAGAAACGCATCATGTCGTATGCAAACTCGGGGCTGTCGAATGCGGGAGGTGCCGGCATGCACTTGATGAGGTCGGGCAACTGGTCAACAGACAAATAGGGCTGCACCTGATCTTGTGCATTCGTTGTAATGGATGCCATGATGGCAACCACAGCAATCACAAAATTCTTCTTCATTGTCATGATTATATAAAGCAGTGAATAATATTGGCTGCAAAGGTACTTCAAAAAGGCTTTTCAGATATCATTTGAAACCCGGTTTTTGGCATTGTAATCAGTTGGTTTTTTGCAGGTGTTCACGTTATTTAGTGAGGTTTTAGGTTTTTTTTTGATGTAATGGTATTACCTTTGCCGACAAGAAACAAACGATCATGACTATGCTGTTGAATAAGTTATTATTGCAGATTCCGGTGGCGGCGCCTGATACGGTTGCTGCCAACAAGATCAAGGAGGCAACCAATGTGGTGACGTCGCAGGTGGACTCGCTGGCTAATAAACTGCATCCCGACTCGATTGCTGCGATGACTCCCGGTAAGATTGTGGACAAATTCAAGTATCTGGACTTGGGCAGCTTGGTGACTTCGCTGTCGAGCCAACTGATTTCGCTGGGCCTGCGCATCCTTGCCGCCATCCTGATCTTCTACTTGGGCAAGTTCATCATCAACAAGATTTATAGTGTGGCGCGTGCCGTCATGATTCGCAAGGATTTTGACCGCTCGCTGGTGTCGTTCCTGTTGTCGTTCATCCGCATCACGCTGCTGTTTCTGCTCATCATCACCGTCATCGGTGTGCTGGGCATCGAGACGAGTTCGTTCATTGCAATCTTTGCCAGTGCCGGTGTGGCCATCGGTATGGCGTTGAGCGGCACGTTGCAGAATTTTGCCGGTGGTGTGCTCATCCTGCTGTTGAAACCTTACAAAGTGGGCGATTACATCGAGTTTGGGGAGTTGAAAGGCACGGTGCGAGAGATTCAGATTTTTAATACTGTCATCAACACCTATAACAACGATCGTATCGTCATCCCCAATGGTGGACTGGCTACCAGTTCGTTGAAGAACTTCAGTGCCGAGACCTACCACCGTGTGGAATGGCGTGTGGGCATCAGCTATGGCGACAACGTGGATGACGCCCGCAAAGTTGCCCTCGACATTCTTGCTGCCGACAGCCGCATTGTCCACACCGATGACGACGTCAAGGAAACGGAGCAGCCTGTTGAGGAAACACATGAAGAAGATGAGAAAACAGAGTCCTGGTGGAAACGCCTGTTCCACTGGCACCGCCGCCGCGCCGAGGAGCTGCGAGAGAATCATGAAGCACGCTTGGCGGCTTTGTTGCCCAAACCCAATTACTCGCCGAGCGTGAACGTTGAGAGCTTGGATGACAGCCAGGTGACACTCATTGCGAGGGCTTGGACCGAGATTCCCAACTATTGGGCTGTGCTCTATGACGTGAACGAGCAGATTTACAAGCAGTTCCCGCAGCATGGCATCCACTTCCCCTTCCCGCAGATGGATGTCCATGTGAACAAAGAACAGTGAGTTTTAAACTGCGCATTTCGCTAATTAATAATTAGTTGAATTCGTGTAATTCGTAGTTCAATGAAAAGAATACGGTTATTGTGTTTGGTTATTGTTGCTGTGATGGTATGGCAGCAGGCTGGGGCACAGGTGGTTAACTCCATTGGTGAGGAGAATATGAAGGTGGAGCGCGGGCTGAAGCCGCAAGAGAAGAAGGCCGAGGACCCGTTCCTCCCGACCATTGATGCCGAGACGCCTTTTTTTCAGTATCTTGATTCAGCACAGACCTATATCTACAGCCACGACTGGGCTGTAGCCGAGCAATGGCTGCTCCAGGCTTTCAAGGCAGATCCCGATAACCCCTCTAACTCGATGGTGCTAAGCAATATCGCCACGCTCCAACGTTACCAGGGAAAACTCGCCGAAGCTGTGAAGAATTATTCGCTTGCTCTGGACATGACGCCCCATGCCGTCACGCTGCTGCTGAACCGTGCGGCCCTGTATGTCGAGATGGACAGCGTGGAGCGTGCCATCGACGACTATGAGCGTGTGTGTGAACTCGACATGTATGACACCGAGTCACGCTACTCGCTGGGCGTGCTGGCGATGGAAAACGGCGACACCAAGCGTGCCGAAGACCTTTTTAATGAGATACGTCGCATCAACCCCAATTCGGGCCTATATCATGAGGGTATGGGCTTGTTGCACAAGCGCAACGGCAACTTTGGTCGTGCAGCCGAACTGTTTACCCAGGTTATCAAAGTCCAGCCTAGCGTCCAACTGCTGGGCCACCGTGCTGACTGCTACCTGGCGATGAAGCGGCTCAATGATGCTGCCGACGATATCCGCGCCGCCCTCGAGATGGCTCCCGAGAATCCCTACCTGTACCTGCTGCGCGCCAAACTGAACAAGCTCCGTTTCCAGCGCGACGACATGAACCGCGACATCGACACCGCCGTCTCCCTGGGCCTGAGCCGCGACTACATCAACCAATCCCTTAACGAGTAACCCTTAGACAACAGGAACAATACTATTGACAACAAGAACAACAATGAAAAGTTGTGATTGTTGTTTGTGTGTTGTCATTGTTGTTTGAGAAATCTTTGTACCTTTGCAGGCACGATGAGAAAGAAGAAAAAAGACATTCCTGTAATTGAGAATTTTGAGATAACGGGCGTGGCAGCCGAGGGTAAGAGCCTGGGCCGCTGGAATGATCTGGTGGTGTTTGTGCCCTTTGGTGCCCCTGGTGATGTGATTGACTTGAAGATTGACCGCAAGAAGCACAGTTTTGCCGAGGGTCATATCGATCGACTGGTGAAGCCCAGTGAGCTGCGCGTGGAACCGATGTGCGAGCACTTCGGGTTGTGCGGCGGTTGCAAGTGGCAACATCTGCCCTATGAGTACCAGTTGCAATGCAAGCAACAGCAAGTGGTGGATGCCATGGAACGCATCGCCAAGGTGCCGATTCCCGCCATCAACCCCATTCTGGGATCGGCAGCTACGACGCATTACCGTAATAAGCTGGAATTCACTTTCTCGAACAAATGTTGGCTCACGCGTGAACAACTTGACAGCGGGGCGGAGTTTCCCGATCGCAACGCCGCGGGATTCCACATTCCCGGTGCCTTTGACAAGGTACTTGATATCAAACGCTGCTGGCTACAGGACGACATCAGCAACGAGATGCGCCTGTTCATCCGCAACCTGTGTGTCGAGAAGGGTTACAGCTTCTACGACATCCGCGGGCAGCAGGGTTTCATCCGCATGACGATGACGCGCACCGCCAGCACCGGTGAGGTAATGGAGGTCATTGTCTTCGGTGAGGATAACCAAGCCGCGATTGAGGACGTGATGAGCGCTGTGCGCGACCGTTTCCCGCAGATTACCTCGCTGCTCTATGTCGTCAATCTCAAAGTCAACGACTCATTGGCCGACCAGGAGTTTGTCACCTATAGCGGCCGTGACTACATCGAGGAGGAGATGGAAGGGCTGAAGTTCCGTGTGGGGCCCAAGTCCTTCTATCAGACCAATTCCCGCCAAGCCTATGAACTCTACAAGGTGGCCCGCCGCATGGCCGCCCTCACGGGCGATGAACTTGTCTATGACCTGTACACCGGCACCGGCACTATCGCCAACTTCGTTGCCCGCCAGGCCCGCCAGGTCATCGGCATCGAGTATGTGCCCGAGGCCATTGAGGACGCCAAGTTGAACTCACGCGTCAACGGCATCGAGAACACACTGTTCTTTGCCGGCGACATGAAGGATGTGCTCACCGACGACTTCATCGCCGAGCACGGCCGTCCCGAGGTCATGATTATCGATCCGCCCCGCGCCGGCATGCATGAGGACGTCGTCAAGGTCATTCTCAATGCCGAGCCCCAGCGACTGGTCTATGTGAGCTGCAATCCCGCCACCCAGGCGCGCGATATCGCCATGCTTGACGAGAAATACCGTGTCGTGGAAATCCAGCCCGTGGACATGTTTCCCCACACCCACCACGTTGAGAATGTCGCTCTGTTAGAGAAGAAATAAAAACGGTTGTCGGTTATTCGTCCCTGATGCTATCGGTGGGATTCTCGTGAGCGGTGTGCCAGCACTGCAGCACGATGGTGCCCAACGTCAGGCTACCCACAACCATCAGGCCAATAGGGAAGGGCCACCAGCTGACGGGTTGGTGCTCAACGAACGTATTGAGCCACAGGTTGCCGATGTAATAGGCAATGGGTGTGGCAATGACGAAACAAACCAGGATCAATCGGCAATAGCGTTTGCACAGCATGCCGATGATGCTGCGTGATGTGGCTCCTGCCACCTTGCGAATGGCTATTTCCTTGCGCCGATACTCTGTTTCCAGCATTGTCAGGCAGAACACACCCACTAGCATGATAATGATGCTCGCTATCGAGAAGAGATTTACCTGTTTCACAAACCGGAACTCATTGCTGTAGGATTCCTCAAGGGAAGTTTTCATGTCTATAATCGGTTCCGGCTCATATCCACTGTGTTTCTTGATAAGTTGAGCAATGGAGTGCTTGGCAGCGTCGTTGTCAGCACCTGGGGCAAGGCGAATGTTGGCTGTCCAGCAGAATTTGTTATCCTTGTCATGAACAAACGCAATGGGCGTGTTTTTGTCAGCCCGCATGGTTGAATAGCGGATGTTTTTGCACACTCCCACGATATCTGCTTGATGTTCTGAAATGATGCTTGTCGACATTTCACCATTGCTGATTATGTCGTTTAAGGACTCATTGACGATGAGACATTCGTCAAGTTCGTCGGCAGACTCAAACTCTCGTCCCTTGACAAGGTCAATTCCCAAAGTGGAAAAATAATGATGATCAACAGGAAATACAAAAAGGTGTATCATCTTTGTCGAGTCTTTTGACGTTTCTCGATGGAAATAACTCATATAGATGTCCGTTGTGGCAATGACAAATCTGGAATAGGAAACATTCTCCACCTCGGGCAGTCGCACCAGTTCGTCCCTCAGTTGTTCACGGTAGTCGGTGTGGCGGGGAACTAATTCTACATGAACTAATTGCTCAAAGTCAAAGCCGTAATCGGAGTTGAAGATAAATCTTGTCTGCTGGTTTAACGTGCAGATGAATGACACGAGGAACATTGTGATAACAAGCTGCAGGCCAATGAGCATGGTGCGGAGGCCAATGCCCTTGGTGGTCAGTCCGAAACGGCCCTTTATTGCGGTCGCAGTTTGAAAAGAAGTGACGAAAAGTGCCGGATAGATACCTGACAAAATGCCGATGCCGATGGCAATGGCCAGCATCGCCAGAGTGATGCCCGGATGTGCGCTCAAAGCGATGTTGCCGTCAAACAATTTGTTCACGGCTGGTAGCATCGAGAGTGCTTGGCACAGGGCCAGCGCTAGCAGGCATGCCACAACCGAGATGATGACGGTCTCGGCAATGAGCCGCAGCCTGATTGAAGACCGCGAGGCACCCACAACAATCCTTGTGTTGATGTCGCGCACCCACATCGGACTCATAGCCAAGGTGTAGTTCAAGGTATTGATTGTGGTGATGATGAGAATCAGCAGAATCAGTAATTCGATAATGCCAAGTGCGTTGCGGTTGCCCTGGTCGCTTAAATCGATATTGGAAAAATAGACATCATCAAGCGGGATGAATCTGTATTTGAAGCCCCTTAGGTACTCTATCCACTCTCCAGACAAGTCACTGTCTTCTCCCGATTGCCTAAGCAAGAAAGACTCGAAATGCATAACAAGGGTGTCGGATATGCTATTGACATCATCAACATCCTCTTTAAACTTGACCAAACAGGTATATGCCATGTTACCATTATTGTGCTCTTCTATATTAAACATGACATAATTGCCTGGCGTGCTGTTTTCGGGAAAATCCTTGAATACGCCCTTAACGGTGACAGGCTCAATACTATCCTTATTGAATATGAGCATCTTTTTGCCGGCCGCATGAGTTGTCCCGAAGTATTGCTTGGCGATGCTGGCTGGCAGGATGACCTGGTCGCGGTCGGCGTCGGTCCACTCAAGACTGCCGTCAATCACTTGGTCGGTCAGGTTGGTCAAGCCGGTATCATTGCAGTAAGTGAAGGGAAAATCAATATCCTTGTCTCCCAGTTTGGACTTAAACGTGTTGGGAGACCAGGCATAAAATGTCAAAGTCACGCCTTCGACCTGTGGCATCTCGGCTAGGGCCTCGGCCATAAAATGATAGCATGCGGAGCCCCATTGATCCTGTTGGCTTTCTATATGGGCGCATTCCATGCGGTAAATCCGCTCATGGTCCTTGATACCGTGGTTGTAAGTCGCCTGAAATGCAACTTGAGTCAACAGCATATAGCACACGACAAAAGCCGCTAGAAGCCCAATGATAATCAGCACCGAGGAGGTCTTGAACCCGCGTATCGTATAAACTATGTGTTGAAGTGCTTCGGTCATGTGTGGAATCTGAAAACTGCTGTTGACTATTGATTGATTGAAAAATGGAGGTGCGCCTTGGTGGTGTTAAAGTGCACCTCCATTGTTATTTAATGATTGATTATCAATCAGTGGTTGTTCAACAACATGTCAATAAGGGTGGCGATATCCTTAATAGTGACGTTGCCGTCGCCGTCCACGTCGGCATAGGCGGGCCTTTCTTCTTCACCCATCAGTAACATGTCGATGAGGTTGGTCACGTCGCCGACGGTAATGTTACCGTCACCGTTGACGTCACCAGGCCCAGCACCGACAAACGGCACAGCCCTCAAGAATTGTCCCCATATTTCATGTGTCCGGTAATCCTCCAGCGATTGGTAGGGAACAAACAAAGTTGCTTCATAGGTCGCGAATGACAAGTCGTGATTAACTGTTGGGGGAGTAATTGCTTGACAGGTTACCTCGGCAAGCGATGTGCAGCCACAAAACGCATAGTAGCCGATGAGTGTGACTGAACTGGGAATGGTGATGCTGGCCAGGTTGCTGCATGAATTGAACGCTTCGTTCTCAAGGGTTGTAAGGGCCTCGGGGAGCGTGATTCCGGTTAGGCTCTTGCATCCTGTGAATGCTCTCTCGCCGATAGTCGTTACAGAGTTGGGGATGAAGACGTTGGCCAGGTTGGTGCAATCCGAAAACAAAGAGTTCTCAATGGTGGTGATAGAGTCGGGGAGAGTTACGCTGGTAAAGCTCTTGCAGCTCCCGAATGCCTGGATGCCGATGGCTGTGACGGTGTTGGGGATGTCGATGTTGGGCAGCTTCGAGCAGTTGTAGAACGCATGGCTTCCGATGGTTTTGATACCCTCGGGCAGGGTGATGCTGGTCAGGTTAGAGCAGCTAGAGAACGCTGAACTGCCAATGGTTGTGACGGCGCTACCAATAGTGGCTTTGGTCAGTCCTGTGCAAAAATTAAACGCACCGCTGCCGATGGATGTAACTGAGTTGGGGATATCGATGATGGATAGCCTCGTGCACCATGAGAACGCGGAATTTCCGATAGTTGTGAGGGAGTTGCCGAAGGTAACATTGGTCAGTTTCAGGCAATAACTGAACGCTTTGTCTCCGATGGTAGTGACAGGATCGGGGATGACCAAAGAGCCAGAAATGCCTCTACAATTATAGAAAGCATATTTTCCAATCGATGTGAGACCATCAGGGAGCGTCAGAGGACCTGTAAGGTTTCTACATTCAAAGAACGCGTACTGTTCAATGGCTGTGACGGAATTGGGAATGGAGGTGTTTCTACAACCAGTAATCAGAGTATTGGTAGCAGTCTCAATGATGGCATTGCAATTATTGCGGGAATCATAGTATGGATTGTCACTGGCAATAGTTATACTGGTGAGATTCGGGATATTGAATGCCATGTAACCGATATATGATACTGAGTTAGGGATATCGATACTGGTTAGCCCCGTGCAGTCAGCAAATGCATGATGCTCGATGGTTGTTACTGAATTGGGGATTTCGATGCTTGTGAGGCCACCGCAGTGATGGAACGCTCCAATGCCGATGTAGGTGAGGACGTCGGGCAGGGTGATGCTGGTTAGGCTGATACAGTCGGAGAAAGCACCATCCCCGATGGCAGTGACAGTGGAGGGAATATCAATACTGCTCAGGTTCCCGCAACTTTCAAATGTACTAGAAGCGATGGATGTTAGGGAGTCGGGCAGGGTGACGCTGGTTAACTCTGAACAGGAACAGAATGCTTGTTGGCCAATGTTCGTGACCGAGTTAGGTATGTCAATGCTGTATAGCTCCATACATTGCTCGAATGCCGAAATGCCGATGGAGGTGATGGAGCTGGGGATGCTGACATTAGACAAGTAGCATTTATAGAAAGCATAGTCGCCGATGGCTGTGACGGGATAGGTGGTGCCGTAATAGTCGACTGTGGCGGGAATGATGACTTCTCCAGAATAGCTTGGTTGATAATACTCATTAGGATAAGGAATATAGTCGGAAATACACTGGTTTATTACAGTGACTTCGTTGCCGTTGATCTCATAGTAAATGCCGTCAACCTGAAAATCATAGGCAGCCATCGATGATGGCATCAACGCGGCAAATAAAACCAATAAAGTAAGTAACAAATGTTTCATAGTCTGTAAAAGTTTAGTAGGAAATATTATTATGAATATGATGCCGAATTCGGCTAAAGTTCGGTTCTCTCGACGAGGAAGCCGTCGAGCATGTTGACAACGCGGTGGGCGTAGGAGGCGTCACGCTGCGAGTGCGTCACCATCACGATCGTGGTGCCCTCGTCGTTGAGCTCGGCCAGCAGGTCCATCACCTCTTTGCCGTTCTTGCTGTCGAGGTTGCCGGTGGGCTCATCGGCGAGGAGCAGTTGCGGCTGGCAAACGATGGCTCGTGCAATGGCAACACGTTGCTGCTGACCTCCCGACAGTTGGTTGGGGTAGTGCATGGCACGGTGCGAGATGTTGAGCCGTCGCAGTTGTTCCATCACCCGCTTGAGCCGTTCGGGTGCCGGCACGCCCATATATTTGAGTGGCAGCTCTACATTCTGTTTCACATTTAACTCGTCGATGAGGTTGAAACTCTGGAATATATAACCGATTTTTCCCTTGCGCAGGTTGGTCCGCTCGTTTTCCTTCATGTGTGCCACCTCGACGCCATCAAGCAGATAGCTTCCCTCGTTGGGATTGTCGAGCAGACCCAGGATGTTCAGCAATGTGGTTTTGCCGCACCCCGACGGTCCCATGACGGCGACAAACTCGCCCTTTTTCACTTCCAGGTTGATGCCTCCCAGTGCGATGGTGTTGACATCCCTGTAGCTGAATACTTTCTTGAGATTGTTAACCTGTATCATATTGAAGTCTTCATTTTTGATTTCGGTGATGGGATTATTCGTTCCTGATGCTCTCGGTGGGATTCTTGTGGGCCGTGCGCCAGTTCTGGATGACGACAGTGGTCAGTATCACGCCGCCAACAAACAGCAGGCCTGAGGGGAACAGCCACCAATGGATGATAGTGTGATCCTTAAAGTAATCCAAGGTGATTTTCCCGCAGTAATAGGCAATGGGAACGGCAACAACAAAACTGCCAAGAATGAGCCAGATGTAGTGGCGGCACAGCATCTTGATGATTTCGTCGGTGCTGGCTCCCAGAACTTTGCGGATGCCGATTTCCTTGCGCCGGTACTCCCGCTCAAATATCGCCAGGCAGAATACTCCGGCAAGAGTCACCAGCATGCATACCAGCAGAATGATGAACAGCAGGAAAAAGTAACGGAACTCCTTTTCATAGGACTTCCTTAACGTCTTGTTATAGAATGACACGGGCTCGGCATCTTCGTCAAAGCTTTTTTTCAGCAATTCGTCGATGCTAGCTTTGGCCTTCTTTATGTCGGTATTGTCGTCGATACGCACATTGAGGACGCGGCACGGCTCATACTTATCAAGGATAAAAAAGAACGTTTTGTCGTTGTCGATGCGCATCGTGGCATAGCGGATGTCGGAGCACACGCCGACCACAACTGCACTATCCTCGTCATTGCCGATACCGGTTGAGACGGTAGTCCCCGGTTTAAGGCAATCCCATTGTTTGCGGGCCGATGCGTTGACAATGATGGCTGCCGAGTCGTTCTCGTTGAAGTCGCGTCCCTCGGTAATCTTGATACCCATGGTGCGCAGGTAGTCTTGGCTCACTTGCATGTAGCGGTAGTTGACCATGTTGCCGTTGATGGGTGTCTTGATGTAATCATTCTGGTCGGTCGAACCAAGGGTAGCATTAGAGTAAGCAATATTTTTAATGCCAGGCAGCCGCTTGAGACTTTTATCAAACTGCTGCTGGATGCTGTCGTCTACACGGGGCAGGGTGGTGGTGAGGATGCGGCTCTTGTCATATCCATAGGATGAATTATAGATATATCGCGCCTGCATGGCCAGCATACCGTTGTAGATGACGACAACCATTGCGATCACCAATTGCAAGAAAACGAGGATGGTACGCAAGGTTTTCCCCTCGGGAGTGAGCCCGACCCTGCCATTCAATGCCATGCCTGGAGGCATCGCGGTGGCACAGGCAGCGGGATAGTAGCCCGCCACGATGCCAACGACGACAGCAATGGCAATCATTGAGCCCACCAGTCCCCAATGGTCGCTCAGGGTGAGCGTCCCGTCGGTCCAGTTGCTGGTGACAGGCAGTTGCGCCAACAATTGGCATATTGCCAATGCGACCAGGCAAGAGACGACAGCTGTGATTACACATTCGCCGATGATGCCCAACCGCAATGAATTGCGTGATGCACCCATCACGCGGCGCGTGTTGATGCCATGAGTGCGCAATGGACTCTCGGCGAGCGTGAAGTTCCAGAAGTTGATATTGGCCAAAATAATCACCATCATGCAGGCGATGAGCAGGATGAGAAACATGCTGCGAAAACCGCTCTCGCTCGATGTGTAGGACGTGTGCTCAAAGTAACTGCTCTTCAATGGACTCAAGTGAATAGTGAGCTTCTTGATGACCTGCTTGGTAAAGGGGATGTCATGCTCGGCGCAAAACTGCTCCCATCCGGCACTGTCAATATCATGAATGATGTCTTGCTTCAAGGATAGACAAAAGGCGTCAAGGTCTTCAGGCACCTCCCTGAATTTGATAAAGCACCTGTAGATGCCGTTCAGGCTGTAGATGTCGCCATCATCAGGCAGGTGACCGTAGATGCAGTTCAACAGCTCGCTGTTTTTGGGAAAATCCTCAAATACGCCTCTCACAATCAAGGGGGCGGTAGTGGTGTCATCCAGCATGTAAAGCATGCTGTCGCCGGCGACCTGTGTTTTCCCGAAGTAGTCCATGGCAATCTTGCGGGGGATGACGAGTCCCTCCTGTGAACTGTCATTCCACTCGATGTTGCCGTCAAGCACATGGGTGGTGAGCGTGCTCAGGGCCTTGTTGTTGCCTTGGGTGTACTCGAGCCACACTGTGCTGTCACCTTTTTGAAAGGGAATTGTGTATCCATCCATGATATCGGCAATCAGTGAAAAGGATTCCACTTCCTGTGTCCTGTGCTTCAAGGACTCGACAAACGGCCGACAGACCAAATCGCTGAAGTTCCAGTCCTCATACAAGAAGTCGGTCTCCATGCGGTAGATGCGCTCATAGTCGTCCACACCATGATTGAAGGTTGCCTGATAGATGACCTGCGTCATGAGCAGATAGAAAGTGGCAAAAGCCACTACCAACCCCGCCACATTGAGCAAGGTTGCCAGTTTGAAGTGCCGTGCGATATAGATGATATTCTTCAGTGTATCGCGCATCTCATCATTATTAATCCGTTTTCTGGGATAAGGCTTTAATAATAATTAACGTATGAAGCTGCTGGTATATTGTGCCTGCAGGCAATTAGGCAATCAATCGACGTAAAATAATCTTTCTGCCATTATTTCCTGAATTGTAGAAAATAGTTATAATGTGTTAAAATTTCTATATTTATATAGCGTTTTAGCTGTGGTATGAGTTATTGTGATTATATTTGTATGCGGAATTCTGCACATGATTGGGATAGAATAATCCAACTTTAGTGTTATTTCATGCTGATTTCATGCTCTGAATTGATACACAATTCATTGTGCGGTTTTTGTAATTGATTAATAATTAGATTATTATATAAAAATTCTAAACATTTAAAAAGATGAAAAGGATATTCATAACTTTCACTTTGGCCGTCGGCGCGTGCTTTGCCGCGTTGGCCGTTTCTTCACAGGCGGGTATGTCGAGCTCGTCTCCTGATGAAATCGTAGCCCAAACCTTTCAAGATGCAAACCAGGATGATGGTGGAGCAAATGTCGGTGGTAAAAGATTTTTTACAGACTCTACATTTGTGGTTCAAAAGATTGATTTTCAAGGAGGAAATGCTAGTGTCCCAAATGGTATTGGTGGCTCAAAAAAGGGGCCAAGAGACCCCATGGATGTTGCTCCATGGAATCCGGCAATTGATAAAGCTCCAGTTGTAAATCCGTCAGACAACGCATCAGGTGATCATTCGGCTGTTGGCTCAGCGCAGGGCGACATTACCACTGTGGCTGCTCCTGCCGAAGTTGACTTGGGCGGCAAAAACATGGAGGCTTTGGATGGCGGTTCTGGCAGACTTAATCGTACTTTCGTTGTTCATGGAGTTGTTCATGTAATGGATAATGATATTCCAGCCCTTCCTGATGGTGTTGGCGGTCGTGTCGTCAGTGATGGACCTAAGCCTAATACTGGCTCAGGTTCAGTCGGCGGTCAGCCCACAAAGCCAGCGCGCAACAATGGCAATAACAACGTTGCAGTCGCTCCTGCACCCAAAAAGGAAATGGACCAGAGTGTGGTATCTGCCCTCGTTGGCCGCATCCTCGATGGCGACAAGACGAGCAGCATCGGTGATGTGTCATCTTTGATTGACAGCATGCTGGAACGCTAAGTTTCACACAATCGATAAAATATAAACATTCCGGCTCAGTCTCTGGGTCGGAATGTTTTTTGGCGTTATTTGGCGTTTAGAGAATAAATAACCAGTATCCTGCAAATAACTACCTGTGTGTGTTTTATTAACTCTTAATCATTACTTATGTTATGAAACTCTTGTTTTTCTTGATGCAAATTTAAGGCACCCCATTCGCCTGTGACAAGTTTTTTCTGGTTAAAATCGTCGATTGTCTAATTTTTTTACAGTATTGTGTCTATTTTTTTTACACTAGAGTGAAAAATCACGCTCTAATGAGTGATGAAAGTGTAAGTTGCATGAAGCGGTGGTGCCTTTGAGGTGAATAAAGTGAAAATCTTCAAACGGCAGGCGCTGAATTCCGTTTTTTTGGCGTATATTTGCAACGGAGTAAAGTGGAATTGCTTTAATAACCGATTGTAATATTGAAAAACTATAGACCTTATGCAGAAGTACGGAACTATTCTGGTTATCGATGACAATGAGGCGATACTCACCGCATTGAAGTATTGTCTTGCTGGCACGTTTGAGGCTGTGAAAACTCTGAACAATCCCGAGTCGGTGCTGAAAGTGCTGGAGCAGGAAGAAATATGTCTCATACTTTTGGACATGAATTTCACCCTGGGTGTGAATAGCGGCCAGGATGGATTGCTGTGGCTGCAGGCCATCCGCAAGCATCACCCCGAGATTCCTGTGGTGCTGATTACGGCCTATGCTGACGTGTCGCTGGCTGTGCGCGGCTTGAAACGCGGTGCCGCAGACTTCATCACCAAGCCCTGGGACAACGAGGAACTCGTGCGCAAACTGAAGGACGTGCTTGATGCCTCTAATGAGGTAGCCACTCTCGACGAGGTAGAGGCCGACCACATTCGCCGTGCCATCGACCGTTTCCACGGCAACCTCACTCAAGCGGCCGAAGTGCTGGGTATCACACGCCAGACACTGTATAACAAGATGAAACGACTGCAATAATGGAAGTGCGCACTGTCATCTGCATCTGTGCCGCAGTAGTCGCCATACTGGCGCTGTGGTTCTGGCTGCACCAGCGCTCACTGGTGCGGCGTGCTCGCCTGATGCAGGAAGCAATACGCAATCACGACCTCACTTTCCAGCTGCCCACAAAGCACATGTTCAGCGGCGAACGGGCTCTGCAGGAGACCTTGAACCAATTGGGTGAACACATTCGAGAACAGGTCAATCTGGGCGAGGTCGAGTCCTGGGAAAAACTCACCAGGGTGCTCACTCATGAGATCATGAATGCCACAGCCCCCATTGCCAGCATCAGCCAGCTGATGCTCAACCATCCGGCAGTCAAGGACTCGGACCTGGAAGAGGGAGTCAATGCCATTCACAACACGGTGGTGCACCTCAATTCGTTTGTTGATGGCTACCGCAAGTACTCCGAGTTGCAAAAGCCTGTTCCACGCCCAGTGGACCTGGTAGCTGTCATCGGGGAAGTCGAGCAGCTGTTCAAGGATGTGAAGTGGCAGGTCACTTGCCCTGACACACTCACAATCAATACCGACCCCAACCTGTTGCGGCAGATTCTCATTAATCTTGTCAAAAACGCCATCGAGGCGGGCACCAAGACGATGGGTGTGGAATGTGTGAACAGCAACGACGGCAAAGTGTTCCTCTACATGAGCAATGACGGCGAAATCATTCCTGCCGACGTACGCTCCTCGATCTTTGTGCCGTTCTTTACCACAAAGCGAACAGGTAACGGCATAGGCCTCTCGCTCAGCCGCCGCCTGTTGACCATCCAGGGCGGCATGATGTCGCTGCTCGACGAGCCGCGCATGGGAATGCATACCACATTCCTGCTGGAATTTCCCCAATGTGAACGTTAGCACCGGCAGGCGCCTTTGGTCAAGGAGTGGCTAATGCCGTTCCCTTTTGTTTTCTATGTCCCTCTAGAAAGCTATTTTGTTTGAGATAGGAACTCGATGATGGCACTGGGCTCGCCGTTGATGGCGAGGGAGACAATGTGTCCGCCGTCGATGGGGTAGAGCGTGGTGGTGAGCAGGTCGCCCAACTTGGCGGCAATGCGGTATTCCACACGCATATCGCTGACCTCGAAGCCTTCGGGCAATAGCTCCATAGCGATGCGCACATAGTTGGCGTTATTCATGTGGCGGTTGTAGTCGATGTCGGCGCGCATGACCTGAATGGGATTGGTCACGCTACCATCCTGCTTGGGTAGAATGATGCGGCGCCCGCGGTAGTTCATCTCCTGCTTGGGCTCCAGGGTGAGCGAGGCGATGGCGTCATCGGCAATGCGGGCGAGCTTGCCCGTGGCCAGGTCAACAAATGCACCCATGCTCCAGGTGCGGTAGCAGGGCTCTCCATTGGCGTCACGAATGAACGTGTTGCGGAAGCCGTACATCGGCATTACCTCATAGATGGAAGTCGTCACTGTCAAGTCTTCTTTGTAGCTGGGCACTCTCACCACTTCGACCTGGCGTGTGGCCAGTAACTGCGTCATGTTGTTGTCGGTGAAGAACTTGCGGGCCGTGGGCTCGCTGTCAATCCACATTTCGGAGCAGTCCTGCATCATTTGCAGGGCTGAGTAGAGCTTCAATTTCCCTTCGCTGTCGCAGCAACTGGTGGTGACTTTATAATTGAGTGTGTACATGAGTTGATGGTAGTCTAATGAAGTGCAAATATAGCGATATCAGCCGAAACAAGAAGGCTAAAAGCACATTATTAATATACTTTAAGGGGGTGTGGCGGATATGTTTGCAGGAATTTTTGTACCTTTGCGGCGCTTTTTGCAAAAATTTGGCTACACCTCAGCCATTGAAGGCGTGCCTTCATGGTATCTGGTTTGTACAAATTTTGTGTATTTAAACACAAGTTGCTGTAAATAAAAAGAATATCAACGTAACAACCATAAATCGAAAAAGAAATCATGGGTTTAAGAATTATTGTTCTGGCTAAGCAAGTGCCAGACACCCGTAATGTTGGAAAAGATGCGATGAAGGAGGACGGCACCATCAATCGTGCCGCTCTGCCCGCCATTTTCAACCCCGAGGACCTGAACGCCCTTGAACAGGCGTTGCAGCTCAAGGATGCCCACCCTGGATCGACCATCACATTGCTGACGATGGGCTTGCCCCGCAGCGCTGAGATGGTGCGCGAGAGCCTCTATCGCGGTGGCGATGACGGCGTGGTATTAACCGACCGCCCCCTGGGTGGCGCCGACACCCTTGCTACGAGTTACTCGCTGGCTCAGGCTATCCGCCACATGGGCGAGTTTGACATCATCGTGGGTGGCCGTCAGGCCATCGACGGCGACACGGCCCAGGTGGGCCCGCAGATTGCCGAGAAACTGGGTCTGCCCCAAGTGACCTATGCCGAGAGCATCCAGGTCGCCGACGGCAAGGCTACCATCAAGCGCCGCATTGAGCGCGGTTTTGAGACCGTGGAGTGCCCGCTGCCCCTTGTGGTTACCGTGAACGGCAGCGCCGACGCTTGCCGCCCCCGCAACGCCCGCTTGATCCAAAAGTACAAATATGCTGTTACTCCCAGCGAGAAGGCCACTTTGCCCGCCGACCGCCAGGCGCTCGTTGATGCCCGTCCCTATCTGTCAATCAAGGAGTGGGGTGTGAAGGAAATTGAGGCCGACCCTGAGCAGATTGGTATGGCTGGTTCGCCCACCAAGGTAAAGACCATCGTTAACGTGGCATTCCAGGCCAAGGAAGCCCGTCGCATTGACGCTGCCGCTGATGCCGAACTTGAGGGCCTTGTGAAAGAACTCATTGCCGATCACATTATTGGTTAGTATTTAAGGACTTTAAAGACCTTAAGGGCTTTAAGTACCTTAAGGGCGCTGAAAACAGAAGAAGAAAATGGAAGACAAGAATAATTTGATAGTCTATTGCGAGTATGACGAGGGTCGCATTGCCGACGTCAGCCTCGAACTGTTGACAAAGGGCCGCCAGCTCGCCACACGCTTGGGCTGCAAACTCGAGGCATTGGTGCTTGGCGACAAACTCGATGGCATCGAGCAGGAGCTGTTCCCCTATGGCGTTGACGTGGTCTATAAGGTACAGGACGAGCGCCTGTTCCCCTACACCTCGCTGCCTCACAGCAGTGTAGTAACAACCCTGTTTAAGGAAATCGAGCCTCAGGTGTGCCTCATGGGTGCCACCACCATCGGCCGTGACCTGGGTCCCCGTGTGTCGTCGTGCCTGCACAGTGGTCTGACTGCCGACTGCACCTCGCTGGAGATTGGTGACCACACCGACGCTGTCAAAGGCAAGGAGTATAAGGACCTGTTGTACCAGATCCGTCCCGCATTTGGCGGCAACATCGTTGCCACTATCGTCAACCCCGAGTGTCGTCCCCAGATGGCGACCGTGCGCGAGGGCGTGATGAAGAAGGAAATCTTTGATGCTAACTATAAGGGTGAGGTCATCAACCTTGATCCCGACAAGTACATCGACCCCGCCAGCCTCGTGGTGAAAATCATCGACCGCGAGATTGAGCAGAGCAAGGTCAACATTAAGGGTGCCCACATCATCGTGGCTGGCGGCTACGGCGTGGGCAGCAAGGAGAACTTTGAAATGCTCCACGAGTTGGCAGACGTGCTTGGTGGCGAGGTGGGTGCATCACGCGCTGCCGTCGATGCCGGCTTCACCGATCATGACCGCCAAATTGGTCAGACCGGTGTCACCGTGCGTCCAAAGCTGTATATTGCCTGCGGCATTTCTGGTCAGATTCAGCACATCGCCGGCATGAACGAGAGTTCCATTATCATCAGCATCAACACCGACCCCGATGCTCCCATCAACGCGATTGCCGACTATGTGATCACGGGCAGTGTTGAGGACGTGATTCCCAGGCTCATCAAGCATTACAAGAAGAATTCAAAATAAATTAGTTCAGTTTCTAGTCCATAGTCCCTAGTTTCTAGTTGGCATCCGCACTAAGCAATTAGGGAACACAGACTAGGGACTAGAAACTAGGGACTAGAAACTTAAAAAAGAATATGGCTAACTTTTATACCGACAATAAAGCGCTCCAGTATCATCTGCGTCACCCGCTGATGAAGCAGATTGTTGCCCTGCGTGAGCGCGACTATACCCAGAGCGAGAAATTCGACTATGCGCCCCTCGACTTTGAGGATGCGATGGATTCCTATGAGCGCGTGCTGGACATCATCGGCGAGGTGTGCGGTGATATCATCGCTCCCAATGCCAAGGATGTGGACCTTGAAGGCCCTCACCACGAGAACGGCCGCGTGCGTTATGCCAAAGGCACCGAGGTCAATCTCAAAGCCCTGAACCAGGCTGGCCTGATGGGTATCACCCTTCCCCGCCAGTACGGTGGCTTGAACATGTCGTCGATTCCCTACATCATGGCCGCCGACATGGTGAGCCGTGCCGATGCGGGCTTCGTCAACGTGTGGGGCCTCCAGGATTGCGCCGAGACCATCAACGAGTTTGCCAGCGAGGACCAGAAGCAGCGTTTCCTGCCCCGCACCTGCAAGGGCGAGACGCTGGCAATGGACCTGACCGAGCCCGATGCCGGCAGTGACCTGCAGTCCGTAATGCTCAAGGCCACCCAGGACGAGGACGGCACTTGGCGCCTGAACGGTGTGAAACGCTTCATCACCAATGGTGACGGCGACATCTCGCTCGTGCTGGCACGCAGCGAGGAGGGCACCCGCGACGGCCGCGGCCTGTCGATGTTCATCTATGACAAGCGCGACGGCGGCATGACCGTTCGCCGCATCGAGGACAAGATGGGTATCCACGGCAGCCCCACATGCGAGCTCGTGTTCAAGAATGCTAAGGCTGAGCTGTGCGGTGACCGCAAACTGGGTCTCATCAAGTATGTGATGTCGTTGATGAACGGCGCCCGCCTGGGTATCGCCGCCCAGAGCGTCGGCGTGAGCGAGGCTGCCTATCAGGAGGCCATCGCCTATGCCCGCAGCCGTGAGCAGTTCGGCAAGGCCATCATCAATTTCCCCGCCGTGAGCGAGATGATTGCCAACATCAAGGCCAAGTTGGATGCTTCGCGCACCCTGCTCTATGAGTGCACCCGCTTTGTGGATATGTACAAGTCGCTGGAGGCCATCAGCCGCGAGCGCACCCTCGCCCCCGAGGAGCGCAAGACCATGAAGGCCTACAATCGTCTGGCCGACGCTTTCACTCCGCTGGCCAAGGGTATGACCAGCGAGTTCTGCAACCAGAACGCCTATGACTGCGTGCAGATTCACGGTGGTAGCGGTTTCATGCGTGACTACGCCTGTGAGCGCATCTACCGTGACGCCCGCATCACCAGCATCTATGAGGGTACGACCCAGTTGCAGGTGGTAGCCGCCATCCGCCACGTCACCACGGGCACCTATCTGAACCAGATCAGGGAATATGCCGCCCGCGAGTACAGCGAGGCCGTTGCTCCCATGAAGGCCAAGCTCGAGGCCATGACCGCACTCTATGAGGAAACCTTCGCTAAGGTGCAGGCCGTGGAGGATCCCGAGTACATCACCTTCCATGCCCGTCGTTTGGTCGAGATGCTCGGCCACATCATCATGGGTTATCTGCTCATCGGTGACGCCAGCAACGAGCCCGACCTGTTCATGGACAGCGCCAAGGTCTATGTCAACATGGGTGAGGCCGAGGTGGCACGCCACGCTCGCTTCATCGGCGCCTTCAACCCTGCCGACCAGGCTGCCTACATGCGTCAATAACGACAGAGGAATTATCCAAGACACAAGTTTTAAGCCCTTCCCGGACAGGCCGGAAAGGGCTTAAATGTTTTTGTGATGATATGGCTGTTGGAACTTGCTGCGATATAGTTCCTGTTTTATTTGTCTGCCATTTCCTCGAGTCTGGCGAGGAAGGCAACGCGGCCCCCCTTCAATAGGCCAATGGCGCGCGGCACGATGTCGCCCAGTTCGGGCGTGGTGTCGGCAAGGATTTCAAAGGCGACCCACACGCTGGTTTCCTTCTTACCTTTGTCATCCTCCATGTCCATGGTGTAGAGTTTCACGACCTTGATATTGCCGTTTACATCGTTCATGGCACGCATGATCATGTCCTCGTTGTCCTCGGTAACGACAAAGATGGCAGGCATCATCAGCCTGAAGTATTGTTCGTCATCCTCGTCCTTGAAATAGAGGTAGTTGGTGCCCTCAATCTTGAAGGCGATGCCGAACGGGGTCTCGTGCGGACGGAACCCTTCTTCGGCAAGATAATGCATCATCAGTTTGTTTAAGTCCATATTATTTAGTTTTTAATCTTTAGTTTTTTTTGCGCTTATTTTGTGTTGAAGCCGACCCTGGGCAAAGCGTTGCTTCGGGTGATGCCTTCCATTTTGTCGCGCATCTCCTCATATTCCTTGAGCAGGTCCTTGTTGATAGACGGCTTGATGCCCTCGATGGTCTTGAGAAGCAGTTCTTGGGTGATGTTCTCGTTGTTGAAGGCGGCGATGGTGGCAGCCTCGTTCACAGCATAGGCAATGTCGCTGGCGACATAGCCGTCGGCCTTTTGGGCCAATGCTTCACTGTCAATGTCCTCACAAGGACGGTCCTTGAGGTAAAGCTCAAACATGAGCCGACGTGCAGTGAGGTCGGGCATGGGCACATACACCTGCTTGTCGATGCGGCCTGTGCGCAGCACAGCGGGGTCGACCTTGTCTGGGCGGTTGCTGGTGGCAATGACAAAGATGCCGCGCTTGGAGCAGTTGTTGAGCTGTGAGAGGAACTCGTTGACTTCGCCTGCCTGATTGCTTCCCAAGTCACCCGAGCGGCTGGGAACAAAAGCGTCAAACTCGTCGAAGCACAATACCGATGGCGCATTCTCCTCGGCTTTCTTGAACAGATCAGCGATTTTGCCCTGTGAGCCGTGGATGTAGATGGAGCCCAGGTCACTGGCCTTGACAAGAATAAAGTTGAAACCGGTTTCCTCGGCAAACTTCTCGGCAAAGAAGCTCTTGCCACATCCCGGAGGACCATACAGGAGCATGCCGTTGGGCGGGGTTAGTTTGTATTTCTCGGCCAGTTCTTTGTCCTTGAGGATGAGGATGACGCGCTTGCGCAGCATCTCCTTCAAGTCGTCCATGCCGGCAATGTCGGCAAATCCGTTGCCGCCGCCGCGCTTGATTTCGATGTCGGCACTGGTTTCGCTGGCGGCTTGTGTGCGGTTGCTGGGGTTCTGATACTGGGACTCTTCGGCATCTTCTATTGATGCATCCTGCTGCCTTGTGGCGAGCCGTTCGCGCAGTTCGTTGGCAATTTCGCTATCGTCGTCATCAATGAGGTCATTGAGTATCTCATCGACGCTCTCATAACGTTCGGTATAGCTCAGCGCCAGACCACAGGCAACAATGGCCTGCAGCTTCTCGTCGTTAATGTCGTCAACGTCGATTTCGCCCTGTTTCTTGCGTGCATCCTGCACGAGGCGGATCTTTTCCTTGCGGCTCAAGCCGGGCGTGAATTCCACGCCCCAGGGGGCTTTGCCGGTGAGCATGGTGTAGAACACACCAGTGGCGGCAAAAATGTCGTTGCGCTCGTCATACTTGCCCAGGAAAGACTGGCCGCTGGCATAGCGCGGATCGAGGTCGGCGGTGTCAAACGGAGGGGTGCCCATGAAACACGGTGACAGGTGTCCCATGTCGATGAGTTCGGCAATGCCGCGCGTCTTGCTGCTGAGCATGACGTTGGTGGGGTTGATGTCGTTGTGCAGCAGTACCCCGGGACGCTCATGCAGATATTGGAGGCCTTGCAGCATCTCGATAAATATCTTCACAGCGGTTTTCTTGTCGAGTTTCTTCTTGCGCTTGTCTTGCAGCAACTCACTCAGCAGTTTTCCGCTGAAGTAGGTTGCCACCAGATAGCGGCATTCGCCTGCCTCGTCCTGATAGACGCCGTCGTCAATGTAGCTCACGACATTCTTGTGGTTGAGCTGGCGGCATGCCGCAATTTCGACAATATCTCCGTTCTGGATGAGCTTGTCGGGGGTGTTCTTGAGGCGGTAAATCTTCATGAAGTAGGGATTGCCGCTCTCATCCTCGACGCGGTAACTCTCGGCATAGGGGTTTTCCTTGATGAGGTAAACGACATGCCACTTGTTGCCTATGGGTTGTCCTTCTTTGAGTATCATATTGTTAACTTTTAGTTCTCGGAATTATCTGGTTTCTTGTTTCTTCTCTTGATCAGGCTTGGTATGACCACATGGGAGCGGTTGAGGAGCAGCAGAGCAAGCATTGCGGCCAGGTAGGCAATCATCAGCCGCGACATGATTTGGTCGCTGTCATAGTCGTTGCCTATATCAGCTAGCGCTGCTGCCTGATCCACGTTGTCTAGTGATGACAGCGTGCGTTTCCACTTGATGATACCATCCTCGAGATAAACCACAGCGGGATTGCCGCGTGCCACCATCTTTAGTTCGCTGTCGTCCATGTGGTAGAACGGGTAGCTGGCCATCGACAGGTCTTGCCAGGCTTCAATCTGCTCTTGAGACGCAGGAGTCAATCCCACCACATTGGCCTCGGCCACCAGCGCCGCATCGTTGAGTTCATTCAAGGCAAAGGAGTTGACCACACCCACCTTGTCCGGTGCGGGGAACAGCAGCAACACCGTGCGGCGGTTGTCTCCCAGCACATCGATGGTGACATCGTTGCCCTCCATGTCATGGATGGCGATGCCGTTGGAACCGTCGTCGTTGCGTATGATGATTTTGCTGTGTGGACGGCGTGCATGATAGCGTGTCACATATTCCCATCCGTCTTCCTCGTCGGGCAGGCTGTCGATGGTGAATTCATGCTCCTCACCGTCCTTGCTGTAGATGAAGATGAATTCGTCGTCGCTCTCGTCCGTTTCCAATTCATCGTCTGCTACCAAGCGTGTACCCACGGGGTAGGGGCGATAGTCGATGAGCGGTTGCACGAAGTAGCCATAGTAGGCGATTGCCATGATGAAGGCAAACGACAGCGCGGTGACAATCCATTGGACGGCAGGACCATAAATGCCGCGCACCGATTTGTTGAACATCAACAGGTAAACCACGCCCAACAGCAGCAACAGGTTCTTGCCGAAGGTTGCCCAGTTGCTCAAGTGCAGGGCGTCGCCAAAGCAGCCGCAGTCGGGCACCGCGTCAGTAATGGCCAGCCACAGTGTCAGCGGCGTCAACACCAGCATCAAGAGCAACGACACGATCGGAGCACTGCGCCGGTAGGCACCCAGGACGAGCTGTATGCCGAGGATGAATTCCAAAGCGGCCAGGGCAACAGCAATGAACAGCGCAGTCGCTGCCCACTCTTCCAGACCCATAGCGGTGAGATAATCGGTGATTTTGTAGGATGTGCCCCAGGGATCGATAGCCTTGGTGAAGCCGGAGAAAATGAACACTCCTCCCACAACGAGGCGCATGAGCACCGTCAGCACTTGGCACCATTTCTCATACTGGACCGCATTGATAAACGCCTTGATGGTCATTGGTTTGTTTTTTATTTCTAGTCCTTAGTCCCTAGTCCCTAGTCCTTAGTCTTTAGTTTCTAGAAGGTCTAGATGATCTAGAGAATCTAGAGAGTCTAGAGAAAAGAACTTCTAACTTCACACTTCTTCTCACTCGTTCGTTTCCTCGTTGTGCTTGATGAGTGCAAACACGCTATAGTTGATCATATCCTGATAGTTGGCGTCGATACCTTCGCTCACCAGGGTGGCTCCGTCGTGGTTCTCAATCTCCTTGGTACGCTGTATCTTGGTCAAAATCAGGTCGGTATAGCTCGAGATGCGCATGTCGCGCCATGCCTCGCCATAGTCGGTGTTCTTGGCGATCATCAGGTCCTTGGTCGCTTTAATCAACTCGTCATAGAGTTTCAGGGCCTCCTCGTTGGTAATGTCCACCGTGTCGCTGTAGCCCAGGCGCAGCTGGATAAGCCCGATGATGCCATAGTTGATGATGCCGATGAATTCAGGCCAGATGCCTTCGCCCACCTTGGTCTCGCCGTTGAGTTCCAGAGTGCGGATGCGCTTGGCCTTGATGAAAATCTGGTCGGTCACCGAGCGGGGCCTGAGGATGCGCCACGATGGGCCGTAGTCCTTCATCTTGTTGATAAACAACTCGCGGCACTGGGCGATGGCCTCGTCATATTGTTTGCTGGTATTCTGCATAGTCGATTTTGAAAGTGTTGGTTTTAACTTACAAAGATACTGCTTTTTCCTGTGCATTCCATGATTGATGCCGAAAAAAATACATGTATGTGTAAAACAACAGCCGTGCCCATGATTGGGCGCGGCCGTTGCAGTGTCTTAAATCGTTGTCGCTCAGACTGCGTTAACGCAGAATCTTCATGCTGGAGCGGCTGCCGTCGCTGTAGGTGGTGACAACGATGTTGATGCCGTCAAACGGCTTGTCGCTCTCCATTCCGGTCAGGTTGTAATAGTGTACGCCGGTAATCGTGCGGCTTGAAGGCAAGTCTTGGATGATTTCCTCGACATCAGTCACGTTACCCATGTTACTGCCGTTGGAACCGGCTGCACTGGCCTCGATGGGGAAGATGATGAACTTGCTCTTGTTCAAGTTTTCATAATTCCCCGTGAAGTACATGTTGGGATTGTAACTCTGCTCGGCACCTTCACGACGCGGAGCGCTCAGCACGCTGCCGTCACCGGGTTCCTGACCTCCGTTGCTGGGGCTATAGTAGTAATTATTGGCACTGTCTTTGCCTTCGCTGCCGCGAGCATAGCGGATGATGGCCTTGAACTTATAGGCCTGTCCGGGCCTGAAGATCTGCCACCAGGCCTTATTGCCGCTCTGTACCTCGTCAAAGAGCGACCAGTTGACCTGGATGCCGCCACACTGCATGTAACCGTTGGAGTAAGGACCATATTGCTGGCCAAAGCCGCCGGCGATGTTATCCAGCTGGTTCTCGCTCAGGTAACCGTCGGTGAGCAGACTCTGTAATTCGGCTTGAGTCAACTTGCCCTCGGCATACAGCTGCTCTAGGTAGCTGTAGTTGATGGTGATGCTGCGGTCCCAGTTGCTGGGAGAGTAGAATCGGCCCGGATCCTTGGGCAAAAAGATGCCCTCGATGGTATAGGGCTGATATACGCCCGATACATAGTCGCCGTAGGGATGCATGTCGCCTTCGTTCCATGGCTCGTTGCTGTTGTCATAGACTACCCAAGTGATGTAGGCAATCTCCTGGGGCTTGGGAGCCACATAGAACATCTTGCTAGGATCCTCGTCGATGCGCTCACGGGTGACTTCGCCATAGACGGCATCGCCCTGGCTGTTCTGGTGCCAAGTGATGCGGGCCCTTGTGCGATAATTGCCCTTGTACACGTCGGGTTGCCACTCGCGGTGGGTGTAGTTGAACACCACGGTATCGTTGAAGTGGCCTGCAACATAGACGTTGGGATTATAGCTCTTGGCTTCGCCCAATTGGATAGCCATCACGCGACCGGTGGGGTTGATGCTGTCGGTCATGTAGAGCTGCAGCGTCTTGCCCGGGATGATGTGGTTCACATAATCGGCCAGATTGGGATGAGTGGCGGGCAGCGGAGTTCCGCCGTCATAGTTAGGCGAAACAACGAGTTTGATCCAGTTGCTCTGGTCATACTCTTCCTCCTTGTCCATGATCTGTGACGGTCTGTTGTCGTCACCTGCAGCGCCGCAGACGTCATAAACGTAGTCCACAAACTCGTCATCTTTAGGCATCTCGGACTTCTCGCCATAGTCGTTGAGGTCCTTGGCATACAGGGCACCGAATACTCTTTCGGTCGTGAAGGAGCCGTTGCTCAGCTCATAGGTGATGTCGGTCTCGGCATCGGCATCGTAGTACACACCCAGCAAGTCGTTGCTGATGGTGTAGCGGATGTTCTTCTTGGCGGTGCGGATGAGGCTGTTCAGCGTGTAAGCGTCGTCAAACAGTCCAAGGTAGTCATATACACCACCGTTGATGAAGTCGAAGTCGCCGGTCTGCTCCTTGGCATCGGTGGTAGCAAAGGGCGTACCGTCGTGGAATAGCAGGTCATCGGGGGCGCGGCTGTCATCGATGGCACCAAAGTCATACTCCCACACCTCATAGCCCGTCATCGGGTCAATGCCGATGCAGGTCATGGTCTGTCCGGGCCAGGTCTGCACGTCCTTGCCGTGTCCGTCATAGTAGGGCGAAGCGGAATAGCTCCAAGCCACGCAGTTGACGGTCTCCCAGCCCACGGTGTTGATGAAGTAGACATAGTAGTGACCTTCCTCGACCACCACGTTACCTGGCAGTGTCGTGGCCGATGAGGTGAAGTACTCACGGCTGTGAGCGGTCATGGTGTTGTCCTCTTCCCAGGTGTACCAGAGCACACCGGCCTTGCGGTCGATGACGGCACTCTGATAGGGGGCTTGGTTGGTGCGGGTGAACATGACCTCGGCAATCGAGGCGCTCACTTGCCAGTGCCACCACGTTTTGCCGTCGATGGTCGTGGTGTCGCCCACATAGGTGACGGCATAGTGGCAGGAGTCGGATTCGGGATTCCAGTCACCCATGAGCCTGTTATAGGCGACCAGTGGCCAGTAGCCGTTGAAGTCTTCCTTCTTGTAGGTTGTGCCCGGAGTGCCCACGTTGTCGATCTCTACATTGCTTGTCTGCTGGAGATAGACGTTCATGGGGAATAGGGTGAACTGGTCGGTCTTGATGAGCTTCACCCAGCCGTCCTCGAGATTAACCACCACGTTGTAGATGCCGGCGGTGTTCATCTGCCACTCGCCCTTGTCATCATCCCACTCGCCGAGCGGCATGTTGACGTTGATCTTGTCACCAGTGACTCTGAGGTGGGCGGTAACGCCGTTCTCCTCGGCCACAAAGTAGACGGTATCGGTGTCGTTGTTACCATAACGCGTGCCCACGCTTTGCCAATCGTCACCCAGCTGGGAGATGAAGCAGAAGGTGGAATTGGTGTTCAGCGTGACGTGGTTCAGGTAGTACAACTTCTTGGAGTTGTCATACTTCATTAGCACACCGTCGTTGGGGGCATAGTAGTGGATGGTGCTGTCGCAGGTGATGCCACCCACCATGTACAGGTCATCGCCCAGCGTGCCGTCGCTCACGATCTTATACTGCATGTTGCCTGCATCGTTCTTGTAGTAGATGGTGACGTATCCTGCGGGCAGCTTGACAGAATAGGAATGGGCATCGGCATCCTCACCCAGGTGGGCCATCTGTGTGGGTTTCCAGTCGTCGGTACCCACCACATAGGTCTCACTGCTGTTGCCGGTGGGACCGATGCGGTAGTGATAGTTGAACGTGTTCCATGCGTCGCGCTCGTTGTCAATACCATTGACTTGCCCATTGGCAAAGACAAAGTTGTAAGTTCCCTGTTTGGGCACCCTGTAGGTGTAGCTGTAGGTGTTGGAGCTTTCGTCATAGGCCATCACGGTGTTGGGGGCATATGACCATCCCAGACCCAGACCCAGGTCACCAGTGATGTAGATGGGCTCGGCGCCTGTAATCTTGAACTTGCTCGTGGCAGGATCATAGATGATGGTGTAAGAGCCTGCGGGCAGCATGATTGAATAGGCGTCGTTCTCGCTGGTTGAACGCTGTGTGGTGATCCAGTCGCTGTTGAGGCTGATGGTCTGATCGCCATTTTGCGGGCCCATGCGATGGTTGCTGTTGAAGTCGGCCCAGTCCCCGTCATTGGCGGCCTGGCCATTGGACAGCACAAACCGGTAGGTGCCGGAATTGGACACCGTGAATTGATGGGTGTTATAACCGGTCGTGGCGTCATAGGTCAACTCGCTCGTGGGAACAGGATTCCAGTCACCGATGCCCATGGCTGCGTCACCAGTGATGAAGAAGCGGTCGGCGGTAACGAGCGTGGGTACGGCATTGACTTCGCCGGTCTCGCTGTCAAAGGTCACCGTCACAGTGTAGGTGCCGGGACGGGTGATGTCGAATGTAGCGTTGTCGCCGTTGGGATACCAAGTGTTGTCGTCACCCCAAACCTTATAAGTGTAGGTGCCGGGATTCAGATGCACGTCATTGGCGGTGGTCCAGCTGTAGATGCCGTCCTCGTCGTCGTCGGCCATCGCAGTCTCAGGACCATCATTCCATCCGTTGGGGAAGATGGCCGTGTTGTCGCCCTTCACATAATAAACGGTGGGTATCTCTTCGTCGGGCTCAGTAGTCGGGCCGACAACGCTCGTGCCGCCATTATAGGTGAAGTAGTTATCACCGGGATTGGCGGTCAGGTCAGCGGTCTGGGACGAGCCGTTCTCGTTGAAGATGACGTTGATGGTCGAGGAATAGGACGTGTAGCTCACCTTGTAGTAGGTGTGGCCGTTGATGACTTCACTGCTCAGGCTCGACAGTGCGGTGCCGCCAGTGTTGCCGTTCCATGCATCAGATAATGTACTTGAACCATCCCATGCATAGATGAACACGTTGCTGACAGGCTCACTGCCCGTGTAGCGCACATAGATGTCATAGGTGTAAACAGGGTCGGCCTGAACCAGCGCGGGCACGGCAGTCACATTGGTACCGTCGAAGGTGAACAACACGTTGTAGGTACCGCTGGCATCTACACTGAATGTGGCGTTATTGCCACTGGGATGCCAGGAGTTGTCGCTGCCCAGCACCTTGAACTCGTAGGTGGTGCCCTTATCCAGATGAACGTTGTTCGCCGTCCATGTGTAGGTGCCGTTGTCCTCGGTCATCAGGTTCTGAGCGCCAGTATTCCATCCGTTGGGGAAGATGCTGGTATCAGAACCCACGACGTAGTAGTCGGGCGTAATGGTAGGAGCAGTGCCTACGACATTGAATCTCATGTTGGTCACATCCAGAGTTATGGTCACGGGGCCGGCATCCACGTTAACGAAATAGGAGCCGCTACCTTTCTGGGTGTTGACCCAGGTGCCATCCAGGCTTACTTCCACATTGCCACTGGTGGGGCCAATACGGTGGTTGCCGTTAAAGTCGTTCCAGTCGTTACCGGGTCCATCGGCGAATGCAAAATAGTAATTGCCCGCCGTGGTGACATTGTAGCTATAGGTGTAGATGCCATTGCCCTCATCTGTCATGGTGGTGGTGGGGTTGTATTTGAACCCGCCCAGGCCCAAGCCGTTGTCACCCGTGATGTAGTAGGTGGGGGTAACGGGGGTGACAGACTTCTCGGTTACAGTGACGTTGACCTCCTTGGTAATCACATTGAACGAGAACACCACATCGGCAGTGCCGGTGAAGGTGATTGAATAATTGTAGTTTGAACTTGGCCACGCCGTGCTCCAGGCATGGTCCTGAGTGACTTTGCACTGGTAGGAACCTTGCGTGACGTTTACATCGGTGAACGACAGCGTGTAGTTCACGCCGTCGGTTGTGGTCATGTCATTGTTGGCATCGGCCTGGCCCCAACTGGAGCCTAACAATTCGGTCTGGCTACCTGCAACGGTCAGCGTCTTGAACGGGCCGAACACCGAAACGGCATTGCCGTTCGTGTTGAAGATGTACACGATGTTTTGAGTGCCCGATGAACTAACGCTGTAATTGTAGTTGCTACCAGGCCAAGAAGTGCCCCATCCATGATTCTGGCACACCTTGAACTGATAGTTTCCAGAATTGATGTTGGCAGTCTTGGCTAGGTAATAGTAAGTCGTGCTACCCATGCGCACCATGTCATTGCTGGTGTTGCTCGGATCCCACTCTGTCCCTAACACCGAGGAAGGAGTACCTGCCACAGTGTAGGTCTGGGCCATCAGCTGCGGTATTGCCGCAGCCAGACATAACAACAAGGCAAGCAATCTGAACCTTACCTTGAATAATGGTTTAAAAGATTTCATTTAATTTATCGGTTAAAAACGTAGATATATTATTGGTTAATCGATGCTTGTTCATTGGCGCCTTTCATCTAAAAAAGTGCAAGCCAAAGGCCCACAAAAATAGTTCCAGTTATTTTATAATAATGTGGTAACTTCCTGGTAATTAACATTTTTTATTATGCAATCGTTTGCGTGCATCATTAAAAAGAGTGGGGAGGCCGTCGTGCTTCCCCACTTCGAGTGGTTTTCATGGTATGGGATTTAAGGTTTATGTGTGGAGGAGGGCCGCAATGGCGTTGGCGGTGTCGGGATTGTCGATGAGGTACTGCTTGGCCGCCTCGCGTCCCTGGCCCAAGCGGCCTTCCTGCCAGCTGAACCATGCGCCGCTCTTCTTGATGATGCCTGCCTCGACGCCCATGTCGAGGATTTCGCCCTCGCGGCTGATGCCCGTACCGTAGATAACGTCAAACTCGGCCTTGCGGAAGGGTGGGGCGACCTTGTTCTTGACGACCTTGACACGCGTCTGGGCACCCAGCACGCGCTCGCCGTCCTTGAGGTGTGCCAGGCGGCGAATGTCCAGGCGCACGCTGCTGTAGAACTTCAACGCATTGCCGCCGGTGGTGGTCTCGGGGTTGCCGAACATCACACCCAGTTTCTCGCGCAACTGGTTGATGAAGATGCAGCAGGTGCGCGTCTTGGCGATGGTCGAGGTGAGCTTCCTGAGGGCTTGGCTCATCAGGCGGGCCTGCAGGCCCATCTTGCTCTCGCCCATCTCGCCCTCGATTTCGGCCTTGGGCGTGAGGGCGGCGACGCTGTCGATGACAATGACGTCGATGGCGGCACTGCGGATGAGCTGGTCGGCAATCTCCAGAGCCTGCTCGCCATTGTCGGGCTGCGAGATCCACAGGTTGCGCGTGTTCACGCCCACGGCTTCGGCATAGGAGCGGTCAAAGGCATGCTCGGCATCGATATAGGCGGCGATGCCTCCCATCTGTTGCGCTTGCGCGATAGCATGCAGAGCCAGCGTGGTCTTGCCCGAAGACTCGGGGCCGTAGATCTCGACGATGCGGCCGCGGGGGTAGCCACCCACGCCCAACGCGCGGTCCAGACCGATGGAGCCCGTGGGGATAACGTCAACGTCCTCGATGCTCTCGTCGTTCATGCGCATAATGGCACAGGTGCCAAAGGCCTTCTCAATCTTGGCCACGGCATTTTGCATCACTTGCAGCTTCATGGGGTCCACTTCGATGGCGCGTGCTGTGTGGGGGGCGGTCTCGGCTACGTGGTTGCTCACAATGTCGGGCGTGGCAATGCTCAGCACCTGTTGCCCGTCAATCATCACTTCCTGTTTTAAAATCTGCTCAGTCATAGTTTATTAAATTTTAAATTGTTAGTTTTTTAAATCGTTAGTTGTCGCTTGACGATGCAAAGGAACTATGATTGAGTGCAATAATTTGGCGCTAATAAAACAAAGAAAGTTAAATTCAATGCTCGCTAGCGCTCGCGGTTTAGAATTTAGGGCTTAGTGAGACATCCGCACCCCGTGGCTCCACGCTAAGGCGTTAAGACGCAAAGTTTATTATATCGGCCTAACGGTCGAGAAGTTAAATGAAAATTTATTATAAAATTAAATACAAAAAAATATTGTCCTTTTTGTCTTTCTTGTCTTCTAACATCGGGATAAAGACATCCGCACCCCGTTGACTCACGCTAAGGCGTTAAGACGCAAAGTTTATTATATCGGCCTAACGGTCGAGAAGTTAAATGAAGATTTATTATAAAATTAAATACAAAAAAATATTGTCCTTTTTGTCTTTCTTGTCTTCTAACATCGGGATAAAGACATCCGCACCCCGTCGACTCACGCTAAGGCGTTAAGACGCTAAGTTTATTATATCGGCCTAACGGTCGAGAAGTTAAATGAAAATTTATTATAAAATTAAATACAAAAAAATATTGTCCTTTTTGTCTTTCTTGTCTTCTAACATCGGGATAAAGAGCATCCGCACCCTGTTGACAAGAATGCGGATGCCCCTAAAACCTAAAGTCTAAGGTCTAAAACCCAATACTTAAGGCCACTGGCCTGAAAGCAGATAGTCGATGAGGGAGGACACGTCGGCAATGCTGACATTACCGCTCTGGTTGCAGTCGGCGCCGGCAGGGGGTGTCTCACCGCTCAGCAGGGCATCGATCAGGGCCGACACGTCGGCGATGCTCACATGACCGTCGCCGTTCACGTCACCACGCAGGGCGGCGTTCTTGTCGGTGAAGTAGCCCGGATTGCTGGGGCCGCCGTCGATGTGGGCGTACGCACCATCAATGTGGTTCTCATCATAGGTCGTGCCCTGGCCGCCCACCAGGCTGGTGCAGTTCATGAACATTCTAGTTGAGACCACCACAGCCGCAGTGCTCCAGCCATTGCCCACATAGATGGTCCGCAAATTAGTGCTGTTATAGAACATGTTGTACATAGTGTTCACCTTGGACGTATTGAAATTGCTTAAGTCAAGGCTTCTTAAGCCAGTGCAGCCAGAGAACAATAGATTCATACTTTTCACCTTGGACGTGTTGAAGTGGCTCACATCAAGGCTTGTTAGTTTCTTGCAGTTGTAGAACATCAAAGACATATTGGTCACCTCGCTGGTGTTCAGGTAACTCATGCCCGTGATGGATTCAAGATTCTTCATATTATAGAACCAATCGCAGGTGGTCGTCGGGCGGGCGCCAGCGAACGAGGGGTCAAAGACCACCTTGGTCACACTGGCATTGGTGCCATCGGTGTCCCAGCCGGTATCGTTGTCGCCTGTGTTCAGGTCGTAGGTCGTGCCCGTGCGGCTGCTGCGCTGGTTGTCGTAGTAGAACGTCAGCGTCGTGTTCGACGGTGTGTAGCAGGCATAGGCTTCTTTCCATTCGGTGAAGTAGCCCGGGTTGCTGGGGCCGCCGTCGATGTGGGCGTAGGCCTTGTCAATGTGGCTGGCATCATAGGTAGTACCCATGCCGCCCACCAGGCTCGTGCAGCCATAGAACATATCATTGGAACTGGTCACGGCAGCCGTGCTCCATTCGTCACCCACATAGATGGTCGTCAAGCCAGAGCAAGCTTTGAACATATTCTGCATGTTGGTCACCATAGCCGTGTTCCAGTTGCTCAAGTCAAGGTTCGTCAGGCCGCTGCAACCATTGAACATCCAAGCCATGCTGGTCACATTGGACGTGTTGAAATTGCTCAAGTCAAGGCTCGTCAAGCCGCTGCAGCCAGCGAACATCCAACCCATGCTGGTCACATTGGACGTGTTGAAATTGCTCAGGTCAAGGTTCGTCAGGCCGCTGCAACTCTCGAACATGGAGCCCATGCGGGTCACTTTGGACGTGTTGAAATTGCTCAAGTTAAGGCTCGTCAAGCCGATGCAGCCCCAGAACATCCCTTCCATTCTGGTCACATTAGCCGTATTGAAACTGCTCAAGTTAAGGCTCGTCAAGCCGGTGCAGTCTTTGAACATCCTTTCCATTCTGGTCACCTTAGCCGTATTGAAACTGCTCAAGTTAAGGCTCGTCAAGCCGCTGCAGTAATAGAACATCTCATCCATGTTTGTCACCTCTGAAGTGTTGAGATATTCAATTCCTACGATGGTCGTGAGGTTATCCATCCCAAAGAACCAATTGCAGGTTGAGGTGGGACGGGCTTTAATAAATGACAAGTCGAACACCACATTAGTGATAGGACTCTGGTATGACCTCCATCCGGGATAGTCGTCTCCCGTGTTCAGGTCGTAGGTCGTGCCTGTGCGACTGCTGCGCAAGTAGTCGCAGTAAAACGTCAGTGTCGTGTTCGACTCAGTGTAGCAGGCATAGGCCTCGGGAGGTATTTCGGTCAGGTAGCCCGGGTTGCTGGGGCCGCCGTCGATGTGGGCGTAGGCCTTGTCGATGTGGTTGACGTCATAGGTCGTGCCCTTGCCGCCCACCAGGCTCGTGCAGTTCTTGAACATATTTGAGGAGTTGGCAACAGCCGCGGTACTCCATCCATCACCGACATTGATGGTTTGCAACTGACTGCAGTCGTGGAACATAAGAGACATGTCAGTCACCTTATCCGTATTGAAACGGCTCAGGTTCAGACTTGTCAATTCATGGCATTCGCCGAACATGGCATACATATTGGTCACTTTATCCGTGTTGAAACTGCTCACGTCGAGACTTGTCAATTGATGACAACCAACGAACATGTTGGACATCAGAGTTACATTGGACGTGGAGAAGTGGCTCAGATTCAGACTGGATAATTGTTCGCAGTATGCAAACATGGCTATCATGTCGGTCACATTGG
>Ga0247609_10000398_pt1 | contig 61946 bp, 51 predicted proteins | sample 172DNAGHGlowgp2_FD_193487 | JGI IMG/M metagenome (GOLD analysis project Ga0247609, IMG submission 193487) | Sheep rumen microbial communities from Palmerston North, Manawatu-Wanganui, New Zealand - 1728 DNA GHGlow gp2 | ecosystem: Host-associated > Mammals > Digestive system > Stomach > Rumen ... | reverse complement strand
GTGGCCAAGCGTGGCATCATCCACAAGAACAAAGCCGCCAACCTGAAGTCGAAGCTGACGAAGTTCACGAACAAATTGGCATAATTGGAAGTTTTATTCATACATGTTGGTGCCTCTTCTGCTTTTGTGGAAGAGGCTTTTTTGGTTGAGGTAAGCCGAAAAACACTATCTTTGCAGGCATGAATGAAAAGAAATCCATCAAGGAATGGGCTGCCGACGACCGTCCGCGCGAGAAGATGATGGCCAAAGGCAAAGCCTCGCTCAGCAACGCCGAGCTCATCGCCATCCTCATCGGGTCGGGCAACAACGAGCTGTCGGCTGTGGAGCTGTCGCGCGTCATCCTCGACAGCGTCGACAACAACCTCATCACCCTCTCCAACCTCACCTTGAGCGACCTGATGAAGCACAAAGGCATCGGCGAAGCCAAGGCCATCACCATCATGGCCGCCCTCGAACTCGGCAAACGACGCCGCGCCGCCGAGGCCAACATGCCCAAAGAAGTGAAGAACTCCAAAGACACCTTCGAACGGTTATTGCCCTACATCGACGACCCAAGCCAAGAGCATTTCCTCGTCATGTACCTCAACCAAAGCAACCACCCCCTAAAGGTGGAATGCATCAGCAAGGGCGGCACCACCAACGTCATCGCCGACCCGAAAATCATCTTCAAAAACGCCTTGACCCTTAACGCCACCTGCATCGTGCTGGGACACAACCACCCATCGGGCAACCCGCGTCCCAGCGAAGAAGACCGCCTGCTGACCAAGAAACTCGTCGGCGCAGGCAAATTGCTCGACATCAGCGTCGTCGACCACATCATCATCGGCAACGAATGCTACTACAGCTTCCGCGACCACGGAGAATTGGCTTTCTAAAATCGCATCACAATGAAACTCGTCACCATTATCGGGGCACGCCCCCAAATCATCAAGGCCGCCGCCCTCAGCCGCGCCATCAAAAACCATTATGCCGACCGCATCCAGGAAGTCATCGTCCATACGGGACAACACTACGACGACAACATGTCGCAAGTCTTCTTCGACGAATTGGGCATTCCGAGTCCCGACTATAACCTCCACGTGGGTTCCGCCTCGCACGGCGTGCAGACCGCCCGCATGACCGAAGGCATCGAGGCGTTATTAATAAAGGAACAACCCGACTTCATCGTCCTGTATGGCGACACCAACTCGACCTTGGCCGGTGCCGTGGCCGCGGCCAAGATCCACGTGCCCATCGTCCACATCGAGGCAGGGCTGCGTTCGTTCAACAAGGCTATGCCCGAGGAAATCAACCGCATCGTGTGCGACCACTGCTCCACGTTGCTCTTCACGCCAACCAAAGCCGGATTGGAGAACTTGAAACGCGAAGGATTCCCAATTGATGAGAGCGGCCCTTCGACAGGCTCTGGGTCCGCCACCATCGACCACCCGAAAGTGTACCATTGCGGCGACATCATGTACGACAACAGCCTGCATTTCGCCAACATCGCCGAGGAGAAGACCGACATCATTCAGCGCTTGGAATTAGGTGGGAAGTCTTTCATCTTGGCCACCATCCATCGCGACACCAACACCGACCATCCTGAAAGGCTTAGCGCTATCTTCAGAAGCATACTGAGACTTTCCAAGGATTGCCAAGTCGTTTTGCCGTTGCATCCAAGGACAGCCAAACTCTTGAAGACCAACCTCGATGAAGACCTGCAAAAACAAATCTTCAGTTGCCCAAGTATCAAGCTCATTCCGCCCGTATCGTTTTTGGAGATGGTTGCCTTGGAACGCCATGCCCAATTGGTGATGACCGACTCAGGTGGCGTTCAAAAAGAGGCTTATTTCTTCAAAAAGCCCTGCATCATCCTTCGCCCTGAGACCGAATGGGTTGAAATCGTGGAAACCGGCAATGCCATCCTCACCGATGCCGACGAAAGCCGTATCATGGAAGCTTGGCAACACTTCAAGGACAATCCGCCAACCGTTTTCCCTGAGATTTTCGGCGACGGCCATGCAGCTGAGTTCATGCTCGACAAAATTATTTCCTCTAAAGTATTGTAGATTAAGAAAAAAGTCGTAATTTTGCACCCGCTAAACAAGCAAAAACTATAATCAATTTAAACATTTAACAATCAAACAGTTATGAATCAGTACGAAACCGTTTTCATTTTAACTCCCGTTTTGTCTGACGAACAGATGAAGGAAGCGGTAAAGAAGTATGAGGATCATCTGACCCAAGCCGGTGCAGAGATCGTTCATGAAGAGAACTGGGGCATGCGCAAGCTGGCCTACCCCATCCAGAAGAAGTCCACGGGCTTCTACCAACTCATTGAGTACAAAGCCGAAGGCAATGTGATTGCCGATGTCGAAACCGAACTGAAGCGCGACGAACGCATCCTCCGTTTCCTCACCGTGAAGCTTGACAAGCACGCCATCGCCTACAACGAGAAGAAACGCAGCAAGAAAGCCGAAGCCGCCGAAGCACAAGCCTAATGTTGAACAATTAAAAACGAAGAAAAATGGCACAAGTGAACAACAACAACGACATCAAATATCTGACTCCCATTGCAGTCGATACCAAGAGAAAGAAATACTGCCGCTTCAAGAAGAACCGCATCAAGTACATCGATTACAAAGACGCCGACTTCTTGCTGAAGTTCGTCAACGAGCAGGGCAAGATCCTGCCTCGCCGCATCACCGGCACTTCGAGCAAATACCAGCGCAAGGTCGCCCAGGCCGTCAAGCGTGCCCGCCACCTCGCCCTGATGCCTTTCGTAGCAGATTGTTTGAAATAATTTGAAGGAGGACTAAACATGGATATCATTCTGAAACAAGACGTTACCAACTTAGGATATAAGAACGACATCGTCACCGTGAAGCCCGGCTACGGCCGCAACTTCCTCATCCCGCAAGGTCTCGCCATCCTCGCCACCGAGCGCAACCGCAAGATCTTGGCCGAAGAGATGCGCCAACAGGCTCACAAGGAACAAAAGATCAAGGACGAAGCCCTCGAGAAGGCCAAGGCTTTGGAAGGCCTGAAGCTGCTAATCCCCGCCAAGGCTGCCGCCACGGGCAAGATTTTCGGCTCGGTCAACAACATCATGATCGCCAACGCCATCAAGGAAGCCACCGGCATCGAAGTGGACCGCAAGAACATCGTCCTCAACGAAGACGCCGTCAAGGAAGTGGGCGAATACAAAGCCAAGCTGAGACTCCACAAGGAAGTGGCCGTCGACATCGATTTCAACGTCTACGCTGAATAATAAGATAAACTTTTTCATAATTTTTGGGGCTGTCTCATCTATGGGACGGCCTTTTTTGTACCTTTGTTGACGCGTAGTCGTCACTGCGAGGCACGAAGCAGTCCAGATATTTAGCTCATTCCCTTGATTGCTTCGCTTCGCTCGCAATGACGCAAAACGAGCCAAAAGACACACAAACGAATAACAAATGCTTACCAAAAACACCATAAAACAAATCGCCTCGCTGCGCCAACAGAAATTCCGCAAGGAACTCGGACTCTTCGTCGTGGAAGGGCGCAAGATGGTGGACGAGCTGCTCCACTCCCACTTTGAGACGGTGTATTTCTTCGCCACCGAGGCTTTCCTCAACGACCATCCCGCCTTCGCCGAAGCCGAGACCGTCAGCGAGATGCAGATGGAACAGATGAGCGGACAGGACACGCCACCGGGCATCCTTGCCGTAGTCAGGATTCCAGAACAAAAGGAAATCAAGACCAGTTCGCGTTTCGTGCTGGCCTTGGATGGCATCTCCAACCCGGGCAATATGGGCACGCTACTCCGCACGGCGGAGTGGTTCGGCATCACTGACGTGGTGTGCAGCCCCGACTGCGTGGAGCTATGGAACCCCAAGACGGTGCAGGCCACCATGGGCTCGCTGTTTCGGATGCAGGTCTGGAAGGCCGATTTGCCCTCATTCCTGCACGAAGCAAGCAGCAAAGGCAAGGCCGTTTATGGAGCCTTGCTTGAGGGCGAGAACCTATTCGAGATGCGCGAGAAGCCCGAAGGCATCATCGTCATCGGGAGCGAGTCGCACGGCATCAGGGCCGATGTTTTGCCTTGCATCACGCGGCCCGTCACCATCCCGCGCATGGGAGGCAGCCTGACGGAATCGCTCAACGCTGCCGTGGCTGGAGGGATCATCATGGCTGAGATGACGAGATAGTTTCACAGCCTATGGACATCAAAGACATCAACCCAGAATACCTTTACGAAAACGGCATCGATCCTGATGGGATGCTGTTTGGTTCGAACTTTTATCCCTACAATCCAAGGCTGAAGCAGTTCAGCAGGGATTTGCGGAGCCATGGGCAGATTTCGGAGGCCAAGCTTTGGAAGTGCTTGAAGGGGAAGAAGACGGGGTATCTCTTTCTTCGCCAAAGGCCAATTTTGAATTATATTGCCGATTTCTTTTGCTATGAGCTTAAACTGGTCATCGAGATTGATGGAGCCTCACATTTCACAGCCGAGGCACAAGCACGGAATGCCGAAAGGGACAGGCAGATGCAAGCCATCGGTCTGACAGTGATTAGGGTTAAGGATAGTGATGTGAGAAGAGATGCTGAGATGGTGGCTATGGGGATTATGGAGCAGTTTCCTAAGAAGGAACATTAGCGCGAAGCGGGGCGTTGAATCCTTGTTAATACTTGGCGCAAAGCGGGTCTTCGGAATCCCCCCTGCCCCCCTTTGCAAAGGGGGAGGCGCGAAGCGACGCGGCGCGAAGCGACATCAAACTTGCGTCTGAATAGTCTGCATCCGGTAGGCCAGCGCCCGGTAGGCTCCCCTTTTAAAAAGGGGGCAGGGGGATTAATACAAACCCCGGCAGGCAAAACAAACAAAAAACCGCCCCATGACGGAGCGGTTTTTTTCATTCATTTCCCGTAAGGGAAAAACTTACTTCACGATGACAACGCGCTGGACGCTGTTGCGGCCATTGTTGTCATAGACGCTGAAGAAGTAGACACCGGCCTCAACATTCATCTCGATGTTGTTGACCACGTTGCCGAGCTTCGCCACGCGCACCAGCTGACCAACCACGTTGTAGATGGCCACGCTGTTGAGATTCTCGCCTTCGAGGGTGACCACCGAAGTAGCGGGGTTAGGATAAATGCTGGCAAGTTGGTTGGCAGTCTCCTCAACGCCATCGGTGACGGCAAGGGTAACAGGAATCTCAACGTGTGACAGCTCTTCGTCGTTGGTGTTGATGACGAAGTTGGCAGTGTAGGTGTCGCCCATGCTGAGGCCAATGCTGTTGAGGCTCAGCGTGACGACATCGCTGGCACCACCCATGATGGAACCAAAGTTCTTGTCGATAGTAGCCCAAGTGGCGGTGACAGGAGTGCCTTGGCAGGTCACGCGGATGTGGGTGTTACCATAGCTGTTGCCACCGTTGGCAGAAATCGAGTTGAAGTTGCCGCTGGCGCGTTGACGATAGAGGTCGCCGTAAGGAACGGGAGTGCCACCGTCGAAGTTGGCAGCGTAGCCGCTGACGGCTTGAGTGAACTCGGCAGCCACGAAGAAGTTGAAACCAGTAAGGTCGACGGGCTCGTCGAAGGTGACGATGTTCCAGTCGCCAGTGACGATTTGGTTGTAGGGGATGGTCTTTTCGGCCAGCACCTGACCAACGGCAAATTCGCCCTGACCTTGCTGATAGATGCGGATGGTCAGGTCGGTGTTAGGCTCAATGCCATTGCCGCCTTCAGAGCTCTCGCCAAGATAATATTGAGCCTTGGTGATTTGCGTGCCCATCACAGCGCCAGCGTAAGAGGCAGCCGGGAACATGGCGCCCACTTCGATGACGGTAGGCTCGGTGATGTTCCAGCCAACAAGCGAAGTTTGGTCGCTCGGCTCGTTGTCGTAGTTCACCATTGAGGTGGCAGAGCCGCCAGCACCCATACCGAAGTCGAGCCAGCCGGCCCAGTCGCCGATGGAGTTACCACTGTTGTCGATGGTGATTTCATAGGTTTGGAAATCGTCCTCCATCAGGTCGCCGTAGACTTCCATAGGATCGATGGCAAGCACAGGAGCGCTTTCGCCGCCAATCTTCTTGAAGCTGAAGTTGTCGAGGTAGTACTCTGAAGTAGCAGCATTCTCAGGCGGGAAGAAGTCCATGGCACCGAGGGTACGGCCAACGGTGTTCTCACCAAAGCTGTCCAAGCTCCATTGCCATTCGCAAACGAGAATCTCTTCTTCGCCAGGAGCGGTGTAGTAGTAACGAGCGATGTCGTTATCGGTGTCCACATTCAGGCGGAAGTGCATCCAAGCATCATAAACGCAAGCCACATCGGCGGTGCCGTTGCTACCAGCGTGAATGGTGCCATGACCAGGAGCTGGAGTTGAGGTCTGACCATCGTTGGTCATGTGCAGATAGCACTGCATGGCCCAAGTGCTGTTGGCACCAGCAAAGTGGTGCAGGATGTTGAAGTAACCGTTCTTGCCTTCGGGGACAAGGATGTCGAACTCGAGGTCGTAGTTACCATTTTCTTCGTCGCCGAGGAGAAGGACTTGGTCGTTACCATAGGTGAGGTGACCGCATTGCGTACCATCGAAGTTAGCGACAACGCCGTCTTCAGCACCGCCGGGAGCGTTGCTCCAAGTGGTCCACCAGTCATTGCCATGAGCGATAGCGTCTTGGGCAATCTTGTTGCCAACAGTGTAGTCCTCGAAAGGATCGAAGATCAACACCTCGTCATTGCTTTGCAGCGTGACTTCGAGGTTATCGATGTAATACTCAGAAGTGGCAGCATTCTCAGGCGGGAAGAAGTCCATAGCACCAAGAACACGGTCGGTGGTGTTTTCGCCGAAGCTGTCCAAACTCCATTGCCATTCGGCCATCAACTGTTCATTGAAATAGAGTTGGGCCACGTCATTGTCGGCATCGACATGCACGCGGAAGTGCATCCATTCGTCGTAGACGCAAGGCAGGTCGCAGGTGCCATTGCTACCAGCGTGAACCGTGCCGTGGCCAGGGGCCTGGGTCGAGTTCTGACCATCGTTGGTCATGTGCAGATAGACCTGCATGGCCCAGGTGCTGTTGGCACCAGCAAAGTGGTGCAGCACATTGAAGTAACCGTTCTTGCCTTCGGGAACGTAGGCATCGAATTCAAGGTCATAGACACCCGTCGAGGGGTCGCCTAATTGGATGATTTGGTCGTTGCCATAGGTGAAATGGGCAGCCATCGAGCCACCAGCCTCACCAAAGACACCATCCTCAGCACCGCCAGGAGCGTTGCTCCAAGTGGTCCAAGGATCACCATAGGTCTGAGCGATTTTAGCGCCGGCCACACCGTCGTTGAAATCAAAGCTCAACTGAGCGAAAGCATTGCCACAAACGAAGGCAATCATCGCAACGAGTAAAGATACTTTTTTCATTTTTTTGAAATTTAGTTAGTTATTAAGTTTGTAACGTGTCGTTCGAAGGAACAGATGCGAAAAATCGCGCTGCAAATATAATCAATTTTCCAATGATGCAAGGGGGAAGGGGAATTTTTTTTGGTTGTTCAGTTGTTCAGTTGTTCAGTTGGAAGTTAGGATGTAGGAGTTAGGACGTAGGAGTTAGGAGTTAGGAGGTAGGAGTTAGAAGTATGAAGTGTGGAGTTGGGAGTTGTTCAGTTGTCGCTTTGCGTCACTGCGAGGCACGAAGCAGTCCAGGGTAGTAGTTTTTAGTTAGGAGTATAGAGTAGTTAGAAGTTGAAAGTAGGAGGTCAGGGATGTTTTTTGGTTTTGGAACGGTGAAGAGGTGGAGCAGCGTTTATTTCGGGAAATAACGCTTCAAAAAATCCGAGGGTGTCAGCACCTGCATGGTGGCGAATGCGTAATCCTTTATGTTGCGCGTCAGCAGGAAATCGGCCTGGGATTGGACCGCCGAGAAATATTGCAAAGCATCCTCGAAGTCATTGGCTTTCAAGGCAAGCGCCTTGTCAACGGCATTTTCGCCGACAGGAACAATGGTGAACACCGGCCTGAAAACCGACATGACATCATAGAACTTTTCAACGGGATAGTCTTTTCGGGTAATGTATTTGATATTCGCAATGCTCAAGTCCGAAATAAGGAGTTCAAAAACACCGTCAACCGCCAAATCGAAAACGCGCAGTGAATCTTCAAGGAACCCTTCTCGTTTCCAAAGCAAGTCGAGAAAGACATTGGTGTCGATGAAAACTCTCATTATCGGGCGTATTTCTCGGTAAGACAATCTTCCTTGGCCTGTTTCCAATCGTCGGTAGCACTATTCTCGAAGGCGCCTAACATTTGGCGCATTTTCAGTTTTTGCTCGGAGCGTTTTTTGGCCTGCTGCCTCGCCTCGTCTTGGTAAATGGCCGCGATGGCGTCAAGTATCTTCTTCCAAAGCGAAGTGTCGGTTTTGTCGAACTGCTGGAGCAGTTGCATCGTGTCGGCTTGTAATTCAATTGCTGTCATAATCGCTGTTTTCTCTTTTTATGCTGCAAAGATAAACAAAAAACATGAGACGCAAGGGGATATGGGAGTTTTTTCAGTTGTTCAGTTGTCGGGGATTGAAATCGCCCGATGAATTGTCGTCGCCCCTTCAGGGCTTGGATGGCATCGCTTTGCGTCAGTGCGAGGCGGTGCGAGCAAACTGCGGCAAAGCTTTAGATTTGCTTCCTCTTCATTCAGCGAATCCTGCGGGTTCTGCGTGAGGCAAAAAACTCATTTGTCTTCATAATGCCCGTAGGCGGAAAGCACGAGGACGAGCACCTGCATGTCTTCCACTTGGTAGACGAGGCGGTGCTTCTTGCTGATGCTGCGCGCCCATTGGCCTGCACGGTCTTCCTTCAGGGGGTGCGGATGGCCCGTGCCAGTGTAGGGATGCGTTTCCAACTCGTTCAAAAGGCTCTTTGCCTTCTTGAAAGCCATAGGTTCATTTTTGGCAAGTTTGGCCAAACCTGCCAAAGCATCTTCAGTATAGTCGAGATTATATGTCATAACCACAACGTTTTAGCAATTCATCGACTGATTCTCCAGGCATCTGACGAGTAACCTTGCCTTGTTTCGCCTTCTCCAACGAGCGGTCAATCATGGCAAAAAACTCGTCCTTGGTCATCAGCGTATCGTCAGCTCTACGCTCGCAAGCGAGTTTCCGCAAATAACGTGTGGCTCGTTTCATCAGGTTGTCGTCTTCGGCTATCACACTGAGGTCGCGGAACAACTCCGCAGTCATTTCGGCTGTGTTCATAGTGCTTTTCTCCTTATTATCAAGCCGCAAAGATAAACAAAAAACATGAAACGCAAGGAGATATAGGAGTTCTATCAAAAAAATCCCTATCTTTGCCCCCATTCTTGAATCCTTGATTCTTGAACCCCTAAACCCCTGAATTTTGAATCTTTTAATCTCAAATTACCGATTATGCAAATCACAAAAGACTACATCGAAGCCAACAAAGAGCGTTTCCTTGAGGAACTCTTCGGCTTAATCAGAATCCCCTCCATCAGCTCCGAGTCGGCCCACAAGCCCGACATGATCCGTTGCGCAGAATGCTGGCGCGACAACCTGCTGAAAGCCGGTGCCGACAAGGCCGAGGTGATGCCCACCGAAGGCAACCCCATCGTCTACGGCGAGAAGATCATCGACCCGAAACTGCCCACCGTCTTGGTCTACGGCCACTACGACGTGATGCCCGTCGACCCCATCGACCTCTGGCACACCGACCCATTTGAGCCTGTCGTCAAGGACGGCAAAATCTGGGCTCGCGGCGCCGACGACGACAAAGGCCAGTCGTTCATGCACGCCAAGGCATTCGAGACGATGGTCAAGACCAACACCCTGCCCTGCAATGTGAAGTTCATGCTCGAAGGCGAAGAGGAAATCGGCTCGGGCAGCCTCTCGAAGTGGATTGAGGAGTACAAAGACCTGGTGAAGGCCGACATTATCCTTGTGTCCGACACCTCGATGATTGCCACCGACGTGCCGAGCATCACCACGGGACTACGCGGCTTGGCCTATTGGGAAATCGAGGTCACCGGCCCCAACGCCGACTTGCACTCAGGCCTGTTCGGTGGCGCCGTGGCCAACCCGCTCAACACCTTGTGCGAGATGATTGCCAAGTGCATGGACGAAAACAACCACATCACCATCCCGCACTTCTACGACGACGTGGTGGAAAGCACGCCCCGCGAGCGCGAACTGCTCAACATGGCGCCCTACAGCGAGGACGAATTCAAGAAGAGCGTCGGTGTGAAAGCCCTGCGCGGCGAGAACGGCTACACCAAGATTGAACGCGTCGGCATCCGCCCGACCTTCGACCTCTGCGGAATGTGGGGTGGCTACACGGGCGAAGGCTCGAAGACCGTGCTGCCCTCGAAGGCCTACGCCAAACTCTCCTGCCGCCTCGTGCCCAACCAGAACCATGAGAAGATTGCCGAGTTGGTGAAAGACTATTTCGAGCAGAACGCTCCCGACTATGTGACCGTTAAAGTCACGCCGCTGCATGGCGGACAGGCCTATGGCTGCCCCATCGAGCTGCCGGCCTACAAAGCCGCCGAAGCCGCCTACATGGACACCTACGGCAAGCAGCCCATCCCGATGCGTTCGGGCGGCTCGATTCCGATCATCGCGAGGTTCGAGGAAGTGCTCGGCATCAAGTCCATCCTGATGGGCTTCGGCCTCGGCGAAGATGCCATCCACAGCCCCAACGAGAACTACCGCCTCGACCACTTCTACAAAGGCATCGAAACGATTATTGCTTTCTATCAGCATTTTGCGAAGGGTGGAGAAATCGCTTAAACCTTAATTATCAAAAAGATTTGAAGGAAGGGCAAATTGTGTCCTTCCTTCATTTTTGATCATTTCAGAATATCTCCCCATTCCATAGCATCTTCAGGAAATCGAGAACGTAAATCAATTCCTCGTCTCCGGATTTGCGGGTAATTGGGTCAAGTGACACAAGTATCAAGCGGCAGTCCGGGTGTTCTTCCTTGAAAGCCTTGAGGCCTTTTTTGTGCTTGGTCTCCACGTGTTCGGTTGACTTGATTTCGATGGCCACTTTTGCGTCGCCGATGATGGCATCCACCTCTTTTTTGTCGTAGGTGTGCCAATAGGAGATAACGTCACGTTTGTCGTTGTAACCTTTGTAGGCTATCATCTCCTGCATCACAAAATGTTCAAAGGCATGCCCATAGTCATCGGTCCCTCGTTTAAGGGAGTGACGCCCCATCAGATAGTTGGCAAGCCCGACATCAAAATAGTAGAACCGAGGCGCTTGGACAATCTTTCGCTTGACTTCCTTCCTGAATGCAGGGATTTCATACCCGATAAGCGTATCGTAAAGAATTTGGAAATACGACTTGACCGTTTTTGCCGAAACTCCACAATCGGAGGCAATATTGGAATAGTTCAGCATCTCACCGTCGGAAATGGCGGCCACCTCCATAAAACGTTCAAAGGCATCGAGTTCCCTCACTTCGCCTTCTTCCCGAATTTCTTCGTCCAAATACACTTTCACATAGCCGGAAAGTCGCTTGGTGGCATCCTCAACCATATAATGACGAGGAATCATACCGTTCTGCACAGCACGGTCAATCTGGAAATCGGTCACCTCTGGCCAAACAAGTGGGTACAGTGTTTCGGGTATGGCACGACCGCCTAACGTATTGGCACCTGAGCGTTTGAGTTTTCGTGCGCTGGAACCGCTGAGGATGAACCACAGCCCTCTATCCACCATCAACGAATGCACCACATCCAGCAGCTCAGGGACTTTTTGGATTTCATCCACTATGACAAGTGTGCCGGCAGGTTTGTCCTGCAAGGCTTCCCATAGGGAATTCGGATTCAGCTTGAAGGCCCTTCTAACGCTCGGATTGAGCAAATCGTAGTAAATTCCGCCGTTAAACCGTTCTTTCAAAAGGGTGGATTTCCCTGTCTGACGTGCACCGAACAAAAACATTCCTTCGTCCAACTTACGCTCAATATCAAATATCCTCTTGTACATATTAACTTCAAATTTAGGGAGCATACTCCTGAATTTTACGGAAAATTCGGGAGTACAGTCACGAATTTACCTTCAATTTTCGAAGTGCAAAAATATGAAAAAAGCAATAAACGCAACCAAATGCACGATTTTTTTCAGCACAAAACGGGAAGAGTCATCATTGTTTATGTAAATCTGAAAACCGGATTTTATGATTTGCATAAAAACCGAAAAAAAAGTACCAATAACAGACAAAAAAGAAAGGGAGAGTTTTTGGCTCTCCCTTCGCATTATAATCCGCAAACGATGAATTACTCTATCACCTTTTTATAATACGTCCCAGCCTTGAAGTTCTCGATGCCGCCTTTCAGGAAGTCCACAAAGGCATCCTTGTCGAGGTCGTAGGCACGGGGCTTCATCAGGAGGTTGCCATTGTGGTCCATCAGGCAGTAGTAGGGCTGGGCGTTGGTACCGAACTTCGAGATTTGGAAGTCGGCATACTTGCGGCCGATGGTCTTCTTTTCCTTGCCATCGTAAGCCGAAGTGTACCATTCCTCTTCGGGCAAGGAAGTCTTGTCGTCGACATACAAAGCACAGAGAATGAAATCGTTGCGCAGCATATCCTTCACACGCGGGTCGCTCCACACGTTGGCTTCCATCTCACGGCAGTTGACGCAGCCGTGCCCCGTGAAGTCGATGAAAATCGGCTTGTTGGTGGCTTTTGCGGCAGCCAAGGCTTGGTCGTAGTCGAAATAGCCCTTCAGGTTGTGCGGCAGGTGGAAGAGGTCGGCGTACTTGGGTTCCTCGGTAAAGGCCACTGCCGTAGCGGTTTGCACTTGTCCTTGTGGAGCCACTGCCATGTTGGCCATCTTGGCATCCACATATTCAATCACTTTTTCACTGTTCTCCTCAATGATTCTATTGAGGTCGAAATCAAGGGTTTGCTTGGGCGGCAGATAGCCAGATAGGGCCTTCAACGGTGCGCCCCACATGCCTGGAATCATATAGATAACGAAAGTGAAATCAATGATAATGAGCACTAAGCGGAACACGCCCAATTCCTTGACTTCCTTTTCGCCCTTGAAACGGATTTTGCCGAGCAGGTAAAGGCCAAGCAACGCGAAGCACACAATCCAGATGCCGAGGTAGACCTCGCGGTCGAGCAGGTGCCAGTGGTAGGTTTGGTCAGCTACGCTGAGGAACTTGAAGCCCAATGCAACTTCGATGAAGCCGAGAACGACCTTCACCGAATTGAGCCAACCGCCGCTCTTGGGCAGGCGTTGCAACAAGTTCGGGAAGAAAGCGAACAGCGCGAACGGCAAAGCGAAAGCCACGGCAAAGGCAAACATCGTCACGATGGGTGCCCAAAACTCGCCCGAAGTCGACTTGATGAGCACCGTGCCCACGATGGGACCCGTGCAGGCAAACGAAACCAGCACCAAGGTCAAGGCCATGAAGAAGATGCCGCCCAGGTTCTTGGTACTTTGCTTGCTGTCGCTCTTGTTCACCATGTTGCTGCCCAAGGTGATTTCGAAGGCACCAAAGAACGAGGCCGCAAACACCATAAACACCAAGAAGAACAAGATGTTGGGCAGCCAATGCGTGGCAAGCCAGTTGAAAATATCGGCAGTGACACTATTGCCACCCACAAGCCAAGTCACCAAAATGATGATAGCGATGGGCAAGGTATAGAGCAACACAATGAAAATGAAGTACATAAATGCCTTAAAGCGGCCTTGAGCCTTGCTCTCGCCCTCGCCGTGCATGAAGAACGACACGGTCATCGGGATCATCGGGAAGACGCAAGGCGTGAGCAGGGCTGCGAAGCCCCAAAGGATGGCTTCGAGAATCATGCCCCAGATGTTGGACTTTGCACCAGCCTCTTGTTCGGGTTCGGCAGCCTCTATCACAGCGGGTTCGCCGTAAGTCAGATCAACGTCCTCGACGAGCGAGACGCATTGGCCGTCCTTGCAAGCCTGATAACTGATTTCGCCCGTGACGGGGAACGAGCCTTCCTTCAGCTTGCGGAAGGTTTGTGCAAACTTCGCAGAACCAGCAAATTGCTTGTATTCCACTTCGAAGATGTCGTCGTAAAACAGCGGCACTTCGGTCAGGTCGCGAGCCTCACCTACAGCCTCGAAGAACTCCGAGGTCTTGATGTCGAACACGGTCGGCAGCGGGGCCAAGTCGGGCATTTTGGTGGAATAGATGTGGTACTGCGGGTCGATGGTGGCCGTGGCGACCACATCAAACTCGTTCTCGTTGAGGTCTTCAATGGTGATGGACCATTGCACAGGGTCGATGATTTGCGCTTTGACCCTCAGCGGCGCGATGGCAACGAAGGCCATCAGTAAGCAGAAAAACAGTCGTTTCATATTCAGTCAATTATTTGATATTCAAGATTGGTGATTTTGCCGCAAAAATAGAAAATTTTCCCGCAAAATGACAAATCTAACCAACCATTTGACAAACAAAAATGTTTTTGGTCTCATTTGTGACCTTGAAACGGTCGTCGATGCGCCAGCCGACCACCCAAACGATGTCGCCGGCGGAGGAAGTCAATAGCAAAACCGATGTTTTTTGTTGCTCCGTAAACTTCTGGTCCACAAAGAAATCACTCAAAAGCTTCGAGCCTTTCATGCCCAAGGGATGGAAACGGTCGCCGTGGCGCCAGTGGCGCAAGGTCAATGGGAACTTCAATTTGTCGAAATCCAATTGGGCAACTTTTTGTGATTTGTCGATGACAAAATCGTCCGTTTTCTCAAAGCAAGAAAATCGCAACGGCATCGGTTCATCTAGGCCCTCCTCCCCTACTTCGATTTTCATTTCTCGTTCATCAACATTCTTGATTTCAGAGAGTTGCAACTCATTCCTTCCGATAACAAGACAATGCGTCGGAGAGTAATACTTGTTCCCAACACCTGTTTCCATCGCTTCGAAAATAAAACGGCATTGGTCGGTGTTGAAGTTATAATTGCGCAACCATTCAAACAATAGTTGTTCGCTTTGTGTCATTGCGAGCGCAGCGAAGCAATCCAGGCTAACACGATATGACTTTCTCGTCTGGATTGCTTCGTCGTTCCTCCTCGCAATGACGCACGAGTCTTCCCCACTCTCAACAATTAAAGACAACTTTTCCTTCAGCAGTTCGCGATACAATTCATTTTCGGAAGCCAAATGCTCCAAGGATTTATACAAGCCTTGCCGTGCTTCGGGCTGTAATTCGTCAAAAACTGGCAAAAGCTGGTTGCGGATCTTGTTGCGCAGATACACCGACTCGGCATTGGTATGGTCATCGCGCCAAACAATTTGGTTTTCAACGGCATACTGACGAATCTGCTCCCGCGATGCCCAAAGCAAAGGCCGGATAATCACACCAGTTTTCGGCAACATTCCTTTCAGGCCGCGCAATCCCGCACCGCGCAACAAGTTGATGAAAAAAGTCTCGGCTTGGTCGTCGGCATGATGCGCCACAGCGATTTTGTCGTAGCCCAACTGCTGCCGAAGTTCCTCAAACCAAGCATAGCGCAACTCCCGAGCGGCCATTTCGATGGATAATCCTTGTTCTTTGGCAAACTTTTCCGTCTCGAAATGCTTCACAAAACATTGAATTTCATTTTGTTCCGCAAATTCTCGCACAAACTTTTCATCCCCGTCCGACTCCTCGCCACGCAGATGGAAATTGCAATGCGCCGCGACAAACTGTACTTTGGATTTCAGCAACAAATCCGCCAAGGCCATCGAGTCGATGCCTCCGCTGAGGGCCAAAATGGCTTTTTCGCCCTCGGCAAGCAGGTTATACCTATTAATATATGCCTTGAACTGGTCGAGCATGGTCATTTCTTTTTCTTCACCGAAAATCCGAAACCGCCGATTTTCTCGCCCAAGCCATAATACTTGCCGTGGGAATAGGCCAAAGGTTTCGCATGATTGAGTTGGAAGGCGCCCGTGCCTTTGTCGATGAGTTTTTCCTCCGCGTTGACAGCCACCACCTCGGCAATGAACATGTCGTGCGAACCTAATTCCTTCACCTCCACCACCTTACACTCGATGCTCAGCGGCGATTCGGCAATCAAAGGAGCCTTCACGATTTGGGCAGGCTCGGTGTGCAGGTGCATCTGCTTGAACTTGTTGTAGTCGCGGCCCGAGCGCACGCCGCACCAATCCGTTGCCGTGGCCAGTTCCTCCGTCGTCAGGTTGATGACGAACTCCTTGTTTTTCATGATGAGGTCGTGCGAGTGGCGTTCCTTGCGGACGGAGATGTAGCACATGGGCGGGTCGGAGCAGATGGTGCCCGTCCAGCCAATGGTGATGATATTGTAGTTTTCATCGCAGTCGCCGCAGGTGACCATCACGGCGGGCAAGGGATAAATCATTGTTCCGGGTTTGAAGGGGATTTTCATTATAGTTTATATGATATAATATTGATTTACAATAGATAATTACTCCAAATGCTTCTTGTCAAAAGATTCTTGTTTCTCTTCCCATAGCAATTGCCGTTTAATTCCTTTGTGGTTGGCCAACCGCAGAAATTCAGACCGGAATGCTTTCATGGTCTTTTTTAATTCACGCTCGCGGCGGAAAAAAGCCATGGTACTAAAAGCATAATCCTTACCTCGTTTCGTGTCGATAAAAAAATCATCTCCATTAAATTTGCTTCCCAAATATCTTCTACCGAACAAATAATAATAGTCCATTTCCTCCCATTTTACGATTTGAATATCTGGAATCCAAGACGGTCCCTTCACTTTCCTTTGCTCCAATCCAACATCTGTCAGCCTAATGTTTATAGTGGCACCGACCAATCTTAACGCACAATCCATAAGAAGCAAAACGATTATACTAATAAACAATATGGACAAAGCCACCGCAACCCACTCATTCATTGACTGGAAAAATGGTTTAAACAATTTCACCAACAAACAATAAACAATTACAGTTATAATAAGAATGGCAACTTTAGTATAATATTCCGGATAAATTGTAATGTCATATCCGTCAGGATTCGAGGTAGGCTTTTTCTCGTTGTTGTTTTTCTTGGTTTTGGTCTTTTTTCTTGTTTTGTTCATTGCCGACGGGGTTTAGAATGCAAAAATAACGATTTTTCCTGTCATCTTGCGGGAAATACAACAAAAAATCCCGCCCAAACGAGCGGGATTTTTTCATTTCAAAGACGCTTCTCGATTATTCAATCGTCCAAGTCGAGCCGCTGTTGAGCAGGTCATCCATGTTGTGGATCTTCGAGTTGGCCTTTTCGTTTTCAATGACTTCCAAGAGGCTGTCGTTGAAGGTCGGGGCCTTCACGTCGCGGATGACACCGATGGCGACGGGGAAATGAGGCGGCATCATGTGTGCCAGCATCATGTGGATACCCGTGTCTTCAGTGGTCTTGTCGTGAACGAGGATGTCCTTCTCGGTGACACCATTTTCACCGATGGTGACGACTTCGAGATGGTTGTCCTTCAGCATGATACCCTTGTCGCGGTTCTTGCCGAAAATCAAGGGCTGGCCGTGTACGCACTTCACTTGCATGTCGTCGCGGACGTCCTTGCCGGTGATGTTTTCGTGAACGCCGTTCGAGAAAATCATGCAGTTTTGCAGGACTTCGGTCACGGCGATACCATCGTGCTTGTACGACTCCATGAAGATTTCGCTCAGTTCCTTCGGGTTGATGTCAACGCCACGGGCAAAGAAAGTGGCCTTGGCGCCGATGGCGAGTTCGCCAGGATTGAACGGATCCTCGTAGGTGCCTTGCGGCGAAGTCTTGGTCTTCGTGCCACGGAACGTGCAGGGCGAGAACTGACCCTTGGTCATGCCGTAGATACGGTTGTTGAACAGGATCAGGTTGATGTCGATGTTACGACGGCAGGCATGGATGAAGTGGTTGCCACCGATGGCGGTGCAGTCGCCGTCGCCGGTGATCATCCACACGCTGAGGTTCGGGTTGGCCAGCTTCACGCCAGTGGCGGCAGCGGCGGCACGACCGTGGATGCTATGGAAACCGTAGGTGTTCATGTAGTAGGGGAAGCGCGAGGAGCAGCCGATGCCGCTGACGACAACGATGTCTTCCTTCTTCTTGCCCAACTTCGGGAAAATGTCTTGAACGGCCTTCAAGATGGCGTGGTCGCCACAACCAGGGCACCATTTCACCACCTGATCGCTTGCAAAATCTTCTTTGGTCAGCATGACCTCTTGTTCGATATTCTGATTTTCCATAGTCGTATTATTTTAAAAGGTCGTTAAACTTAGCCTCAAGCTCGCCGAGGGTGAACGGCAGACCTTGCACCTTATTATATTGTTCGCTCTTGTATTCCGGGAAGTTCATGCGCAGGTACTTGGCAAACTGGCCGCGGTTGATTTCGCAAACCACGATCTTCTTGTGACCTTGCAGCACTTCCTCGGTGTTACGCGGCAACGGCATGATGTAGTCGAAGTGGGCATGGGCGATGCTCTTGCCTTCTTCCATCAGCTTCTCGACAGCCGTGCGGACGGTGCCGAACGTGCCACCCCAGCTCACCACGAGCAGGTCGGCGTTCTTGTCGCCGTAGATTTCTTGCAGCGGGATGTCGTTGGCCACGCGGTTGATCTTCTCCTCGCGGAGTTCGGTCATAATCTGGTGGTTCTCAGGATTGGTCGACAGGTTGCCCTTGCCATTTTCCTTTTCCAGACCGCCCACGCGGTGACGCAGACCAGGCGTGCCCGGGATAGCCCATTCGCGGCGGAGCCATTTCTCGTCACGGCGATAAGGCATATAGTTCGGGTCGTCAGCCTTGGCCAAAGGAGGCGTAATGGTCGGCAGGTCGGCCATGCGAGGGATGCGGAACACCTCGGAGCCATTGCCCAACGAACCGTCGCTGAGCATGATGACAGGAGTCATGTGCTCCATGGCGATACGGGCGGCTTCGAAAGCGGTGTAGAAGCAACCAGCGGAGCTGCGGGCAGCGATGACCACGAGCGGAGCGTCACCATTGCGGCCATAGAGGGCCTGCATCAAGTCGCTCTGTTCCATCTTGGTCGGCAGACCCGTCGAGGGACCGCCACGCTGCACGTCGATGACGACGAGCGGCAGTTCGGTCATCACGGCCAAGCCCAGAGCTTCGCTCTTCAGCGAGAGGCCAGGGCCAGAGGTCGTCGTCACGGCCATGCAGCCCGTGAAGGCAGCGCCGATCGACGACATGATGCCGGCGATTTCGTCCTCAGCCTGATAAGCCTTGACGTTGAGGTTCTTGTATTTGGTCAGCTCGGCCAAAATGTCAGTGGCAGGCGTGATGGGATACGAACCGAGGAACAACGGGCGGCCCGACTTCTCACTGGCGGCCATCAAGCCCCAAGCGGCGGCGATGTTGCCCGTGATGTTGCGGTACTTGCCCTTTTCGAGGTCGGCGGCTTCCACCTTATAAGTATTGGTGAAAAGCTCCCAAGTGTCGGCGTAGTGGTAACCGGCGTCGAGGACGGTGTGGTTGGCCTTGATCACCTGGTCCTTGCCTTTGAACTTCGTCTCGAAATAACGGTAAACGGTGTCGAGTTCGCGGTTGAACAGGTACATCACGATACCGAGGGCGAACATGTTCTTCGATTTCAGCATCGACTTGTTGTCCATGCCGAAGTCCTTCAGGGCCTCTTTGGTGAGTTCCGAGATGGGGGCCTTGATGACTTGGTAATCGGCCAAGGTGCCATCGGTGGTGGGGTCGGCGGCATAGCCAGCCTTCTCGAGGGCCTTGTCGGTCACCGAGTCAGAGTCGAAGATGATGATGGTTCCGGGGCGGAGCCAGCGCATGTTAGCCTTGATGGAGGCGGGGTTCATGGCCACGAGGACATCGCAGAGGTCGCCCGTGGTGTGCACCGGCTTGTGACCGAAGTGCACTTGGAAGCCAGAGACGCCAGCCACGGTGCCTTGCGGCGGGCGGATTTCAGCCGGATAGTCCGGGAAGGTGGCGAAATCGTTTCCGGCAAATGCTGTTGAATCCGAAAAAAGATTTCCGGTAAGTTGCATACCATCGCCCGAGTCGCCCGAAAAACGGATAACGACATGTTCAAGGGCTACAACCTTACTTTTTGCTGTCATAATTATTGAATTTGATTATTATATCAATTGATTGATTTCTAACTGATTGACTATTTATTGATATTCGTCCCAATCATGCGGCAAAAGTAAGCAATAAAAAGGTGCGAAACCAAAGAAAACGGCTTTTTATTTTCTCAGGTTTGAAAGAAATCTCAATCAATTAAAAACCAATATTTTACGGCAAATACTTATTTAGAATGTGTAAAAATTTCAAAATCAGGCTCAATGGAATGAAAGTTGTAGTATTTTTGCGGCACGAAAACTCAAAACAAAACTCTTAAATTTAAAACATTATGGCTTACAAAATCACAGACAGCTGCGTTGCTTGCGGCACATGTATCGACGAATGCCCTGTGGGCGCTATTTCAGAGGGTGACATCTACGTCATCGACGCTGACGCTTGCGTTGGTTGCGGAACCTGCGCCAGTGCCTGCCCGAACGAAGCAATCGTTGAGGACTGATCGGAAGAATGAAACTGCATTAAAAGAGAGAAAGCCTGCCAGTTCCCCTCAGGAGGGAGATAATTGGCAGGCTTTTTTGATTTTTTGTCAGATTTTTGAAAGTTTGGCAAAGTATTTGTTATCTTTGCCACGTTCTTTGAAAGCAAAACTTCAACAAATAACCTAATTACTAACTAAAATCATTAAAAAAATGAAGAAATTAGCTATGGCACTTGCGTGCCTCGTCAGCGTTGCTTTCTTTGCAAGCTGCACCCAAGAGACCCCGAACCCGACGATTTCCGTCGCTTCGCAAGAAGGATTCATCCAAAACAACGACGTCGTTGACGTGCCTTCCGTTAAAAAGTTCGGCTTCAACGTTGCCGCCGAGCTTAACGGCAAAGACTTGACCAAGCTGTATGTCACCGTCAGCGATGGCGACACCACGATCACTTGGGCCGACCTCGACCTGACCGCCCTCGCCGCCACGAGAAGTTATGCCTATGTCGACAGCTTGGAACTCCGTAGAGACATCATCGGCCACGTCAACATCAATGCCGTTGTGACCGACGCTGCCGGCAAGACCGCCACTGCCAGCATTGCTATCGACGTCAACGAACCCGCCCAGCCGCTGATTGCCAGGACCTTTGAATGGAGAAGAGACAATGGTGCAGACGGCACTGGCCTTGAAAGTTTCGGTCTTGAATGGAAAACAAACAATTCCAAGGAGACCTACGCTGTCATCAAACCTTTGAACGGAGCAGTCCTTTACCGCTTCGAAAATTCAGAAGTTTGGACAAACACCACTACCGATGTTGAAAAGGCCGCTTTGTTCTCTGAACTTGGTGAGGGCATCGCTCAATTCAAAGAAATCTCCACCACCGCTGCCAATAAGGACTATGACATCGTCATCGGTACCATTTACAATGGTGAGAACCACCTGATTCACATCACTCACAGCACGGCTTATGAAAGAGGCTGGCACTTCACCATCACTGGCGAGGCCAAATAAGGAAACAGATTATTCCTAACATCAAAAAAAAGAGAGCGATTCCAAAAAAGTCGCTCTCTTTTTTGCCCAATTGATAACACGAATCCGGGCGGAATCGAGCAAAAAATCATCGATTCCGCCCAATTTGATAAAAAAAGTGGGCGGAATCGAAGAAAATTTCTTCGATTCCGCCCGAAATGTTGGTTTGTAGGGCGCAGTATCCGACATCCGCCATATACAAAGTCCCAGAAGCGTTTGCCGGACTTGACAACCCTACAAGATCATTCCGCCAAAGCGTGGCTAATCTTCCTGTTGATTTGCAGCAGGCGTTTCTCATCCAACTTAACAACGGCGCGGTCGTAGGTCATCAGGCCGTTCAGCTCGGTCTCGCAGTCGGTGGTCTGCGTATAGACCGCCGCCGAGAAGCCTTGGAATGCCATCTGATACAATTTGTTGGCATATTCCACGTAGGTGTCGGTCACCTTCTCCTCAGTGTCGAACTCCACATAGCCCCAGCCTTGGTCTTTCACCCATGTGTGGCCTTCCACCTTGCGCCCGATGCCGCCATATTCGCCGAGAACGGTAGCGCGAGACGGGTCGTAAAGCACCATCTTCGGGTCGGGATAGTGATGCAAGTCGAGGATGTCGCCGCATTGGTAGAAATTGCCGCCCGAAGCAGGGTTCACCAGACGCGTTGGGTCAAGTCTCTTGGTCATTTCGACGATTTCAGGCGTCTTGAACTGTCCCCAAGCCTCATTGAACGGCACCCAAACACCAATGCAAGGCACCGACTTCAGGCTGTTGATGATTTCCGTCCACTCCTTCTTATAACACTCTTCCGATTCGAGCGTGCGCAGGCTTTCAGGACCTTGGTAATATTGTGTCGTCTGCCATTGAGGACTGCGGCCTCCGCTCGGCATGTCCTGCCAAACGATGAGCCCGATGCGGTCGCAATGATAGTACCAACGCGCCGGCTCCACCTTGACATGTTTGCGGATCATATTGAATCCCAAGTCTTTGGTTTTCTGGATGTCGTAGGCTAAAGCCTCATCGGTGGGTGCGGTGTAAAGTCCATCAGGCCACCAGCCTTGGTCGAGGGGACCGAAGTGGAAAATCGGGAGGCCGTTCAAGGTGAGGCGCACGATGCCGTTGTCGTCGCGCTTCGTGCCGAAACTGCGCATGGCGAAATAACTGCCCACCTCGTCAATCACCTTTCCTTTGCGCAACACCTTAACTTTCATGTCGTAGAGGAACGGATGGTCGGGTGTCCAGCGGAGGAAATCCTCTGGCATGTTCACCTCCACAGGCTGTCCGTTGATGGACTTGCCCGTGGCGACCAATTGACCTTCATAAGAGACCTCCACCTGATACAAATCGTCCTTTGTGGCATTGGTGAAATCCACATCGACGCTCACCGAGGCCTTGTCGAAATCAGGCGTTGTGACAAGATTTTGGATGTAATCCTCAGGCACGCTTTCGAGCCACACCGTTTGCCAGATTCCCGTCACCGAAGTGTAGAAAATGCCACGCGGCTTGAGCACCTGCTTGCCATGAGGGATATAACTGGCATCGGTCGGGTCCCAAACGCGAACCACCATCGTGTTTTGCTTGGCTTGCAGGGCTTGCGTTATATCGAAGGTAAAAGGCGTGTAACCACCTGTATGTGAACCGACTTTGATGCCGTTCACCCACACATCCGTCATCCAATCGACAGCACCGAAATGCAACAGGATGCGACCTGTTTTCCATTTGGCAGGCACGGTGAACGTCCTTTGGTACCACAAGGCATTGTCGGGGCCGACCTCCTTTTGCACGCCCGAAAGCGACGACTCGATGCAGAACGGCACGAGGATGTCGCCAGCGTATTTTTCGGGAGCCTTCTCCCCTTTCGCCGTGATGGCGTACTGCCACAAGCCGTTGAGGTTTTGCCACTCGGGTCGCACCATCATCGGGCGAGGATACTCAGGCAGGGCGTTTTCAGGCGACACCTGGGAAGCCCATTTCGTCTTGATTTTGTCGCCAGCAGGAGCATATTGTGCCATGGCGATGTTTACTAACAGCATTGATAGAAGCAATAGATTGATTTTCATAATATTAAGTTTAAATCATCATTCATCGTTTACCTCTTTCATAAAAGCGTCGCAAGCGGCAAGCAAGCTTTGGATGGCGCGATTCAAGAGGCTTTCCAAATCGGTGGCAGCATCAAGCCGTTGCTCGTAGCAGAGCCACACCGAAGCACCTTTCTCCTTACCGTCCTCGTAGTCGTAAAGTACCGCCTTCACCACCTTGTAGTTCCAGTTGATGTTGTTGCAAGCCATGATGGCTTTGGCGAAATTGTCGTCGGTCACATCAAAAATACCCGGAAGGGTGAGGCGGAAAAACATCGGGTCGTCGGCATCGTTCCAAAGAAGGAAATTCCAGCCATCGTAAGTGAAATTCAGGCCTAAATCGCTCTTCTTTGCAACGATGCCATTTGACTTCAAATATCTCGACACCAATGTCTTAACTAACATAATGACTATTTCTTGTTGAAACCTATGCGCGTCTTGGTGGAATAGGTCGGGTTCTTGTATTTCAGCACGTCGACGAGGATCTTTTGCGAAATCGGCACATCGTTGTAGGCGGCGGTCATGGCAGCCTCGTTGACGGCCTCAGTGATGTCGCCAGCGTTGAAGTCGTCCGACATCTTGGCCAATTCGTCGAAGTCCAATTCCTCACACGGACGGTCTTTCAGATGGTCCATGAAGATGTCCTTCCGCGCTTCGAAGTCGGGCTGCGGTACGAAGAACACGCGATCGAAGCAACCCACACGCATGATGTTTTGGTCGATGAGGTCGGGACGGTTGGTGGTGGCCACCACGAGGATGCCCTTCTTCGAACATTCGTTCAACATGCCGAAGAAAGCCGTAATCTGCGGGGTGATGTTACCCTCCTCCCCTTCTCCGTTGGGATTGGGCGCGATAAACTCAAGCTCATCGAAGCAAAGCACAAACGGGGCCTTGATTTCGGCGGCATCGAAGATACGTTGCAGGTTGTCGAGCACACCGTCTTGGTAGATATGGCCCATCTCCACGCCTTTGATGATGGAATAATTGAAGCCCAATTCTTCCGCAAAACTCTCAAGCACAAGGCTTTTCCCGCATCCTGGAGGGCCATAGAGCAACACGCCGTTGATGGCCGGCAGTTTGTAGAGCCTGGCCTTTTCGGGGTTATGCAAGGCAAAAAGCACCTCTTTCCTGAGTTGTTCCTTCAGCTCGTCGCGACCCGTGACATTGTCGAAGCCGCTGCCCGAGCCCTTCTTGAAGGTGATGACGGGCCCGTTGTTGACCTGTTCCTGTGTCACAGCATCAGACGTGCCATTTTGTCCGTCCTCCATCTGCTTGGCCAATTCGGGCATCACCTTCTCCATCAAATCCTGAGCGAACTCAGCCGCCGACCCGAAGCGGTCCTCAGGTTTCTTCGCCAAGGCTTTCAGCAAGATAGCCTTCATGTAATCAGGGAGTTTCACCTCTTCCGTTTCCAAAACAAGGTCTTGTTTCCTCGCTTTTTTCACCGCGTCGGCAATCTTTTTCTTGTCGCCGTTAAGTGTCCGTATGTCCATCTCTTCCCACGGCGACTTGCCGAACATCAAGAAGTAAAGCAGCGCACCAGTCGAAAAGATATCGCTCTTCACCGTGTAGACCGAGCGGAACGTCTCAGGAGCACGGAAATAAGGCATCAGGTCTTCATCGACGAAGGTCGGGCGCCCTTTGACCATGTAGGAGATATGGCCCAAGTCGATGATGGTGGGCATCAGCATCCCGTCGTCCAACTCCTGAAGCATGATGTTTGACGGTCGTATATCATTGTGTATCAAGGCACGGGAATGGATAAACGACAGACCGCTCAACACACAAAGCGTGATTTGCACCGCATCTTCAAGGTCGAAACGGCCTTCGTTCCTTACGGCGTCGTAGAGCGACGCACCACGGTAGAACTCCGTCACGAGGTAATGATAGACCACGTTGCTTTTCTTCACCTCGCCGTTGTCGACATAACGCACCACGTTGGCGTTGTCGTCGGTGTTCAGCTCCTTGCAAAGCTGGATCTCATAGACTTCCTTACCTTCAAAAAGCTGCTCATGAGGAATGCTTTGGAGCTCATACACCTTCATGAAATACATCATGTCATCGGGGCCAAGCACCGTATATGACTCAGCCACAATGCCTTTCTTTATGAACGAGTTGATGACATACTTGCCAATCTTCTCCCCTTTTTTGAATGTTTGCATAAGCGAAAAATTTATTGGGCAAAGGTCACGATAATATTTGAAATGTGCAAGGGTTGGACAAAATATTTATCTTTGCACTCTTTTTTCCAAGAATGATGAAAAGACACCTTATTATAAATATATTCATCCTACTGGCATCGGCATCCTTGCATGCAGTACAATCACCGGAGAGTGTAGGCCTGACTCAAAAAAAATTGGAAACCGAGCAACTACCTGACCTCAATATACCACGTTACGGCCACTGCACCTTCATTGTCAATGGCGAACTGACGGTCATCGGGGGGCACACCACAGGCTTCGTTCCAACGGCAACAGCAGAATATTTCAGCGGAAGCACGTGGAATACGGTGCATACGGTCTATGCGCACGACCACGGCATAGCTGTTCCCATGAAATCGGGCAAAGTGCTGGTCTGTGGCGGTGTCAGTGAGCCATTGGGCATCGGGCAAACCTACCCGACAGAATGGTACGACCCTGCTACCCACACCTTTGAAGGCTTTGGCTGCATGGACATGAAGCGCAGCAACTTCTCCGCCACCGAAATCGACAGCGGACGTGTGGTGATTTCAGGGAACTGGTATAGCGACGACTGCATGGAACTGTTCGACGGCCACTCGTCCTTTGTTCGCATCAAGGAGGTGGCTGCAAAGCGCTCTTGTCCCTATATTTTGCGCACGGCAAAAGACAATGTGATGATATTCGGCAGCTTAGACACAAAACATGATAAGGGCATTCGTCCTGACAGCATCATCGTTGACCAACTATGGGGTGAGCCTTTCCACGCACCCCTGCTTGACGAATGGCGTCCGTTGGCCTACGACATTCCCCAAATAAGCGACTTATGCTTCATCGGCGACGAGACTGCCGGCGACTACGCTTACTTGCTGCCCGTGAAAAACGCCGAAAGCCAAATAGGCTTCGTCAAGACCTGTGGCACCGACTTCAGCCTGCTTCCGACCACATGCACAGTGCCAACGATGTTCCAAGGCGACAGCATCCAGTATCGTTTTCCCGTGGTGGACAGGCAGCGCGGACGGGGCTATTTGGTGGGCTTCAACCGACAAAACAAACGGGTCTATGTGTTGCGCGTGGATTATACGGAGACTCCAGCACCATTGACGCTCTATTATACCGACCCGCTGCTTAACACCGGCCTCTGTTGGCCAGTACTCAATGATGACGGCAACCTCATCCTTGCCGGTGGCCTCGACAATTCCAACTATCATCCATTCAAGTCTGTAGTGCTGTTGCGTGTCAATCCCGAGGTTCCAACGTTTGTTGCCCATGCATCGTTTTCATGGCTATGGATTGGGGGAGGCTTGGCACTTTTGGCTGCATTTGTCGTGTACCTTATTCTTCGCGCACGAAAGGCAACACAATGCAATGATGACTTGGGGGAGGAAGTTGGCGAGGCCAACGAAACGGAAGCCCCGACTGCCTCTGTGGTGCCAACGATTAGCGTTGCAGACGACGAACTGCTGCAGCGCGTTTGCCAACTGATGGAGGAAGAGCGTCTTTATTTGAACAGCGGACTGAAAATATCCGATGTGGCAATGGCAGCAGGCTGCAACCGCAATGTCTTGTCGGCTTGTATCAACAACCTGCGCAACTGTTCGTTCAGCAAATTCGTCAACACCTATCGCGTGGAACATGCCAAGCAGCTGCTCAGCCAGCCCGACACTCGCGCCTCGGAGGTTTGGATGGAGTCGGGATTCGCGAACGAGACGACCTTCTTCCGCACCTTCAAGGCCATCGTCGGCACGACACCTTCCGAGTGGAAAAACCGCAATCAGCTATAAATCCGCTTACAATATATCATTTGTAAGTCGTTTTTGACGATTTGTAAGTACACATTCTTTCTCGTATTCCGACTTTTGCAACGCTGTTGCGAACAGCGTTTATTGTCAACAAATTCGAGAAATCTATCCAATATGAAAAAAACGACGAAGGCAGTAGCAGCCTTAATGCTAATGACAGCGGTGGTTTGCGCCGCAGGATGCAAGAAACAAGAGCCGAGTAGTGGCTCATTTAACGGACACGAATATGTCGACCTCGGTCTGCCGAGTGGCGCTATGTGGGCCACCGGCAACGTGGAAGCCGGCAACGCCAAAGGCTATTATTCTTACTTCGCCTGGGGCGAGATTCATACCAAGTCTGCCTACACTTGGGAAAACTACAAATGGAACATCGGCGATGGAATTTATGGAGTTAAACTAACCAAGTATTGCTACATTCCTGGTTATGGCTACGACCATTTCACCGACAATTTAACTGAATTGGAAGCAGACGACGATCCAGCCACGGTGTATTGGGGCGAAGGCTGGCACACGCCGACAATAGAAGAATGGCAAGAATTGTTGGACAATTGCGCCTATACTTGGACAAAGCATAATGGCGTTTATGGAGGTCTTTTTACCGCTTCAAACGGCAACACACTCTTCCTGCCAGCTGCAGGTTATATGGATCGTCCCGAAGTTGGCGAAGCTGGTGGCCTATTAAATGAAAAAGATGTCGGCAACTACTGGGCAAAATCTCTGTCTATGGGACTCAGTTGGATGGATGAAACTCCAAATTATGTGTATAGTCTCTATTTTAATATAGGTATTGCCTCTATACAACCCTTCCAGCGCTTTCAAGGTATGACTATCCGCCCGGTGCATTCCGCCAACTGATTTTCCGCAGCGGTCATAACAGACTAGCAGCACATCCACCCTCTAAAACTCTGGGATTTCATGTCCTCGGAAGGAGTGTTAGGGAGGATTTTTCGGCAGAGAAACTAATATTTTAATCTAATTCAATAAAATGAAAAAAACGATGAAGGCAGTAGCAGCCTTAATGCTAATGACAGCAGTGGTATTTACCGCAGGATGTAATAAACCAGAAGATGAACCTAATAATGATGAGACCGTAACGGTAACGGTTACCACTATCACACCTTCTGACATCACTACAAAAACCGCAGTTTGTGGAGCTGAGGTTGTTGTAAGCGAAGGTGTTACACTTGAGGAGTTGGGCGTATGCTGGGGCTTCCAAGAAAACCCAACTGCAAGTGAAGAGCATCTTTCCACCGCCCAATGGAACGAGCCTTTCACCTGTAAACTTACTGAACTGAAACCCAATACGGTTTATCATGTCCGGGCATACGCCAAGAAAGGCTCTGACTATTATTATGGTGCGGATAAAAAATTTACCACTGAGGAACAACCGAGCGGAAATGGTACTTACAACGGCCACGACTACATTGACCTTGGCTTGCCAAGTGGAACATTGTGGGCCACCTGTAATGTATATGCCGAAACACCTGAAGGCTTAGGTAGTTACTTCGCATGGGGTGAAACTACGACAAAGGCCGATTACGATTGGAGCACTTACAAGTATTGCAACGGCAGTGAAAACACCTTGACCAAGTATTGCAACGACGCCAACTATGGTTACAACGGTTATTCTGACGAACTGGTCATTTTGCAACCAGAAGACGACGCTGCCACGGCCAACTGGGGCACGGGCTGGCGCATGCCCACCATTGAGGAATGGGAAGAGCTAAAAAACAACACCACCAGCATGTGGACTACGCAAAATGATGTGTATGGTAGACTCTTCACTTCAGAAAACGGCAACAGTATTTTCCTGCCAGCCACCCACACCTTCCTCTATGGTCAGTATTGGGGAGGCGGTTATTGGTCGAGTTCGCTCTTTTGGCACCCAGATTGTGGGAATCGATTGAGCTTCGGTTCGGGCGCTGTTGGCACTGGCGGCGAACCTCGCTACGCAGGTCTTTCTGTCCGTCCTGTGCGTTCCATAGAATAATTTCATTTAAGTATAATAGTGTATAACCCTCAAATCCACCCTCGAAAACTCTGGGATTCCGTGTCATCGGAAGGAGTGTTAGGGAGGATTTTTCGGCAGAGAAACTAATTTTTTAATCTAATTCAATAATATGAAAAAAATGATGAAGGCAGTAGCAGCCTTAATGCTAATGATGACTGTGGTTTTTGCCGCAGGATGCACAAAAACCGATGACCCGACTAATGGGGGCGACAACAACGAAGTGAATCTCAATGGTACTGGTACCTACAGCGGCCATGATTACGTCGACCTTGGCCTGCCGAGTGGCACCCTTTGGGCCACCTGCAACGTGGGTGCCACCACCCCCGAAGGCTACGGAAGCTATTTCGCTTGGGGAGAAACAGAAACTAAGACTAACTATGATTGGAATACTTATAAATGGTCCAAAGGCAATTATGATCAGTTGACCAAGTATTGTTGCGATACCGTTCTTGGCTATCATCATTTTACTGACAATCTGACCCTTTTGCAGACTGAAGATGATGCGGCTACGGCTAATTGGGGCAATGGATGGTGTATGCCTACGGATGAGCAGTTACAGGAATTGATACAGAGTACTACCCATGTTTACAAAAGGCTGAATGGTATAGGAGGTCGACTGTTCACCGCACCGAATGGACACAGTCTCTTTTTGCCATTTGCTGGTATGCATGAAGACGATAATCTATTCGGAAAGGATGGAGATGGTTATTATTGGTCGAAATCGCTTGATACGCGCTGGTCGGAAAGAGCGTGGATGCTCTACATGGGTAACCCAATCGTTCAAGGGATTCAACGTCATTGTGGCAGGTCAGTCCGCGCGGTGCGTTCCAACCAATAACTTTTTATTCAGTTGCGTAGAAATCAAATCTAAAAGTTGCGCCCGACACACATTAGGGATAAAAAAATGAAAAAAACGATGATGTTATTAATGACTTCGGTAATGTTGGCTGGTGCGTTTATGTTCACCAGTTGCAACAAAGAAGATGGCACTGGCGGCACTACTATTACTGAGGGTCAATGGATTGACTTGGGTTTGCCGAGCGGCATCCTTTGGGCTTCCTATAATGTGGGAGCCTCTTCTCCTATAGCCGCTGGCGACCACTTCGCTTGGGGCGAAACCCAGACCAAAGAGGAATTCACTGCAGTTACATATAAGTATTGCCGTTATCACTCTGGCGAAGATCGTTATTTTTTCACCAAGTACTGTAGTAAATCGTTTGAAGGCTATGAGGGCTTCACCGACAATCTGACTGTACTTGAATCGTCAGATGATGCTGCTTCGGCCCAATGGGGAGGAGGGGCAAGAACTCCCACCAAAGAGGAATGGCAGGAACTGCTAGATAACACCACAGAACAAATTATTGAAGTAAACGGTGTGAGAGGTCACCTTTTCACAGGCTCTAACGGACGGAATATTTTCTTGCCCATTGTTAGCCACATCAACATAATTTATAATGCAGATGCGTCCACCAGAGGAACTTATATGTCAAGTTCGCTCAACACGTCCAATCCGAAGCAATTCCATGCTTTGATTTGCCTCGAAAAAGGAACGAAAATAATTTCTGACCATGACCGCATCAGGGGCTTTGTCGTCCGCCCCGTGTGTTCCGCAAAATAATTCCCACTGAGGCCATAACAGCGGAAAACACACTAAGCCACTCTCGGAAACTCTGGGATTCCGTGTCATCGGAAGGAGTTGAGGGGAGTATTTTAGAATTAGGCATCAAAAAAGGAGAGCCGAACAGCTCTCCTTTTCAATTTCAGTTGAATTTCAGTTGTTTATGCATCAATATTTGCATAAGTAGCGTTCTGTTCGATGAACTCGCGGCGCGGACCTACTTCGTCGCCCATCAGCATGGAGAAGATGTGGTCGGCCTCCATGGCGTTTTCGATGGTCACTTGGCGCAGGGTGCGGTGGGCGGGATCCATGGTGGTTTCCCACAGTTGCTCGGGGTTCATCTCACCAAGACCTTTGTAACGCTGCACATCGTAGCCACTCACCGTGCCGTTTTTGGTCAGTTCGGCCATGGCCGCAAAGCGTTCCTCGTCGGTCCAGCAATAGCGAACCGGCTTTGTGCCGCGCTTGATGAGGTACAAAGGCGGCGTGGCGCAATACACATAGCCGTTCTCAATCAACTCGCGCATATAGCGGAAGAAGAAGGTCAGAATCAGGGTGGTGATGTGGCTACCGTCCACATCAGCATCGGTCATGATGATGACCTTGTGGTAGCGCAACTTCTCCAAATTCAGTGCTTTGCTGTCCTCCTCAGTGCCGATGGTCACGCCAAGAGCAGTATAAATATTCTTGATTTCTTCGCTGTCGAACACGCGGTGTTCCATTGCCTTTTCGACGTTCAAGATCTTACCACGCAACGGCAGAATGGCTTGGAAGTTGCGGTCGCGGCCTTGCTTGGCTGAACCGCCTGCGGAGTCACCCTCAACGAGGTAAAGCTCCGTCTTAGCGGGGTCGCGGTCCGAGCAGTCGGCCAACTTGCCGGGCAGACTGAAGCCCGACATCACACCTTTGCGCTGCACTTTCTCGCGGGCGTTGCGAGCCGCTTGACGGGCTTGGGCGGCCAAAGTCACCTTGTCGAAGATGGTCTTGGCCTCCTTGGGATGCTCTTCAAGATAGTCGGAGATCTGCTGGCCCACGATGGAGTTGACGATACCCATCACTTCGTCGTTGCCGAGCTTGGTCTTGGTCTGGCCTTCAAACTGCGGTTCCGGCACCTTCACCGAAATGACCGCAGTCAAGCCTTCACGGAAATCGTCGGGCGAAATCTTCACCTTCTGTTTTTCCAGCTTCTCGAGTAGGCCGCTCTTCTCCGCGTAGGCGTTGAACGAGCGCGTCAGGCCCGAGCGGAAGCCTTGCAGGTGCGTACCGCCTTCGATGGTGTTGATATTGTTGACATACGAGTGCAGGTTTTCCTTGTACTCGTCGTTATATTCCAAAGCAATCTCGACCGGCACGTTGTTGCGCTCGCCCGTGATGTAAATCGGTTCGGGAATGAGCTTGGTGCGGTTGGCATCCAAGTAGTCGATGAAGTCGACGAGGCCATTCTCCGAATAGAAGGTCTCACTGCGGTATTCGCCGTTTTCGTCTTGGGTGCGTTCGTCGGTGAGCTGAATGGTAATGCCGTGGTTGAGGTAAGCCAGTTCGCGCATACGGTTGGCGAGGGTGCTGTAATCATATTCCGTCGTCTGGAAAATCGAGCCGTCGGGCGTGAAGGTGATGCGGGTGCCGTTCTTATCAGTCGTTCCGACCACTTTCACGTCGTAAAGTGGTTTGCCGCACTCATATTCCTGCTTGAAAATCTGGCCTTCGCGGTAGACCTCAGCGGTGAGGTGGGTTGAAAGTGCATTCACGCAGCTGACGCCCACGCCGTGCAGACCGCCGGAGACCTTGTAGGAACCTTTGTCGAACTTGCCGCCAGCGTGAAGCACCGTCAAGACGACCTCCAATGCCGAGCGGTGCTCCTTGGGGTGCATACCCGTGGGGATACCACGACCGTTATCGAGGACGCTGATGGAGTTGCCGGGCAGGATGCGCACGTCAATCTTGTCGCAATAGCCCGCCATGGCCTCGTCGATGGAGTTGTCGACCACCTCATATACCAAATGATGCAAGCCACGGAAATGGACGTCGCCGATGTACATGGCCGGACGTTTGCGCACGGCTTCGAGGCCTTCGAGGACCTGAATCTTATTAGCACCATATTCTTCGCTTGCCAATTCTCTTTTTTCTTCTTCAGTCATTTTCTAAAATTTTGCTGTTTTCAAATTAAGGTGCAAAGATACACAATTTTTCGGCACAATGCTCAAAAAAGTTGAAAAATTTGTTTTCAACGCAAAACGGCTCTATTAGGCTAAAAATGGGCAAATTTTTGAAAAGCCGATTTTCTCACGCCAACGATTAAAGAAAACAGTTTTTGAAATAAAGGCATTTTTTAATCAAGACAAGAAACTTTTAACTTTCATTATTTATCCTTGGTTTTCTTAGAGTCTTCTCGGTGCGTCATAACAAATGCCAATATAGATAATACTATCGATAAAACAACAGAAATAACCAAAAGCACGTTCCAATGAAATTCCGTATTAATCTCATGATTAAATAAAGTATTTGTATATAGTACGATGTTAATAGTATACAAAAAAAGCGAAAAAACCAACACAACAGCTTTACCTATAGTCAAATGGTTATCTAACAGATTATTGAAAAACAAATAAAAGGCAGACATAACACTTGAAATAGCAGCTGAAGCAAAGCCTCCATTATAAGCATATAAATTAACCACATCCCAAAGCTCACCTTTACCACACAAAATTGCCACAAACAATTGAATAACAAGACATAATGAGCTAGCTAACAAATTCAGTGTTAGCCAAAGAATAAATTGACTACCACTTTTTCTCCAAAAAATGGATCCTTCCGTTTTAATAGCATCTTCTGATTTCATATTTATGCCTCCTTAAAGTTTTAATAGAATTAAAATCTCAATTTCACTCCCGCGAAGAACTGTATGCCTGTGACAGGATAATTATAGAACATCTGGTATTTCTGATGCGCCACATTATCCAACAAAGCGAAAGCCGTAATCTGCTCGTTCACTTTGTAGTCGGCACCAAGGCTGAGGTCGAAGACGTCTTTCAGTTTCACAGGATTGACGACCTGTCCTTCTTCCCCAAATGCAGACTTAAACGCATTGTGGCGTCCTCCCTGATAAAGGAAAGCAGAATTAAAAGACAACTTGTCGTTGAAATCATAAGTCAATTTGACTCTGCCTTCCATCGTAGGACGATGCCAAGCATACTGGTATGTAGCAAGATCATAATGGTTATATGCAACCCCAAAATCAGCAGTAAGGCTGTTGCGCAACTTCACGCGCACATCAGCCAACACGCTCGTCAATCGTGTCTCATCGTAAACAGGGCTGAAGGTGTTGTAAACAGGCTCAAAGTCGAGCCCCATCATTCCTGGTTGAGTGTCAAGAAAATCGCTGACAAACATCGGGTCGTTGTCGGTATGGCGATAGCGCACGCCCAAATGGACATCAAAAATGTCGACGACATTGGTCCGCACACCACCTTCAAAGGCAAATTTCACATTCTGAACCAGCAACCTACCCATCTTGTTTTGAGACAAGAAAGGGTTCTCACTTATCAACTCGCTACATCTTGTCAACTTGCGTCCTCCATTCAAACCTGCATAAAACTCCAATTTCTTATCAAAGACAAAGAGACTGCCCCTCACGTCAGGGCGGACAGTTAAGAAAGTGTCATCTTCTTCAATTTGCGTAGCTCCATCCATACGAACACCAAGGCGCAGGCGATAGAACTCGTCTTTCATTTCAAAGAATGGATTGACTTTGAAGAAGATCCGATTTTTAGAATATTTGTATGAATTATACCAATCATATTGGAAGCCTACATCCACACCCACTTTCTGCGGATGATTCTGGTCGCCCCACCAGTTTTGGGTGTAGCCGAGGCCATAGTCCAAGCCGACGAAATGCTCCATTGCAATAGTATATTGATAGTCAAGGCTTCCGGAATGGCTCAACTCACCCACCCTTGTCGAAGTGGAAGCGATGCCGAGATGACCGCCAATGGTGTTGTAGGTCTGGCGCGGACAGTATTGTTCAATCTGCTCGTCCGTCAGTGGCATTTCCGCCAAATTGACGCCGTAATAGTGGACCATGTCGTTCTTGTAAAACACGCCGCCGTCAAGCTGGATGCCGTCGAACTTGCTCGTCGTGAGGTTCACATCGAAAGCGTTGTTCATATAGCTCGATGGCGCGTAGTCCTTGATGTTGAGCCACGACGAGTTGTGCTTGATGCCAACGCCCAGGCCCAAGGTCTTGGTCAGCATGGAGTTGTGCTTGTAGAGGAACACTGGCGAGAGGCGCGTGCCGAGGCCAGCCATCAGGAAGTTCTGCGTTGGAGTGACCAATTGGTCTTTCTTGGCGGCAAAGCCCGTCGGAGCTATCTTCTCCAAGTCGAGGGCGAACTTCTGCTTGGTTTCCTTCGGGTTGACCTCGGTGCTTGGATAGGCATACGAGGGTTGCGGCGTTTCGGGCGTCAGTTGCAGTTTGTTCACCTTGTTGACTTTGGGGCGGTATTTGCCTTCCACGGTCACTTGTTCGTCGTGTTGCGCTGTGGCGGTGAGGGCCAGCAGGGCGAGGGTTGCTATTAGGATGTGTCTTTTCATATTCGGTTGGTGTTATAGGCAGGGACTCACGTCGCCTGCTTACTGGTATGTCGTCCCTACGGGACTTTGGCTGCTGTCGGGCGGGGACTGAAGTCGCCCGTTGACATATGGTCGTCCTTTCAGGACTTATTCGGGTTCTATGGGTTCGATGCCGTTGTTGCTGCCCACCTTGGGTTCTTGGCGTTCCACCTCGGCGAGCTTGGCGCGGGCTTCTTGTTTCAGGTCGTTGCCTTTGTAGTTGTCAATCACGCTGCGCAAAGTCTCCTTGGCCTGGAAGTAGTTCTCCTTGGCCATATACACGTCGGCCAGCGCGATGAACGACTTGGCGACCCAGTAATCATACTTCGAGAAGTTGTCGGAAATATTAAAGACCTTGTTCTCGGCCTCGTCATACTTTTTCAGCTTGATGGAGGCCACAGCGGAATAATACGCACTCTCGGCGCCATACACCGACTTGTCGTTGCGAGCGCTCTTGTCCAATCGTTCGATGGCCGCACTGTAGTTGCCTTTCTCGAAGTACGACTTGCCCACGATGTGGTTGATCTGGTTCACCTGCTCGTCGGTCAGGTCGCGGGAGACGCGCAGGTCCTCCCCCATCTCGATGGCTTTGTCGTAGTTGCCGAGGAAGAAGTTGCTCTTCATGCTACCTTCGAGGGCTTCGAGGCGCTTGAGCGGTTCTTCGGTGATGCGCGACAGACGCTCGTAGTATTCGCCCGCCTTGTTGTAATTGCCTTTCTCGTATTCGATGCGGGCCATCTTCAAGAGGGCATTGTCAGTGTAGTCGTTGTCGGGCTGCGACAATATATAATTAAGGTGCGTGACGACTTGCTCCTGCGTGCCCACCTTTTCGGCACATTCGTAGGCGTAATAATGGGCTTTCAGCGCGTAGGCGCCGTTGCGGAAGTTGTCGAAATAATACTGCAAGGCGGTTTGGGCTTGCTGGTAGCGGCCATCAAGGTAGAAATTCTCCGCATTGGCGAAGGCCAACGAATCCTGTTGCGTCACCTTCACTTGACCGCCGTTGGCATTGACGTAGCCGAAATATTCGTCCAACTTATTCTGTTCCATGTAGATGCTGCGGATGATGCTCAAAGCCTCACGCGACTCGTCGGTGTTGGGATACGTGGCCACGAGGTTTTTCAAATTGGCAAGCGCTTGGTCGTACTGGTTGTTGTTGTAATAAATCATACCCACTTTCATCATCGCCTGACGGGTATAGCTTGAGCGCGGGCGGTCCTTGATGAGACGGTTGAAATTGCTGATGGCCGAGCGTTTGTCGCCATGGACGAGATAGGTGTTGCCGATTTCAAACAAGGCCTGTTCGTAATAAGGGGTGCTTGGATAGGCTTGAACCATATCGTTCAGCATGGTAATCTTTTGGTTCACATTACCTTTCGCGCCATAGCAAAGCCCTTGTTGATAGAGCGCATAGTCGGCGTTGCGTTTGCCGAGGCGTGTGGCAAGGTCGTAGTAGTTGATGGCGTTGTCGTAGCTGCGTTCCATGAAGAAGCAATCGCCGAGACGGATGTAGGCATCGGTCTTGAGGTCGTTTTGCTGGCGGTCGTCGGCCAAACGGATGAAGCTCCTGAAACGCTCTTCAGCAGCCATGTAGTCAGGCTTTTGGTAATAGATGTAGCCCAAGTCGTAGTCGGCGAGGGCGTATTCAGGCAGACTTGATGCCGCGCTCATCTCCTTGAACTGCGTCAGGTATTTGCCCGCCTTGGTGAAGTCGCCTAATTGGTAGGCCGACTCGCCCATCCAGAAGCAGGCTTGGGCCTTGTTGGCAGCCGACTGCTTGCTGTTCATCACCTTCGAGAAGTAGACCTGCGCCTTGTCGTAGTTGCCCTTCTGCACGTTATCGATGCCTGTGGCGTAAAGCAGTTCGTCGTAAACGGTTTGCAGCTCCTTGCTCTTCTTCTTCATCGCTTCGAGGCGGTCGAGGGCTTCGCCGTTTTCCTTTGCGTTGAGCAACAGATAGATAGACATCTCCTCGGCTTCGGCCTTGCGCTCCGATTGCGGATGGTCAGCAATGAAGTTATCGAGCAGGCCCACTGCTTCGTTGAACGGGTCGGCACCAGGGATGAGGCTCAGTCGGGCATAGTCGAACAAGGCTTCTTCGGCGAGTTCCTTGTCGAAGCCGGCGGAATAGGCATTGTAGAACGCACTGCGGGCATATTTCAGCTCGTCGGTCTTGGCATAGCACGAGCCAAGATAGTAGGAAGCGTATTGCGCAAGGATGTCGCTGTTGCCTGCAATCTTTTGAAGGTCGGCGATGGCATCTTTGTAGTCGCCCTTCATCATCTTGCTAACGCCCATCTGGTAATAGGCCTCGCGCGAAACGCCACGGGTCAGGTTCTTCTTGTAGATGTTGTAATATTCCAAGGTTTTGTCGTAGTCTTTCTGCTGGAAATAGGCGTCGGCCACGATTTGGGCCATCTCAGCCTTGCGCTTCTTGTCGGCCTGTTGGATATAGGTTGGGCCTTCCTCGATAACGGATTGGTAATCGCCTTTGAGGTAGTCGATTTGCATGATGTAGGCCGGAACCACCTTGGCGTAGTCGCTGTGCGAACGCAGGCGGCGGAAGTTGTCCAACGCCTCGTTGTATTTTTCCCTTATATATTGAATATGAGCATAATAGTAACGCGATGGCTCTTGGTATTTGCCCTCGTTCATCATCAAGCCGTGTAAGAGCGGCATGGCCTTGTCAAGCTCGCCCGACTGGAAATAGGCATACCCTTTGTTGAACTGCATCTGCTGCGCCTCGTCGGTGGTCAGGCTCATGGCATCCGTCTTTTCGTAAATGGCCAAGGCTTCCTTGTATTTCTTGTTTTGGAACAAGTTGTTGGCGTAGAGGAAGTTGGCATGTTTAGCCCAAGTGCTGCCTGGGTTGTCGTTCACGAATTGGACGACCTTGGCGGGACCGTCGGCATGGCCGAGATACATCGCGCTGACCGCCTCGTAGTATTGCGCATCGACGCAACGCTGCGCCTTGGCATCAGTGGCTTGGGCTCGGTATTGCTCGAAAGCCGTGAGTGCTGCGCCAAACTCTTGGTTTTGGAACGCCAACACACCCTCGTTGAAAAGCGCCTCAGGGTTATAGGCATCAATATGCTTTTGCGCTGACAATGAAATCGTTAGTAAACAAAAAGACATCACTGCCAGGCTTTTCATCGTATGAAGTTTCATAGGGCGAAATTTTTGACGAAAATACATATTTCTTTCATTGGTTCGGCAAAAAGGGTCAAATTTCGTGCCTAAAACCATCATCAAAACGGCGAACGGAAGGTTTTATTATCGTTTTTTGTCCCTTGGAAAGCCAAAAAAAATTACTTTTGCAATCAAAATCGGTAGTTTATTAGGCCGAAAACAAACAAAACAGTCGGCTCGAGTCTCGCAGTCCCGAGTCTCGCAGTCCCGAGTCTCGCAGTCCCGTAGTCAAAAAATAAAAGCCATGTTCAAGAGCATCAACTTCGTAGAGATTTTCAGTTCGTTCATCGTGATGGCCGCCATCATCGACATCTTCGGTTCCATCCCGATTTTCGTCAGCATGAAAGAGCAAAAGAAGACCATCAAGGCGGGACAGGCCTGCCTGACGGCCTTAGGGCTGTTTCTGGCGTTCTTCTTCGCCGGCGACGCTTTGCTGAAGCTGTTCGGCATCGATGCGGCCTCATTCGCCGTAGCGGGTTCGTTCGTGCTGTTCATCCTCGCCGTCGAGATGATCCTCGGGCGCGAAATCATCAAGAACGACGGAGGATCGGGCGGTGCCAGCATCGTGCCCATCGCCTTCCCGCTGATTGCCGGTCCCGGTGCGCTGACCGCCTTGCTCTCGCTGCGTGCCGACTATGCCGTGGTCAACATCATGATTGCGTTGTTGCTCAACATCGCGTTGGACTATCTCGTCATCCGTTCGTTGGACAAGGTGCAGAAGCTGCTCGGCCCCAATCTCATCTTCATCCTGCGTAAGTTCTTCGGTGTCATCTTGTTGGCCATTGCGGTGAACATGTTTGTCAACAATATTTCCGTGATTATCCAAAACGTGATGAAATAATTCGTACTTTTGCAGCCGATTTGTGGTGTCCTTTGCAGGACTCAATAGGGAATCGGGTGAGAGTCCCGTACAGTTCCCGCTGCTGTGTTGGCCCTAATCGTTTGCCATGAATGTCACTGAAAGACAACATCTTTCGGGAAGGCGGCAAGCGATGGCCTCAGTCAGAAGACCTGCCTCAAGTCGATAGAACAGAGCTTCCGGGAATTGGAGCTGGGTTACTAATATAATAAGGTGTGCCGCCGATGGTGTGGCGCGTCTGTGTTTTTAGTTTTCCAACAAAAGTTTTCCAGAAGTTTTGAGGTAACGAACTTAATGTCAAACCTTTAAAACTTTATTTTTATGCATTACAAAACATTAATCAACAAGACATTTTGTCTAATGTTGCTAATGGCATTATTCATGCCATGGAAAGCCCACGCACAGGAAACATTGACCGTGTATGAAAATGAAACGGAAACCAGTAACAAGTCTCCAATTTACTGGTACTTTTTTGACGCTTTTTCAAGAGCTCAAACAGTATTTCCAGCAAGTGACCTTGCCGACATGGACGGCGGGACCATTACAGCAATTAAGTTCTACACTTCGTTTACATCTGCATATACTTCTGATAAAAACGTGGATGTTTATCTGGCCGAAGTAGCGAGTCCAAGCATTTCTTCTTTTGTCGCATTAGCCAATACTACCAATGTTTACCATGGTACCATCAGTTTAGTGTTGGTTGATGGTAAAGCTCAGGTAACCATAGAATTAGAAACACCATACGAGTACCATGGTGGCAACCTTCTTTTCGGTTGTGATAATGAGGAGAAAGGTACGTACAAGAATGTGAGTTTTTACGGAAAAACGACTAGTGGTGCCTCCGTTTATGGGAGTGCTTCAACATACGGTGGAGCCACCGCCGACCAAAGTAATTTCCTCCCCAAAACAACCTTCACCTATACTCCAGCAGGAGGCGTTAGTTGTGCTAAACCCAAGAGTCTCAACACTGTAGACATCACTGCCCACACTGCCACTTTGACTTGGACAGCCGGTGCCGAAGGCCAAAGCAACTGGGACGTTTTTGTGACTACGGATGCCACCGTTGTTCCCAATGAGAACACCACACCTACGTATCAAGTGACGGAATGCACCAAGGCATTAAGCGACCTTACGGCTCAGACCACTTATTATGTCTATGTCCGCGCCGTTTGTGCCGCCGATGACAAGAGCAAATGGGCAAACAAGACTTTCGCCACCACCCGCGAAGCCCTGACCGTTGACTCAAACAACCCGTATTCCCAAAACTTTGAGACAAGCAACGACTGGGGCTTTGAAAACGGCAACCTCACCAACCAATGGTGCTGGGGCGGCGCGACAAACAACGGCGGCGCGAAGTCAATGTATGTGTCGAAAGACGGCGGCACGACATACCAATATGCCCACAGCAACACAGCAATTTACGCCTCCAAGCTGTTCAACTTCGCCCAAGGAACCTACACCTTCTCTTTCGACTGGAACGCAAAAGGCGAAAGCAACTACGACTACCTTCGCGTTGCCCTGGCGCCTGGCGATGTTGAATTCACGGCTGGAACCCAATTGTTTTCTGGAGTCAGCACAAACGCTCTTCCAAATGGTTGGATCGCCCTTGATGGCGGAAGCAAACTCAATCTGAGCGATGGTTGGCAAACCAAGACAGCAGAGGCTACCGTTTCGGGTACCTATACCATGGTCTTCATTTGGTGTAACGATAATGGCGGTGGCGATGATACTCCTGCGGCCATCGATAACATCAGCATCAGCTACATGACGTGCCCAAGACCCACGGCCTTGACAGCCAGTAATGTAGCAGGCCGTACAGCCACCCTTTCCTGGACGGAAAACGGCACTGCCACCAACTGGGTGTTGGAATATGCAACTGCTTCAGACTTCACAGGGGCAACAAGCGTTCCTGTCAGCGGGACGGCTTCCAAGGAACTAACGGGACTTTCGCCCGAAACCAAGTATTATGCCCGCGTGAAATCTATATTGGGCGACGATGGAAGCTCATGGAGCGACGTGAAGGACTTCACCACTTTGGCCACATGCCCCAAACCCACTTTGAGCTATGTATCATCTTCAAACACTGCTTTCTCAGGCAGCGTCTCGTGGACAGGAAGCACCGCCGATGCCTTTGAAATTGCTTACAGGCCGACAAGCGATTTCAATCCGTCGGACTATACTTTGGAAAATGTCACCCGCATCCCGCTCGAAAACGTGACGGAATCCACCTACACCCTGGGAAACCTCGCTCCTGAAACCAAATACTACATCTATATCCAAGCCAACTGCGGCGAAGAGGACGGCAAGAGCCAATGGAGCAATCGCGTCACCTTTACCACTTTGGCCACCTGCTTGGCACCTTCCTATTTGACGGAGGGAAGCGTCAGTTCCAATTCAGTCACGCTCAGCTGGACCAAAGGCGCTGAAGACCAAGAGGCCTGGCAGTTCCGATATAAGAAGTCAGGCGAAACCGTTTATTCATACGTTTTGGTGGAAAACCATCCATCTAATTCCTACGAACTGACTGGTTTGGAACCTGCCACGTCATACGACGTGAACGTGCGTGCTTGGTGTGGTGGCGACGACTACAGCAAGTGGAGCTTGGTCAACCAAACCATGGACAAAAAGATAACCACAGCTTGTGCCTCCATTACGCTGCCCTACTCCTGCGACTTTGAGGGCGCTGTTGAGACCGGCGGACACTTCTCCAGCTATCCTGTACCGAAGTGCTGGGATAGAGTAGAGATGCAATATGGCAGCTATTCGCCTTATACCTATTACCCATATGTCAACAATTCAAATGCTAATAATGGAAGCAAATGTCTGTGGATGTACAGAACTCCTAATTCAGCAAGCCAAACCATCATTCTGCCTGAGATTGATGAACAATATGCAATGACCAACCTCCAAATTCGATTCTGGGCGAAAGCCGGTTCATCCAACAACACGCTTTCCGTTGGTATCATGGAAAATGGCGCCTTCTCAGAAGTTCAAGCTGTCGAAGGCGTTTCAACCACTTATGCCGAATATACCGTTCTTTTGACCAATTATACCGGAAACGGCAGGAACATCGCCATTAAGTGTGGCACTTCCAGCAGTTACCTGTATTATTATATTGATGATGTTAAAGTTGAAGAAATCCCCTCATGCTTCATCCCAACTGGATTAACCAACACTGAGGTGACTTACAATTCAGCTTCGTTCGTTTGGCAGGCTGGCAAGGAAGAGACCGAATGGAACATCCAATACAAAAAGGCCACGGACAGCGAGTGGAACGACAACAACATCGTTCACGTCACCGAGCTTCCCACCACAGAGCATCCGTTTGTTCTGTTAGGTCTCCAACGCGGCACTGACTACCAAGCGAGAATCCAAGCCTATTGCGATGCCGACGACCAAAGCGAATGGAGCACGATGCCAGTCAGTTTCACCACCGATTGCGGCATCTGGCCCATCGATGAGGAGAATTCCTTGTTTGAAGACTTCAGCAACTCCGCTTTCCCGCCCTGCTGCTGGAATTGGCATAGAGTCAACAATTACTATGGCTGGCAACAAAGCTCTGGACAATACAATCCATTGGATCAGCAAGGAACAGCCTACAGCTATTGGCCCACAGGCGAGACCTATTTGGTCTTGCCTCAGTTGCACATCGATGGCAATGCCACACTGACCTTCGACATGGTGTTCTCAGGCACTGGATCGGGCGAGGAAAGCACGGTAGTACTGTCAACTACTGGATGGGAAAAGATTAATTTCACCACCACGCTTTGGACTGCCACCGAGTTCCCAACGAGCAAGAGAACCATTAGCCTTGACTTGTCGGCATACAACAGTCAGGATATTTACATCGCTTTCAAATACAACGGTGTCGGCACCAGTGGTCGAATGTGGTACATCGACAACGTCCATGTCTATGTGGGCGAAATCTTCACCAAAGACATCACCGCCTACAGCGGAGATGGTGGCTACTACCTCATCGCCTCTCCCATCGGGACAGTAAGTCCCGAGAATGTGACGAGCATGCTCTCAAATAGCTACGACCTCTACTACTTCGACCAAAGCCAAGACAAGGAATGGATCAATTACAAAGGCGACCAAACCCTAGGCCAAGAGAGCCATTTCAGCATTGAGCCCGGCAAAGGCTACCTCTATGCCAACAGCAACAATGTCACATTGACCTTCACAGGAACGCCTTACAACGGCAACGGCCAAGTGGATCTGGCATACAACGCCAATGCCGTCCTCAAAGGCTGGAACCTCATCGGCAATCCGTTTGGCACTATGGCCACTCTCGACAAGCCTTACTATCGCCTGAACACCGAAGGCAACGCCTTGAAAACGGAAACTGAGAACACCCCAATCGCTGCAATGGAAGGCGTGTTCGTACAAGCCACGGGAGCTGGCGAGAAGGCTAACTTCACCGCCGTCAGGCGTGGTGAACGGGTAGACGTCGCCAAACTCAACATCAGTGTGGTTGCTTCGACAAGCTCATCAACCGCCCTCGACAATGCCATCGTCCGTTTCGACGGCGGTGCGACACTCGGCAAATTCCAACTCAACCCGAGCCACACCAAGGTCTACATCCCGCAAAACGGCAAGGACTACGCCATCGTGCGCAGTGCCACCCAAGGCGAGCTGCCCCTCAACTTCAAGGCAGAAAAGAACGGCACCTACACGCTGAGCTTTGAAGTCGAGAATGTTGATTTGGACTACCTGCACCTCATCGATAACCTGACCGGCGCTGATGTCGACCTATTGGCCGGCGCTTCGACCCTTCGACAGGCTCAAGGTTCAGCGACTTACACCTTCGAGGCAAAAACGACCGACTATGCCAGCCGCTTCCGCTTGGTGTTCAATTCTAGCGACGCAAACGAGGCCGTTTGCGAGCCCAGTTTCGCCTACTTCAACGGCAGCAACTGGACGGTGAGCGCGACAGGTTCAGGAGCCGCCACGCTGCAAGTGATCGACATGATGGGCCGTGTGCTCAGCAGCGAGACCATCAGCGGCAACACGGAAATCAACATCAACCAACCCGCAGGTGTCTACATGCTCCGCCTCATCGACAATGAGAATGTGAGGGTGCAGAAGGTGGTGGTGAGATGACTATGGCTACTGGCCTCTGGCTATTGGCCTCTGGCAGTCCCAACAGAAGGAAGGTTTCCCCCCCTCTCATGAGACTGCCAGAAGCCAGAAGCCAAGAGCCAAAAGCTAACGAAACTAAATACGAAAGTCAAAACTTGAGAACAACATAAAATTTAAAATACGATGAAGAAACTAACACTGACAATTGCAATCCTCCTCGGACTGAGCATGACGACTTTGGCAGAGAGCCATCAAGGCGGTGGCCTGTTCCAACGCGGGGCAAGCACCGAAGAGATGGAATACGACAACCGCGACGCCATGCCTGTACTGCCCATGCACGGCTCACAAAACAATGAAGACGCCAACGGCCCGTTGGGCAGTGGCATCGCCGTGTTGCTCAGCCTTGGCGCGGCCTACCTCGTAGGCAAGAAACGCAAGGCCGAATAAGGTACTTTTTTTCTTTCATTAGTTGGTGCCGGCGGCTCATGTCGCCGGCTTTTATGCAACAGAGGAGGCCACACCCGTTGGGCGGCCTCCTCTTCCATGAAAACATACCAAATCCTTAAAGAACCATTATTCTCTCGATCAAACGATTACCTTTCCAAATGATAGCGACGCAATAAGTGCCTTTAGTGCATCCGCTCATGTCAAGGCGGGCTTCATCGCCCATGGCATGGCCACTCAACACAATTCGGCCCGACAGGTCGTAAACTTCATAGTCAAAGCCTTGAGCTTGGGAAACAACAAGAACAAGCGATCCCTTTGTGGGATTAGGATAAACCTCAATGCCAATTTGACTCTCTTCCAAGCCTTCCACAACATTCATGACAACATGCACCACGAAATCGACATATTGTCCATCACTGGTGGCACGGAGTGTAATGTCGGCTGTGGATTCGCAGTTCTGCAAACGATTCAACGCCAAAATCTTGTCACCGAGGGTGGCCGACAGGTCTACTTCATTTGAATTGGAAATCAGGCTGTATTCAATCAGTTCGTCGGGGTCGTCGTCATCGGTGACCACACCGTTGAGGTCGATATACACTAACTTGGGGAACTCGGTCATCTCCACATCGGGAACGGGGTTCTGGACATAAGGCGGCAGGTCGACGGCAGGAGCCAAACCGGAAACGCCGACTTCCATATCCACATGCTTGCCGTTGCTGGTGGCGCGGACCACCAAAACCCTGTCGGTGAAGGCATCGGGCGTGATTCGGGTCACGATGAGCATACCGTTCCCGCCAATCGAGGCGGAGACCTCACTCGGACTGGACAGCACCGAGTATTCCATCATTTCGGAGTCGTTGTCGGGGTCGTCGAAACAATTGCTGATGTCGAAGCTGAACGACTGCGGGAAATCATCGAACTCAATGGGAGCCAATGGATTGACGACAACGGGCGGCAAATCCTCGGCAATACATTCCACCGTGAAGGAGGTTTGAACCGTTTGGCCGTTGCTCTCTGCTTCCAAAGTGATGGTGGCCACGCCGCCTGAGCTTAGCAAACGTTCCACCAACAGACTGCGGTTGTCCAAAGTCGTCCCGACAAGCGTCGGATTGCTATTTGCAGCCACGCTGATGACGATATTCTCGTTCGGGTCGTCGGGATCGTCAAAAGTGTTGGTCAAATCAATGGCTTGGTTGGCAGGGAATGTCGCAAACACGATGTCGGCGATGGGATTGGCCACCACGGGAGGCAGATTGACGACGCTTCCGTATTCGTCGGCACCGACACACGGCGTTTCACTGCGGTCTTCACCGTCGATGTCGGTGGTCACATAATCCAAAGGATTGGCGACCGTGAGACCCTCGGCATCGGCAATGTGCAAGTCATTGGCACCGACGAACTCAGGCGTGCAAACCGCAGAATGGGTGTCAAAGCCCGAAGCTGCTGCCCAAGCACTTAGGTCGGAATAGTTGTAGCCATCATAAAGGCCGACGTTGCCACCCGCATAGCTGACGCGGTTGTAGTCGCAAAAACGATTGGCCGAAGCACTGTTAAAACGGAAAACCAAACCATCCGTCTCGTTGACTAACAGATTGTTATAGGCGTAAAAATATTCCCAATCCTTCTGCACAAAGAGGTTGCCACCCGAACCCGAGCCGCTGATTTTGGCCGTGTTGTGGGCGAAATAGATGTAGTCGCAATCGGCGTTGTCGAAGGCATAGCACCAGTTCGACGAAGTGCCGGTTTGCAGGTCGACGATGTTGTTGCGGATGATGACAGGCTCAGTGGCCGAACCCGTGCACGGACGTATTTTCATCACCGTGACGTATTTGGTCGGATGGTTGACGGTCATCACGTTGTTCTCGATGAGGCAGTTATAACGGCAACGGAAAATGTCGATGGCGTTGTAGTCGGTGTGGCTGTCGTTAGTGTTGTCAATCGTGTTTCCTGAAAGCGTCACATGGTCGGTGAAAGTCGCATAAATCGACTTGCTGCATTGGTTGGTGAACGAGCAGTTCTCGACCAAAAGCCCGTCGTTGTATTGCGTCATGTCGCTACCTTGGTAATACAAGCCGATGAAGCCATTGACGAACTCGCAGCCGACAAAAGCGTTGTTGGTGTCCATCCAGCCGCCCGAAAGCCTGTAAACCAAGTTCTTGTTGTTGTCGGTGTTGCTGGCGTCAGACACACAGCCGACAAACCTTACGTTCTCGAAACGGTCGTTGGTGAGACCGCCGCGCAGCGTCACCATGATGGCGGTGTTTTCCGAAGTGGAAGCCAAGGTCATGTTCTCGAAGGTCACGTAATCGGGACCGTCGAGGGTGAGGGTGCTGTTGTTGGTGTAGCCTGCATTGCTGGTCACGACGACCTGTTGGCTGTCGGAGCCCATGCCACGGAAAACGACGCGGTTGGTCGCACTGGTGCCATTGATGCTGTTGAGGGTGACAAACTCCTCGTAGGTGCCAGGAGCCACTTCGAAAACAACTTGGCCCGACACACCAGCCGCCAGCGCAGTAGCAGCCGCGCTGAATGATGTGTAGTCAGGATTTTGTGTTGCATCGGAATTGATGGTGTAAGTGCCTGAGAGTTGTGCACTTACCGTTGTCGCCGCGAGCAGCGACAGAAACAAAAGAAACTTTTTTCGCATAATGTGATGATTATTACGAATTTGAACAATGATGCAAGACCATTCGCAAGCGGCGATGCGTAATTGCCACGCTTATGCGTCGCCCTTGTTCCCGAAGGCTTGCAATGAATTACCCTGTTTGGCAGGTCTTCTGACTCGCCCGAGCCTGTCGCCTTCCCATACGGATGGGCCGTACAGTGGCTTTTGTTTGGCAGGCCTTACGCGGGCTTACAGCAGCGGGCACTGTTGCCGATTTGCACGGCATTCCCTTGGCCAAAGCGGCTGCAAAGATACGGCTTTTCTTGGCACGACGACCAAGAAAAACAAAGAGGTCCCGAATGGCATCGGGACCTCCTGTAAAGCAACGACCCAGACGAATAAGCGGGATTCTGTTCCCCTTGCGGGGCGACTGTCATTTCTCTAGGCCTGCGGTCGCCCGCAGGCTCAAGCGCCCTACCCTGAGACGACGGACGAGCAGCCCTCTCGAAGCCCGAAGGCCTCAGTGTCTCTATACTTGGACTTGCAGCCCATAAGGTTTGCCCCAGCGGAATGTCGCCACCCGCCGCGTGAGCTCTTACCTCGCGTTTTCACCCTTACCCTTTCGGGCGGTATGTTTTCTGTGGCACTGTCTGTTACACTCGCGTGTACCTTCCTGTTAAGAAGTATGGTGCTCTGTGCTGTCCCGACTTTCCTCGCGCCGGCTTTCCCGACCCGCGACAGTCTGCCTGAATCGCGCTGCAAAATTACGGATTTTTTTGATACCGATTCGCCAATAGCCCCAACCCTTGCGAAATCTCTCAAAAAAAATCACTTTTCGCAACCCTATAGGCTATTCTTTTACCCACTGTCCCGTCTCCACCAAGGTCGCTGAGCCTGTCGAAGGGCCGTCGTTAGAAGTATACACCTTCCAAACATAAACGCCCTCGGCCCAATCCGCCGCATCAATCGCCGTCACGTTCTCCGTGAGGGCTTGGCTGTGGACGAGCCTGCCGTTCATGTCATACACCTCCACCCGCGCATCCTTCAGTCCCATTCGGATGTTCAGCACATCCTTACCTGGATTGGGGTAAGCGATGGCCATCTTCAGTCCATACTCATGCGCCTCCTCGATACCCACAAAGGCCTCGGCAGGGAATTTGGTGACGGTAGTCCAGTGTTGCGTTGTATTGTCAAGGTTTTTCGATGAGAAAACAAGGAGCGTTCCGCCATCGTGAGTTGAAATAATACTGTAAGCCAAACTATTGATATTGCCTTTGTCCAAATCATAAAACAACGTTGAAATAGTATCCAAGTTGGCATCAAGTCGTTCAATCATTATCCAAGAGTCCTCGTTGAAAAAATAGCCGTAATTCAAAGTGTAGCAGAAATAGAGTTCATCGTTATTTGTCGTTGAAATCGACCTTTGCCGAGCTGGACAATCGTATGAATCCGTGCTTCTTACCCGACATTGCAATGCCGTAACAGAAGGTGAAGGATCGGCAATATTATCATCATAGTCATATATTCTGACATCGGCTTGCTCATCGCCGTATTCGCGCTCAATCTGGGTTGATAAATAGGTCGTTCCATGTCGGCTTCGGGCGACACTCATTTTTGAGAAGGTGCGATAATCAGAGACATCGGTATGGCTGAATTGCTTCGTTTTCAAGAGATTCAAATTGTTGTCAAAATAGAGAGCTTGACCTTGAACGGATGCATTGGTGGTGTTGAATCTGCCTGGATAATACATCAAGTAGCCGGAATCTGTTTTCACCAAATGACAACGACCAAGCAGATGCTCAACAGCACCACCTCCGCCATTCGAGACGTTCTCATATCCAATCTGATCAATAAGTTCCCCTTCAAAAGTCATTCTAAACATAAACAAAGAATCAGGACCTCTTGGGTGGTCAACATCGTGGCTATATGCTTTGAAATAAGCTCCAACTATTACCCCATCGTCAACCAAAGGGGAAAACAGGCAGAGCGTACCGCATTGCTCATTCGGATTCAGTTGCCACGATGAGTTTTGAACTTCAAAAGTGTCAATCTTTATATGATGTTCGAAACACTCCGTAATGTTAAGTTGTTCATCCAATTTGTACAATCCGAGAATAGCGTCATCAGGTGGATTGTCGTAGTTCAAGAAATAATTGAAATACGAGAAATCATGGTCGGGATTATAGGCCATCAAAGCAAACAACTGGCCATCGTGTTCAAAAGTATAAGGATTTGCAGCTCGATATGCGGGCTTAAAGAATTCGTTATATGCCAACTCCTCGCCATTAGAAGAGAATTTTCGCAATGCTGGATGAGGTGAATAAAAATCCCCGTAACCGCTTTTGAAGAAATGGCAGCACGACGCGACTACGATCCCATCCGAAGTCTCGTAAGCATCCAGCATATGGGTGATTTCATTCTCACTGGTATAGTATTCGTAAGATTGTTCCCACTCCTGCCCAAAGGCCTTGCCCCCGAAAACCAGCGCAAGGGCTATCAAAAAATGTGTCTTTGCTTTCATAACGATAACACTTTAGCATTCGTTAGCAGCAAAAGTATAGTAATAAACAATGTGATGCGCAAAAATCACACACACATTTCACACACATTTTGCGCGTTTTTGCCGCACAAAAGACACATTTCCCCGAAAATCGAGCGTTTCAGCCCACTTTCAGCATGTTTTTCAGGCAAGTCGAAAGGTTCTCTTCCGTGCCGAGGATTTTCTTGATTTTCGTGATGCGGTTGGTGAACGAGTTGTATTTCACGCCTTGCAGCACGGCCATCTCGGCATGGCTTAAGCCCGTCAGGGCAAGGCAGCAGGCGTTGAGGTCGGCGGAGCTGAGGTCAGGATACCGCTCTGCCAAACGGCTGGCAAAGCCTCCAAACGCAGCATCCACGGCATCCTTCAAGGCCACAAAGTCAGCTTGGCCCAATGCCAGATTGAAAAAGTCATCCACATTTTTTGATGAGATCTTCCCACCATCGGCAGCCAACCGCTCCCGGATACGCAAAAAGATTTCCGACTGCTCAAACTGCGCCCAACTTTGCGCAAAAGAGACATTGTCCTTTTTCCTCCGCTTGAACACCACCGCAATGATGGCCACCAGCATAAAAAAGGCCAGGCCACCCAATAGCAGGTAAGTATTCCGTTTCTGGCTTGCCTTTTGTTCCCGCAAAGCCTGTAGCCGTGTGTCACGCTCCGCCTTGAATTGCTCGTATTGCTTCACGGCCAGCATCCCATCGCTCACCCGCTCCGACTCGGCTTGCACGTAGGAAGTGTGGAAACTCTGGCAAAACACCAGACTATCAGCATTTTGCTCCTCTTCATACACTTGTGCCAAAAGCGACATGATGGCTCCCTTCTCCACATCGTCGCGCTCCATGTCCAAGATTTTCAGCAGATAAGTTTTGGATTCCGTCTTCCTTCCAGAGAAGAACAAATTCATTCCCATACTTACCGAATCGCCTTTGGTATCCATGCCGCGACGCATCTTGAAGGCGATAATCTCGCGTTGCACCATAAGGCTAGAATCCAACTGCTTGCCTTCGAGATATAGACTTGCCAACAAATGCCTTGCCGTAATGTAATCCCGAACATTGTCGGGAACGGTGTCCAAATGGGGCATCACCCAGTCCAAATAAAACCGTGCCGAATCCACTTCCTTGACCGTCCAAAAAGCATTGGCCAACTTCAGGCTGGTCCAAGCCATCCACGTCGTGTCGCCAACCTGCCTTTGATAGCCCAACGCCCACCGCAAGGCATCAATCTCGGCGTTGTTCTCCATTTTCCAACCAAAAACGTGCGCCATCTGATAGTAGGCTCGCGATGCAAGCAGTTTTTCCTCGTCGGTCATGTCATTGGGCAAGACCTCCAACTTTTCGGCCACCTGTATGAAATGCGGGAAAGCCGCCAAGAGGCTGTCCTGCTGAAGCATAACAAAGCCACTATCATAATGGTTTTGAGCATCTTGCAGTGCTTCTGGAGAAACCACGAAAGATTCCCTTCCACAAGCGAAAACAGAGAGCAGGCCGATGAATATTATAGTTCTGACGAGAGTATTCATGCCTGCAAAAATAGTTTTTTTTCTAAAAAGTGGTCCCATTTGGTCAAGCAACTGAAATTACATTACCTAAATTCATCAAATCCAATCATCATTCCGCAGTCCAAGTTTTCACAAACCGAGTTCTCCCAGCAAAATCCTCCAGAACCTCGGCTTTTGGGAAACCCATCTCGTGACACAATTCCAACATCCCCTCCCCCATCCGCTCGTTGATTTCGAACCAAACATGGCCATCGGGATTCAATTGTTTTTTGGCCAAAGCCAAAATCTGGCGATAGAAGCGCAGTGGGTCGTCGTCGGGGACGAAAAGGGCCGTTTCCGGCTCCCAGTCGAGGACGTTGGCCTCCATCGCAGTGCGCTCGCTGTCGCAGACGTAGGGCGGGTTGCTCACCACCAAATCCACGGGCTGGGTGAAGATTTCGGATTTTGGATGCAGCACGTCGTCGCAGATGAATTGCACTTTGGCATTGTTGCGTTCGGCGTTTTCGCGGGCAACCTCCAAGGCCGCCTCTGAAACGTCGAAGGCATAGATTTCGGCATTTCCGAAATGCTTGGCCAAGGCGATGGCGATGCAGCCCGAGCCGGTGCCAATGTCCCAGATACGGATAGAAGAATAATGCTGTTTTGGGCCGCCTCCTATAGATTCCATGCTCCCGCACTTGCCCTCGCTGGAATGACATAGGAGGCTATGTTTTGTATTTTGAAAGGAATCACAAATCTTCTGCACGAGCTCTTCGGTCTCAGGTCGCGGGATGAGCACATTAGGCGACACCTTTATTAATAGGTCGCCAAAACGCGCCATGCCTGTCACATACTGCACTGGCTCGCCTGCCAACAGGCGTTCCACAGCCGCTTTTAGTTGTGCATATTGAAATTCGTCGATGCGAAGGTTCGGCTCCATCAGTTGATGTTTCAGGTCGATGCCGAAGAGGTCTTCCAAAAGGATGCGCATCAACTGATCGGCCTCGCGCTGCGGGAACTTTACGGATAGCTCCTCGGTGAAATGGCGTTTGGTTTTACTTAGATTAAATCCTATCATTTTTCCATTTTGCTGCAAAACTAAGGAAATTTACCTATTTTTGCAGCATCGAATAAGATAATTAAACAATTATGCCTGAAATCAGCAAGTAAAAGGTGACAAACTTGGCAGAATCGAACCGCTTAAATAACAAGGAGCACAAATAATGTTGAAAATCGTTGATGCAGAATATGTTAAAGACTACGAATTGCTAATCACATTTAATGATGGCAGTCGCAAATTGGCCGACTTGAAGCCGTATCTCTATGGTGAAGTCTTCAGTGAGCTTTTAGACCGCAACAAGTTCATCCAATACGGTCTAAACGGTTACACCATCGAGTGGGCTAACGGTGCCGACCTTGCACCCGAATTCTTATACGACATTGGCACCGCCGCTTAATTAGATTTGCTCGTGTTTTACCTCATTGCTGCCATTTTATGTTCCACCGGCGTCTTCGTCGCCATGCGGCTGTTCGAGCGCTTCCGCCTTGACAACCACCAGGCGCTGATGTGGAACTATGTCTTCGCCACCGTCACGGGGTTCCTCATGTGCAAGCAATTCGACACACCCGCGCAATTGGTCACAGAGCCATGGTTTGGTCTCTCGCTCATCACAGGTTTCTGGTTCATCTTCACCTACATTCTGATGACCGCCTCAACGCAGCGCTCAGGTGTTACAGTCACCTCACTGTCGAGCAAGCTCTCGGTGGTGCTCCCCACCTTGGCGGGCGTGGTACTGTTTAGCGAGAAGCTCAACCTCGTGGCCTCAATGGGCATCGTGTTGGCGTTGGTGGCCTTGGTGTTGGTGGTAGGTGGAAAAGGACAAACCGATAAACCAAACAAAACCAGTTGGTTATTACCCATCCTCATCTTTTTCGGGACGGGCACAGGCGACATCCTGATGAAGCTCACCGAGCAGAGAAACACCGCCCCCGACATGAGCTTCATGATTGCCTTCATCTACCTGATTGCCTTGCTGTTTGGCGTTCTATTGGTCGCCTCCGACCTCATCCGGAAGAAATCCCGTTGGCAGTGGAAAAGCGCCATCGGCGGCATCGGTTTGGGCGTCATCAACTATTTTTCCACCTTTTTCGTCTACCAAGCAATGCGGCAGTTCGACAACGTGGTGCTGTTCCCCATATATAACATAGGTGTGGTCAGCCTCACCGCCCTTACGGGTTGGCTACTCTTCAAGGAAAAACTCACTTGGAAGAACTACCTCGGCCTCGCCACCGCCATCATCGCCGTCATCCTAATCACGCAAAAGCCATGAACAACGACGACACCTACAGAATGTTAGCCACCCGTGGCGAAGGGCTCTACAAGGAAAAAGGCAGCAAGTTCATCGCCGAGACTTTCGTCGTCATGAGCGAGGACGAAGCCAAGGAAGCGGTCGCCTCAGTCAAGAAGAAATACTTCGACGCACGCCACCATTGCTTTGCCTACATGATCGGTCCCGACAAGAAGGTTTTCCGCTCTTCTGACGACGGCGAGCCTTCGGGCACGGCAGGCAAGCCCATCCTCAACCAGATTCTCTCAAAAGACGTGACCAACGTTTGCGTGGTAGTCACCCGCTATTTCGGCGGCATCAAATTAGGCACCTCCGGCCTTATCAACGCCTACAAAACAGCCGCCCGCGATGCCCTTGACAATGCGCAGATTGTGGAGAAAACCATAAACGAAATTTACAGTCTCGAATTTGCCTATCCCCTCATGAATGAGGTGATGCGCATCCTGAAAGAGGAAGATTTGGAGCAACAAAACCAGCGCTTCGAATTGGACTGCTATTTGGAGTTTTCAACAAGAAAAAATTCCGCTTCAAGAATTTTCGAAAAATTCAACAATTTATACGGGGTTAAGATAGAGTATATTAAAACAGTGTAATTCAATACATTAAACAAGAATATTATTTTGAAAAACAAAAAATTTCGTATTTTAGAAAAATAATATCAGAAAATCAATAGAAAATAATTTTTTTTATAAACAATTAATCGCTTATTTTTGCAAGGTCAAAAACGGCCCAGAAACGGGTAAACCCAGGTCTCAAATTGTGACTTGTAAAGTGGTTTGAAAGACAATAAATTATAAGTAAGTGCGATGACAAACGACCATGTGGAAATATGGAACAAATGCCTTTCTGTGATTAAAGACAACGTCACAGAGCAGAGCTATTCGACATGGTTCGAACGCATCGTGCCGCTCTCGTTGGTCAACAACACGCTCACCATCGAAGTGCCTTCCTATTTCTTCGTGGAATATCTTGAGGAACACTACATCGACCTGCTGAAGACGGTCATCAAGCGTTTTGTCGGAGAGAAAGGCAAATTGGATTACAAGGTGGTTGTCGACAGTGCCAACGGGCAGGGCACCACCACCTTGCCGAGCGCCAACCGCAGCTTCCCGAAGAACCCCATCGGCCAGCCTGCCCCGCAAAGGCTTTCGGAAGGGCCTATCAACCCCTTCGTCATCCCCGGGCTGAAGAAACTGCAAATCGACTCGCAGCTCAACGAGAACTACACCTTCGACAACTTCATCGAGGGCGAATGCAACCGTTTGGCCCGATCGGCAGGTCTCGAAATAGCTAAAAATCCTGGCAAAAGCTCGTTCAACCCCTTGGTCATCTACAGTGGCACGGGATTGGGGAAAACGCATCTCTGCCATGCCATAGGATTGGAAACCAAGCGTTTGCACCCAGAGAAGACCGTTTTGTATGTGCAAGCCGAACAGCTCTCGACGCAGTATGTGACGGCCAACAAGAACAACAACCGCCCCGACTTCATCAATTTCTACCAGATGATTGACGTACTTATCGTCGACGACATACAATTCCTTTCAGGCAAGCCTGGTACACAAGATGTTTTCTTCCATATTTTCAACCATTTGCAGCAAAACAACAAGCAGATTGTCATCACCAGCGACAAGTTCCCTTCCGACCTGCAAGGCATGGAAGAACGCCTGTTGTCGCGCTTCAAGTGGGGCTTGGCTGCCGACCTACAGTCGCCCGACCTGAGCACCCGCACATCCATCATCAAGGAAAAACTGCACGACAACGGCATCACCTTCCCCGACGAGGTTGTCCACTACATTGCCACCAACGTGCGCAACAACATCCGCGAGCTGGAAGGCGTGATGAACTCGCTGCTGGCCCAGTCGGTGCTCAACAAGAAAGCCGTCACCACCGAGATGGCCCAACAAATCATCGACCGATTTGTGCGCAACACCGTCAAAGAGGTTTCTGTGGAATACATCATCAACATCGTGTGCGAGTATTTCAAGATCACGCCTGAGCAAATGGCGCTCAACACCCGCAAGCACCAGGTGGTGCAAGCCCGCCAGATTGCCATGTATCTTTCCAAGAAATACTCCAACGCCAGCCTCGTCTCGATTGGGCAACAATGCGGCAAGAAAGACCATGCCACGGTGCACCACGCCTGCAAAACCATCGCCGACCGCCTCGAAACCGACAAGCAATTCAAGGTGATGTTTGCCGACATCGAGAAGAAGATAGCCCTCAATTAATCCCATAACACCCTTATGACCAACAACTTCGGAAAACTCTATTTGGTGCCTAACTTGCTCGGTGCCACCAAACCCGAACAAGTATTGCCAGCGAATACTATCGCTATCGTAAAACGACTGAAACACTATGTTGTCGAAAACACACGCACCACCCGCCGTGTGCTGAGTCGTATCGGGACCGACACGCCCATCGACGACATCGAGTTCATTGAGCTTGACAAGCACAACGCCCGTAACTTAGACCTGATGGAACACCTCGGCACTTGCCTGCAAGGCGAGGACATGGGGCTGATGTCGGAGGCCGGAACGCCTTGCGTGGCCGACCCTGGCGCATTGGTCGTCGACTTGGCGCATTCCGCTGGCATCCAAGTGGTTCCCTTGGTCGGACCCAATGCGATGATTTTGGCTTTGATGGCCTCGGGCTTCAACGGTCAGGCCTTTGCCTTCCATGGCTACCTGCCTATCAAAAGCCCTGAGAGGCAAAACGCGATCAAGGACTTGGAACGCCGCTCGATGGCCAACAACGAGACGGAGCTTTTCATCGAAACGCCTTTTAGGAACAACGCCATGCTGCAAGACCTTTGCAAAAACCTCCACCCTGCCACGCGCGTCTGCGTCGCAAGCAACCTCACCTGCGACGACGAGCTCATCATCAGCCAAAGCATCGGCGAATGGAAAAGCTACAAAGGCGATTTGAACAAGAAGCCAGCGGTGTTTTTGATCTATTCCGAGCCGAAAAAGAATTGGACGAGAAAGCGGAATTAGGCTTCTTTCCAAATGAAATCGTCGATATTCCGAGTCTCTTTCGAGAAATTGACACCGACTTTGAACACTTTTTGCCCTTCAGCCTGGAATGGGAGAGCATATTCCTTCGTGTCGATTTGCGCCAAAGCCTCCTGAGCAGTCTTATTGAACTTAAACTCAAAGACGTAGGTAAACTGATTGGCCTTCACCACCATATCGATGCGTCCGTTTGAAGTGTGGTATTCGGCTTTCGTATAGTAGCCCAACAAACGGCAAATGGTGAATATCACGGTTTGGTAGTGGTTCTCCAAGTCGCGCACCAATTCATAGGGCGTGTTGGCGAAGAAAGATCGCATTCTGCCTAGGAAACTCTCAATGTCGCCTTTGCGAAGGTCGCGCACGAAATACTCTATGAAAGCCGACGCCCCATTGTCGGTATTGCCTGTAAAGCGAGGCAGCAGGAACTTGAGAAAACTCTGCTCCACTTCGCGATTGGGAAAACCGAGGCGATAACTGCCAAATTCCTTTTCATACCTTTTAATCGTCAGGTATCCAGTTTGATAAAACAACGCTATGGGTTCCTGCCTCAAGCTTTCCTTGGCCGCAAGGTCGCTCGCAAGCAAATCCCCGTTGGAGAAGTCCTGCAAATCGTATTCTCCATTTTGCAATAGCTTGATGAGGAACGATGGCGTGCCGGTGGAAAACCAATAATTACGGAAAGTCCTTTCGGAGAGCGCGTTGAGCACACTAAACGGATTGTAGATGTCTTTCGAAGTGTTTTCCGAAAAATGGTAGCCGTCATACATTTTCCGCATTTGTTCCATAATGTCGGCCTTGCTCGTCCCTTCCTTTTGGGCAAACGCTTCAAGATGTTCGCTGAGCGTGTGTTCGATTTCCTCGGCTGTCAGGCCGCAAATGTCGGCATAGCGTTCGTCGAGCGAGATGTCTTGAAGGTTGTTCAAGTCGCTGAATAGGCTTATTTTGGAGAACTTCGACACGCCGGTAAGCATGGCGAAAAGGATGTATTCGTCGCAAGTCTTCAGGTTGCCATAGAATGCCTTCAACATGTTGCGGAACTCCTGTTGCAGCGGCTCGTCATTAATGGCTTCGATGAGCGGCTTGTCGTATTCGTCAACGAGGATGACGACTTTTTTACCCGTTTTGGTGGCGAGATTCCAAATGAGGTCCCTGAACCGCTGGGCAATATCATTCGTTTCCTTTGTGATACTGTATGTTTTTTCCAAAAAGGAAAGGTTGGAATTGAGTGCTTCCCACAGGCCTTCATTCGAGGTGTATAGACCCACGTTCAAGTCAAAATATAACACAGGATAAGATTCCCATTCCTTCTCCAATTCGCTGACTGCCAATCCTTCAAAGAGTTCCCTTTTCCCTTGGAAATAAGCCTTCAAGGTGGAAAGCAGCAGGCTTTTCCCGAACCTACGCGGGCGGGAGAGAAAGATATACTTTCCGTTATGGATTAGATCATAAACGAGCTTGGTCTTGTCGACGTAAGCGAAATCGTCTGTACGAAGACCCTCGAAGCTTTGTATTCCTATGGGCAGTTTTTGCATGACTCAATCAATTGGTTTACAGAGTGCAAAAATACTATCTTTTTTGGATTGGCAAAACAAATGTCTCCTATTTTCAAGACAGACTCTCTACTACGGTATATCCAACACCCTATGAATCTGCAAGGAAAGCCGCCATGCGGGATGGCTTTTCACGACCTCGACGCAGGCTTTCATGTTGGCTTGGCATTGTTTTTCATCCTCGCAAAAGCACGGCTGCAAGAAACGGTGTTTTGCCTCAATGTCATCATATTGTGCCAAGTCCTGACCCAAATAGACGACCTTCAACTCATCGCAACGCTTGACGACACACGGCGCTGCATCGCCACCCTCAAATGCGGTTTTCGGCGAAAGCGTCACCCAATCGAGGTTCGGGGGCAATGGATGCGTTCCATTTGTTTCGATGGCGACGGTCTTGCCGGTCTTTTGCTTCAGCTCAGCTACAAAAGCCTCGTCGATGAACAAGGAAGGCTCGCCTCCCGTGAGCACGACAAGCGGGGCAATAGGATATTTATTCACCTCATCCACAACCTCTTGCAACGACATCATCGTTCCATCTTGATGCTGCGTGTCGCAGAAATGGCAACGCAAATTGCATCCGCTGAAGCGCACGAAAACGGCGGGTGTACCACTATGGAAACCTTCGCCCTGAAGGGAATGGAATACTTCGTTGATCTTGTACATGGATTTCTTTTCCCATAAAATCAATCAAAAATTTGCGGTGCATCGTCCTTGATGTAGGAGGCCTTGTTGTCGCGCGACTCCCACACATCGGCACGATAGCAGTTCGGGACGGTGTCAACAATCCACTTGGCGAGGTTTTCCGCCGTAGGATTGAAGTCCAACACTTCATTGATGTTGGTGTGGTCTATCTTCCCGTGAATCAGTCGCTTGATTTCGGTAAAATCGAAAACCATACCGTTGCTGTCTAACTTTTCGGCGCGGCAATACACATTGATTTTCCAGTTGTGGCCGTGCAGGTTCTCGCATTTGCTCTCATAGTCGAGATAGAGCTGGTGACATGCGGAAATTTCGAGGGTTTTTCTGACGTAATACATATTCAGTTATCAGTTTACAGTTGTTCAGTTATAAGTTATTGTTTGACGCGGGACACGAGACTTCGGGACGCGGGACGGCTGAAAGCCGGATTTTGGCAGATTATGGGCTATGACGCCGTGATGAAACGGATTATTTGTTTTCGATTTATGCAAGATTTGTTTCCATTAAAATTCGTATTCTGTTTTGTCGTCGATGCCGGCTTCGCGAAGGGCTTCGATGCGCTCGCGGCAGGTGCCGCATTTGCCGCAGTGCTTCTCGCCGCCTTTGTAGCACGAATAGGTCTCACTGTAGTCGAGGCCCAAAGCCATGCCGTGACGGGCTATTTCAGCTTTACTCAGATTGGTGTAAGGCGCAAAAACCGTAATTCCATCATACGTCCCAGCCGACATGGCCTCCGACATCGCATTGACGAAGCCCGGACGGCAGTCAGGATAAATCGAATGGTCGCCGGCATGGTTGGCAATCATCACCCGCTTCAGGCCGTTGCTTTCGGCAATACCGCAAGCAATGGCCAACATGATGCCGTTGCGGAACGGCACCACCGTCGATTTCATGTTTTCGTCGTTGTAGTTGCCTTCGGGGATGTCGTCGGCGGTCATCAGCAAGGCACTCTTGAAATAGCGGTGCATGAACTCAAGCGGGACAATGATATGCTTGATGCCCAGGCGTTGGCAATGGGTGACGGCACACACGCGCTCGCGGCCGTTTTGCGTCGAGCCATAGTCGAAGGTGATGGCCAAGGCAATTTCGTCCTTGAACTCGTAAAGCATTGTGGTGGAGTCCATTCCGCCGGAGATGATGATTACTGCGTCTTTCATTTCAGTTGACAGTTGTTCAGTTAGGAGTTGCGGAAACTGGAAAGGAGACGTTCGCGCACCATGTTTTGGTGTTCGGCGTCGCCATAATTGGCAAACGGCTTGATGGAGATACCGCCACGAGGATTGAACAAGCCGATGACTTCCAAATACTTGGGATCCATCAGCTTAACCAAGTCCTTCATGATGATGTTGACACAATCCTCGTGGAAGTCGCCGTGGTTGCGGAAACTGAAGAGATAGAGCTTCAGGCTCTTGCTTTCCACCATGAGCGTGCGCGGGATGTAATTGATAATAAGATGTCCGAAGTCGGGCTGTCCTGTTTTGGGGCACAACGAAGTAAACTCAGGGCAATCCAAAGTCACAAGGTATTCATTCTCAGGATGTTTGTTCTCAAACGTTTCCAACACCTCGGGGGTATAGTCATAACTGTAATGGGTGTTTTGGTTGCCCAACAGCGTCACGCCTTTCAATTCTTGTTCGTTTCTTGACATGCGTACAAAATTTGCTGCAAAATTAATAAAAAATGTAGAGACGCGCCACAGCACGTCTCTACAAACCTATAAATTTGACATTTAGCACCCCTGCGTAGCCCGCTCCAGCCGCTTCATGATCGAGAAGATGAACACAGCGGAGAGGAGACACAGCGCAACAAGCACGCCCCAGACCATCCAGAGGGGCATTCCCGTACCCCAAATGCGGGCGATGACGCTGGTGAGGTAGTTGCCGATAGCAGTCACGCAGAACCACAAGCCCATCATCATGCCTTTGTATTTCGGAGGTGCCACCTTCGTGACGAACGAGATGCCGATGGGACTCAACAGCAACTCGGCGAAGGTCAAGACAAAATAGGTGCTAATCAGCCAATTGGGCGAGACCAAGGTGCTACTCACGCCACCTTGCGCCTTCAGTTCAGCTGGGCTGGCCAAGGGGAACGAGGCGACGACCAAAACCAGAAAGCCCAAGGCTGCCACAATCATGCCCAAGCCAATCTTACGCGGTGAGGAAGGCTCCTTGCCTTTCTTGGCCAACGCACCGAACACCGCCATCGAGACGGGTGTCAAGGCCACCACGAAGAATGGGTTGAATTGCTGGAACTGTTGCGGCAAGATGCTAATCGGGTCGGGCATACCGAGATACAAAGCGATGGCGCCAGCCCAAAGCAGCGCCGTTACAATTCCGCAAATCGTTTTGTTGCGCTTCGTCTCCGACTGGAAAATGCCGAACAGTGT
>Ga0247609_10000397_pt1 | contig 62011 bp, 61 predicted proteins | sample 172DNAGHGlowgp2_FD_193487 | JGI IMG/M metagenome (GOLD analysis project Ga0247609, IMG submission 193487) | Sheep rumen microbial communities from Palmerston North, Manawatu-Wanganui, New Zealand - 1728 DNA GHGlow gp2 | ecosystem: Host-associated > Mammals > Digestive system > Stomach > Rumen ... | reverse complement strand
GCGCGAAACATTTTACGCGCCCGTTGAAGTCGTCGGCTTGCGCGAGGCTGTCGGTCGAATCTGCGCGGAGGAGATAACTTTTTACCCGCCGGGCATTCCGCTTATCATGCCGGGCGAAAAAATTTCCGCGCAGACCGTCGATTTGATTCGACAGGCGACGGGACGCGTTATCGGCGCGAACGATCCGACTTTGGCGACGGTGAAAGTCATAAGGCAGGAAAATCGCCCGCGTGACAGAAATTATCGGCGTTAAGAGTTTTCATTGAGCTTCTTGAATTGGAGGCGAGGCGATGAATTATCGGCGGATATTGGTAATCGGCGACATGCACGGGAAATTTACGCGCCTGTTGTCGCTCTTCCATAAAATCGATTTCGACGAGCGCAAAGATTTTTTGATTTTGCTGGGCGACTACATTGACCGCGGCGAAGAAAACATGCGCTGTTTCCGCTGGGCAATGGAGATGAGCGAAAAGCCCAACGTCATTGCTCTGCGCGGCAACCACGAACAGATGATGCTTTATTACTACGCGCTGGGCGGTACCGAAGGTTATATCTGGCTTCCCAACGGCGGCAACAAGACCAAGGCCGAATTCGACCTTTGGCGGCAGAAAGACCCGACCGCCTTTGAAAGCGCAATGAATTTCATAAACGACCGCCCGTATTACCATCAAATGAACATAGACGGCGAGGATTATATTTTCGTGCACGCGGGATTGAAGCCCGACAAATCGCTTGAGGAGCAGGACGAAGAATCGTTGCTCTGGATTCGCGAGGAATTTTACAATAACTATCGCGGCGCGGCGCACGTCATTTGCGGACACACGCCCACGCCGTTTGTTAAGCGCAATTGGTACTATCCGATTCGCCTGCCGAACAAAATCACGATGATGGACACGGGCTCGTTCATGCCCAACGGAAAAATTTCTTGTATCGACATTTTGAGCGATCAGATTTGGCAAAGCGATTGACGGGGAGAAATCTTAATGGACAAGCCTAACATTAAAGTCGTCGGCGTGGGCGAGGGCGGTGCAAAGGCTGTCGGCAAGATGATTGCGGCGAGCGTCGGCATGACGGGCGGCGTCGATTTCATTACGGTCGGCAACGACGAAAATCTTTTGCTGGTCAGCACTGCGAAGACGAATATTTTCCTCAATCGCGACTCGACGCTGATTTACAAGCGCATTGCGTCTGCCCTGCGCGGCGCGAAAGTTGTTTTCGTCGTGGCGGGTGCGGGCTCGACTGCCGCAACCAAAGCCTTGCCCGAAATTATTTCTTGCGCCAAAAATCAAAACGCGACGATAGTTGCCTTCGTCAATCGCCCGTTCGTTTTGGAAAACGCCGTCCGCAAGCAGAACGCCGAATTTTGCCTGAATATCCTGCGCAGGGAAGCCGACACGATTTTTGACGTGCCGACCGAAAAATTTTTTGTCTTCCGCCTCCATCAAATGCAGGTGTCGCTTGCCGAGGTTTTCGACGTTGCCAACGACATTTTCGCGCAAGGCGTCGATATTTTCATGAACATGATTGCGGCGGGCGATTCGCCGGACAAATGGGGTAATGCTGCGTTCGGTTGCGGCTTGGGATTCAGCGCACTCGACGCCGTGAAAGCCGCCGTCAAATTCCCGCTCCTCGACACCGATGAAATTAAACTTGCGCCGCAAATTTTTGTGCGGGTGACGGGCGGCGACGACGCTCCTGCGAAAAAATTTATTCGCAACATGATTGGTGCCGACGCGAAACTTTTTTGGCGCGACGAAAACTTGGCGAGCGATAAAATTTTTGCGTCTGTAGTTTTCAGCAGGAAGGAAGTTTGACATGATTAAAATCGTTCTCTCCGACATTGACGGCACGTTTCTAACCGACGACAAGAAAACCTGCGCGGCGCACGTCAAAGCGATTAAGTCTGTCGTCGCCAAGGGCTTGCCGTTCGTCTTCGTGTCCGCGCGCATGCCCGAAGCGATTTACCCGATAACCGACGCGATCGGCATGGCGCACACGCCCGTTATCAGCTACAGCGGCGGATTGGTCTTGACGGCGGCGGAAGAAGTCCTTTTCGACAAAAAAATATCCGCCGACGACGCGCAGGGCATTTTGGCGGCTATGAAACGTTGGCAAGACATCACGGTTAATTACTACACGGGGCGGCGTTGGTTCGTCGAGGCAATGGATTGGCGCGCTCAGCGCGAAGTCGACATAACGTCCGCGCAGGTTGAAATCGGCAACTTCGACGCGCTGTTGAACGAAAACATTTTCCCGAACAAAATCCTTGTCATGTGCGAGCCGCCTGTTTGCATTGACATGGAGCGCGAACTCGGCAAGCTGTTTCCCACGCTAAACGTCGTCCGTAGTGCGCCGCACCTGTTGGAGATTATGGACAAGAGCGTCTCGAAGGCGACGGGCATTGAAGTTTTGCTGAAGCACTACGGCTACACGGTCGACGAGGCGGTTGCCTTCGGCGACAACTACAACGATATTGAAATGCTTGAACTGATTCCGCAGAGCGTGGCTATGGCGAACGCGCCCGACGCCATAAAGAAACTCGCCGCCGCCGTCACCGATTCAAACGAAGTCGGCGGCATTTACACTTACCTTGTTAAAATCGGCGTCATCGAAGGGACTTGATTGAATGCGTGTTTTGCTCGTGACTTGGACTGATCAACTGCAACAAAAGCTGTCGATTTTGAATCCGGCACTTGAATTCTGCGCGATAGTCGTCGACGAAGTGGATCCCGCCAAAGAAATTCTTAAGCGCGTCGGTTTGCCCGCGACGCTGTTGCACCCGCTCTACGACTTGAAAGAATGCGTCCGCGATTTTTATTACGATTACGTCTTGTGCGTTGATAACGGCTGGTCAGATGATTTTCTTAAGGTGATTCAAGATTACGAAGTGCCCAAAAATAAGCGCGTCAACTTGAATTTTCTCGACAACGGCAATTTCTTGGTCGAACGCTCGTTGCGATATTTCAAAGAGCACGTTGCTGAATTCGACATGTTTGCCACGGGCATGAGCTACGCCGAAACCGGGTTGGACGTTACTCGATTCAAACGCAAGCTGTTTAACTTTGCGCGTTCAAGTCAAGATTTGTACTATAACTTTCAGACCGCAAAATTCGCAGTGATATGTGGGGGGGGGCATAGTAAGCTGCGTTACGCGCTGATTGAACTTGCGCCGTATAAATTTCATTACGACTTGTCGAAGTCAACCAATCTGCAATTTCTGATGTTGCATTACCTTATCGCGTTCAATGACATGCACAATTTTTTTATCCCGAAGGAAGTTTACAAGAAATTTCTGCGCCCGCAATATTTCTCGATGAGACTGCCGCTTGAGCCGTTCGACGTGAACAATCCTTTTTACGTGAAAAAGCCGCTCTGCTTTATGACGCCGCAGTCGCGCTTAAAAATTATTCAGAAAAAAGACGGCGGCGGCGGCAAAGACTTCACTGAAACTCGCGATGAGAACGTAAAAATTCTGGACGACTACTTGACGCTTTGCGGCCGGAATCATATTCGCCCGATAATTTTCCTTATGCCGATGTCGACGGGGCACATGAAACTTTACAACAAACAGCGGCTGGATGAATTCAGATGCCTCGTCGGGCAGGCGTGCAAAAAACACCCGTATGCAATTTTTATCGACGGGTGGAAGTTGCAAGGCATGACGGATAGAGACTTTTACGATTACGGACATATGAATATACAAGGCGCGGCGAAGTTCAGCACATTCTTAAACAGCGTCATTGAACGGCTTGACGGGCATTGATTCAATCTTCGTAACCGTTGGGGTGCGTGCGGTGCCAATTCCACGCGGTGGCGATAATTTTTTCCACGTCGTCGAAGCGCGGAGCCCAACCCAAAATTTTGCGCGCCTTGTCGCTCGAAGCAATCAACCGAGCCGGATCGCCTGCGCGGCGGTCGCCGAGTTCGGTTTTTATTTTTTGAGCCGTGACTTTTTCGGCGGCGTCGATGATTTGCTTGACTGAAAAGCCGCTGCCGGAGCCGAGATTAAAATAATTCGACGCGCCGCCCCCGCGCAGATAATTCAACGCGCACAAGTGAGCCGCCGCCAAGTCAAGGACGTGAACGTAGTCGCGAATGCAAGTGCCGTCGGGCGTCGGGTAGTCGGTGCCGAAAACCGTGATGTGGTCGCGCTTGCCGAGCGGGACTTGCAAAATCAGCGGAATCAAATGCGTTTCGGGATGATGATCTTCGCCGATTGAGCTGTCTTCAATCGCACCGCTTGCGTTGAAGTATCGCAGGCTGACGTAGCGAACGCCGTGCGCCGCGCTGACCCAACGCATGATTTTTTCCATAATAAGTTTCGTTTCGCCGTAAGGATTTGTCGGGCAAGTCGCGTCGCCTTCGTCAATCGGGATTCGTTCGGGCTCGCCGTAAACCGCCGCGCTTGAGCTGAAAATAATTTTGTCGACGCCGCACTCCGTCATTGCCTCAAGCAAAACTTGCATACCGTAGACGTTGTTGTTGAAGTACTTAAGCGGCTTGACGACGCTTTCGCCCGCCTCGATATACGCTGCCAAATGAAAGACTGCCTCGACCTCGTGCGCGGCGAAAATTTTTTTAAGGGCGTCCTTGTCGCGAATGTCGCACTCGTAAAATTTCACGGCGGAATTAACGGCGGCGCGGTGTCCCGTCGAAAGATTGTCGGCGATTATGACTTCTTCGCCCGCCGCAAGGAGTTGCCTGACCGTGTGTGAACCGATGTAGCCCGCGCCCCCGCAAACCAGTATTGCCATAAGAATTCCTCCCAAAAAGTTTTCGGGCAAGAATTTACCACGATAGGATTTTTTGTCAACGCCCGCAAAAACTCTTGTCCCTAAAATACGGTTGCAAAGTGTAAAAAGTATGATAAAATGTTTTCGCTTAGCGCAGGCAAAAAAATCTAACCAAAGGAAGGGAGCAATTTTTCAGATGTGGGGTTTTTTTGGCGGTCTGTCGCACGACATGGGCATTGACCTGGGAACGGCAAACACTCTCGTGCACGTCAAGGGTCGTGGGATTGTCCTGCGTGAACCTTCTGTCGTAGCGATAAAAAGTGACACGGGCGACGTACTTGCCGTGGGCGAAGAGGCCAAGCAGATGATTGGTCGCACGCCCGGCAACATAATCGCGATTCGCCCGATGAAAGACGGCGTTATCGCCGACTTCGACGTAACCCAAGCAATGCTCAGATATTTTATTCGCAAGGCAATGAACTCAAAATCATTCGTGCGCCCGCGCGTCGTCGTAGGCGTGCCTTCGGGTGTCACGGAAGTCGAAAAGCGCGCTGTTATCGACGCGGCGACACAGGCGGGGGCTCGTGAAGCGTACCTTATCGAAGAACCTATGGCTGCGGCAATCGGCGCGGGTTTGCCCGTCGAAGAGGCTACCGGCAACATGGTCGTCGACATAGGCGGCGGCACAACCGAAATCGCAGTAATATCGCTCGGCGGCATTGTCGTCAGCAAATCCATTCGCGTCGGCGGCGACGAAATGGATTCGTCCATTATTTCATACATTCGCCGCATGTATAACCTTATGATTGGCGAACGCACGGCGGAGGATTTAAAAATCAAAATCGGCACCGCGATTATCACGCCCGATAAGGAAAAGTCAATGCAGATTCGCGGGCGCGACTTGGTAAGCGGCTTGCCAAAAACCGTCGAAGTCAAGTCCAGCGAAATCCGTGAGGCTTTGGGAGATCCGATTTTCAAAATCGTCGACGCGGTTAAGGGCACGCTCGAAAAGACGCCGCCCGAACTTGCCGCGGACATAATGGATCACGGCATAATGATGACGGGCGGCGGCGCGCTTTTGGCCAACTTGGACAAACTTATCGCGAAGGAAACAGGTATGCCCGTAATCGTCGCCGACGACGCGCTGAGTTGTGTCGGCGAAGGCACAGGCAAATCACTTGAAGATTTAAACTTGCTTAAGCGGGTCGTCATGACATCCAAAAAGCTGAGACAATGAGCAAAAAAATTCGCAGGGAAAAAGCATCGGCAAAAAAAATTATCGCGCTGATTTTCGTATTCATCAGCGTGTTTTGTTCTGTCTTTTTCGCGGCGCGCAGCAAATTTTCGACGCCCGTGACCGACGGCTTGGCAATGACGATTATGGCTCCGTTCCAACGCGTCTTTTCGTGGGTCGGCAGTCAACTTATGTTCGTCAAGGACACCGTTACCGAAATTTCTCACCTGCATGAACAAAACCGTTTGCTTCGCGAGGAAGTCGAAATCTTGCGCGCGCAGAACTTGACTGCCTCCGAATACGCGTCCGAAAATCAACGACTCCGCAATTTGCTCGGCTACAAGCAGGCGGCTATCCAATTCGATTTGGTTGCGGCAAGCGTCATAGGGCGCGAATCGGCGTCGTGGTCAAGCGTTATCGTCATTAATCGCGGCACGCTCGACGGCGTGGCGAACAACATGGCTGTCGTCACCGAAATGGGCTTGGTCGGTCACGTCATGGAGGCGGGCGTCAATTCGTCGAAGGTTCAGCTGTTGATAGACCCGCGCTCGGCGGTCGGCACTTTGATTCAGCGTCCCGAATCGCGCGTGGCGGGCATCGTCGAAGGCGACATAAAAAACCCAAGCTACCCGCGCATGGTCAACATCCCGAAGGATTCTGACGTTCAAGTCGAAGATATGGTCGTCACGTCGGGTTTCGGCGGCGTCTACCCGAAAGGGCTTGTCGTCGGCAAAATCGTCGATATCCACAACGAGGAAGGCGGCTTGCTCAAATACGGCGTGATTGACACGTCCGTTGACTTTCAAAAGCTTGAAGACGTGGCGATAATCGTTGCGTCGCGCGAGGCTCCGCCCGAACCGATTCAGCCGCCGCAACAGACACCCGGCACCGAAACTGACCCGAACGAGACGGCGCAAAAACTTCAGGCGGCGCAACAGCAGATTCAGGACGCGCAACAGCAAGTTCAAGACGCACAACAGCAACAACTGCAACAGGCGGGCTATGTTGCCGAAGAGCTGCAACCGGTTGAGGAGGTTGCCCCGCAATGAAAATCATCGGGCTGTGGGCGGCTCTGCTCGTCCTGTGCTACGCCCTGCAGACTTCGCTGTTAACGTTCGTGAGTTACGACGGCTTCAGCGCAAATCTCTTGCTCTTGTTGACGGTTTCGGTTGCGTTCCTGCGCGGGCATGAACAGGGAACTTTTTTCGGATTCATGGCGGGCTTGTTGCAGGACGTGACGGCGGGCAGTTACTTCGGCTTGGCGACGTTCAGCTACATGACAATCGGATTAATCTTCGGAAAATTTTCGATCAATCTTTTCCGCGAGCAATCGGTCTTGCCCGTAATAAGCTCAATACCCGCGCTTGCCATTCACTTCGCGATAACGATCAGCTTTCTGTTCATGCTCGACCGACCGATTGACGTGGCGAAGTTCATTCGGCAGGATTTTTGGCCGGCGGCGATTATGCAAATCGTTTTGGCTTACCCCGTGCACAGATTGATTTTGGCTTTAAACGAATTTTCCAAGCAACGACGTTAGAAAGGAGCTTTGACATTGAAAATCAGCGAACAGGACATCAAGACGGTCGCGAGTTTGTCGCGGCTGCGGATTCGCGAGGAGGAGGCGGACGACGTTATCTTTCAGCTGAACAAAATCTTGACGTATGTCGAGAACTTGCAGGCGATTGACACGACGAACATCGAGCCGACGACTTACGCGCTGCCCATGCAAAACGTCTTTCGCGAGGACAAAGTTAAGCCGTCATTGGCGCGCGAACTTGCGCTGTCGAACGCGCCGTTCAAAGAAGACGGTTACTTCAAAGTACCGCGCGTGTTGGAAGAACAAATTTAACGCAGGGCAAGACATGCGATTTTGTAAATTTTATGAGTTTTGGAGGTTTTTGTTATGAAGAAGTTTTTTATCGCCGCGATTCTGGTTTGCGCAATGCTGTTCAATGCTGCGACGACCTTCGCCAAGCCTGCGCAGGACAAGGACACGATTTATCAAGTCGCGCTGTTGCAGTCGTTGACGCTCGGCTACTTCGACGGCTCCGTCACGGTCAAGGAACTGAAAATGCACGGCGACACGGGTATCGGCACGTTTGAAGGTCTCGACGGCGAAATGATCGTCCTTGACGGCGTAGTTTATCGCGCCAATCAAGCCTGCAAGGTGAACGTCGTCGCCGACAAAGTGCTCGTCCCCTTCAGCAACGTCACGTTCTTTGAAAAGGATTTCGCCGTCAAGCTCCGCAACCTCACCGACAAGAACGCGTTTGAAAGTGCGTTGAACGCCCAACTGGACAAGCACGGCATAAACAATTTCTACATGGTGAAAGTCCACGGAGATTTTGCCGAAATTCTCGTTCGCAGTGAACAGGGACAAGTTGAACCGTATCCGACGCTCGTTCAGGCTTTGCAGGCGACCCAAAACGAAGTCACGCGCCAAAATATCAGCGGCACGCTCGTCGGCTTGTATTGCCCGGCGTTTATGAGTTCGCTTAACTCGACGGGCTGGCACTTCCACTTTGTCTCCGATGACAAGAAATTCGGCGGACACGTCCTCGACTTGCACTTGGCTGACGGCGAAGCGCAATTCGACAAGACTTCTGCTTTCCGCATGATTTTGCCGAAGAAAGAAAATTTCCAGGCGTTGAATTTCGACGTCGACTTGAAAGAAGACATTCGCAAGGCAGAACAGGACAGCTACCAAGGAGGCAAATAATTTGACCTTAAACGAGAAAACGGCTCACGAATTGCACGAGCTGTTACAGACCAAACAAATTTCGTCGGCGGAATTGACTGCCGATATTTTTTCGCGTATCGACGAAGCGGAAGACAAAATCGGCGCGTATCTGACGTTGACTCGCGACAAGGCGACGGCGGACGCCAAGGCTGTCGACGACAAGATTGCTCGCGGCGAAAAAATCTTCCCGCTTGAAGGTATTCCCTGCGCTGTCAAGGACAACATCTGCACCAAAGGCATCAAGACTACGTGCGCGTCAAAAATCCTTGAAGACTTCGTGCCGCCTTACGACGCGACTGCTTACAAGAAACTCGCCGCGCAGAATCCGATTCTGATTGGCAAAGCGAACCTTGACGAATTCGCAATGGGCGGTTCGACCGAAAACTCCGCGTATCACGTCACGCGAAACCCGCACAACCTCGAACGCGTGCCCGGCGGCTCGTCGGGCGGCTCTGCTGCGGCAGTGGCGGGCGACGAAGCGATTTTCGCGCTCGGCTCCGATACGGGCGGCTCCATTCGTCAACCGGCAAGCTTTTGCGGCGTCGTCGGTTTCAAGCCCACTTACGGGCGCGTGTCAAGATACGGGCTGGTTGCCTTCGCGTCGTCGCTCGACCAAATCGGGCCTTTGACTCGCGATGTGACGGACTGCGCCCTTGTACTCAACGCCATTTGCGGGCTTGACGACATGGATTCGACTTCGACCGCCGCGCAGGTGCCCGACTTCACCAAATCGCTCGTCGCCGATGTTAAGGGCTTAAAAATCGGTTTACCCGCCGAATATTTCGTAAAGGGCATCGACGCCGAAGTTGAAGCCGCCGTACGCAACGTCGCCAAGAAATTTGAACGGCTCGGCGCGGAAATCGTCGAAGTCAGCTTGCCGCACACAGAATACGCCATTTCGACCTACTACCTTATCGCGCCCGCAGAGGCCGCCACTAATCTTGAACGTTATGACGGCGTAAGCTACGGTGCGCGCGTCGACGGCGCAGACGTCGTCGAAATGATGACGAACACCCGTACGGAGAAATTCGGCGCGGAAGTCAAGCGGCGCATAATGATCGGCAATTACGCGCTAAGCGCAGGCTATTACGACGCTTACTATCTCAAAGCGTTGAAAGTCCGCACGTTGATTCAGCGCGACTTCGTTGAGGCGTTCAAGACGGTTGATTTGATTCTGACGCCGACGACGCCCAATGCCGCGTTCAAGCTCGGCGAAATGACCTCCGACCCGCTGAAAATGTACCTTCAAGACATTTGCACGGTGCCCGTCAACATTGCGGGCTTGCCGGGCATATCGGTTCCTTGCGGCGTCAATAGCGAAAAGTTGCCGCTTGGTTTCCAACTTATCGGCAAAGCATTGGACGAGGCGACGATTTTGCGCGCGGCGTTCACCTACGAACAAAACTTGTAATTTCCCGCAGGTTATGTTAATATAATTGGCGCATTGCATAACGAACAGGAGGTCGAAATTTTGAAACTCACTCAAAAGAAGATAGACGACTACAACATCGAGTTGACCGTCACGGAGGACGCGGCGGAATTTTCCAAGGCAATCAAGCGCGCCGCGAAAATGCTCGGAGACCGCGTGAATATTCCCGGCTTCCGCAAGGGCAAAGTCCCGCAGGCCATCCTTGAACGTCAAGTCGGCAAAAAAGCGATCATCGACGAGGCAAGCAACGCGCTCCTGCAACAATCGACGCGCAAAGCTCTTCAGACGCTGAACTTGGTGCCCGTAAGCGAAAACAAAGCCGACGTTCTCACCAACGAAGAAGGCAAAGATTTCGTCTTCACGCTGACGTTTACGCCCTTCCCGAAAGTCGAACTCGGCGAATATAAAAATCTTGATGCTGAAAAGGTCGTTGAACCCGTCACCGACGAAGACGTTGCCAAACAACTTGAAACCCTGCGCGGACATCACGCCAACTTAATCGACGCGGCAGAGGGCGACGCGATTGTCGACGGCGATTTTATCACGCTGGACTACACGGGCACGATTAACGGCGAAAAATTCGCGGGCGGCGAGGCCAAAGACGCTCCGTTGGAAATCGGTGCGCATAAATTTATCGGCGACTTTGAAGAACAGCTCATCGGCGCGAAGGTCGGCGAAGAACGCACGGTCAAAGTTGCTTTCCCCGACGATTACCACGCAAAAGATCTTGCCGGGCGTGACGCCGAATTCGCTTGCAAAATCAACAGCATCAAGCATCGCGAATTGCCCGAACTCAACGACGAATTCGTTCAGAAAGTCAGCACCTTCAAGACGCTCGACGAATACAAGGCGGACATTCGCAAGAACATGGAGACCAACGCCGAACGCCGCGCCGTCGAAAATCAGCGGCAGGCGATTATCGACAAGGCAGTCGACAACATGACAGTCGATTTGCCGCCCGTCATGATTGACAATCGCGTAACGCAAATGATTAACGAACTCGACGCCAATCTTCGGACGCAAGGCATGAGCCTTGAACAGTACATGGCGTTTTCGGGCGTGGATATGGACAGGATGCGCGAAGACCACCGCGAGTCCGCGAAGAAAAATGTTTTGACGGACATCATGCTTGACCAAGTTGCGACCGTCGAAAAGATTCAAGTCACCGAACCCGAACTCAATTACGAAATCGCAATGATGGCGCAAATGTATCGTACGCCGCCCAAGCAAATCGCAAAGTTCTTGCAGGACAGCGGGCAAATCTTGAACATCGTCGAGACGATTCGCCGCCGCAAGGCAACGAAATTCATTCTCGACAACAGCGCAATCGCGGCAAAGGCAAAACCTGCACCGGCTCCCGAAGCGGCTGAGGAACCTGTTGCCAAGGACGCAACTCCGACCGAAGAAATCAAAGAGCCCGTCGTTAAGAAAGACGCGGCTCCTGCCGAATAAATAATAGAGAACAGAAATTTTAAGGGCGTGGAAGTTGAAACGCCCTTTTTTAAAAACTTCGTGAGGTGGAAAATTATGGCTTACTACGTGCCGATGGTTATCGAAAAGACGAGTTTCGGCGAGCGCGCTTACGACATTTATTCCCGCCTGCTCAAAGACAGAATCGTTTTCCTGGGCGGTCCGATAAACGACGACGTTGCCAATTCCGTCGTCGCGCAACTGCTGTTTTTGGAAAGCGAAGACCCCGACAAAGACATTCACCTTTACATTAACAGCCCCGGCGGCGTCGTCACTGCCGGTCTTGCGATTTACGATACCATGCAGTATATTAAACCCGATGTTTCGACAATTTGTATCGGGCAGGCGGCGAGTATGGGCAGTCTGCTTTTGACGAGCGGTGCCAAAGGCAAACGTTTCGCCCTGCCGCTTGCAAGGATTATGATTCATCAACCGTTGGGCGGAGCAAGCGGGCAATCGACCGACATTCAGATTCAAGCGCGGGAAATTTTGAGACTGCGTGAAGTCGGCAACGACATACTCTGCCGCCACACGGGTCAGCCGCGTGAAAAAGTTATGGCGGATACCGAACGCGATAATTTCATGACTGCCGAGGACGCCAAGGCTTACGGATTGATTGACGACGTTATCACCCGCCCGATAAAAACCGATGCCGAATAATTTTTGACTCCGCGAGGTGATGAGACCGTGTTGAAATTCGGGAAGGATCGCGACGAATTGAAGTGTTCCTTTTGCGGCAAGTCCGAACACGTCGTGAAGAAATTAATCGCGGGCAACGGCGTTTACATTTGCGACAGTTGCATAGAAATTTGTAATGAAATTCTGCAACGAGACGGTGACGAATCGGAGGATATTGTTAGCGCGGACAAGTTGCCCAAGCCCAAAGAAATTTGCGCCAAGCTCGAAGAATACGTTGTCGGGCAGGAGGATGCCAAGAAAACCCTTTCCGTCGCCGTATACAATCACTACAAGCGCGCCGGCTATTCTCCCGCCGGTAAAGACGGCTTGCAACTGCAAAAGTCCAATATCCTTATGATAGGCCCCACGGGTAGCGGCAAAACGCTTTTGGCGCAAACGCTCGCCAAAATTTTGAAAGTGCCGCTTGCAATCGTCGACGCCAACGCGCTCACCGAAGCGGGCTACGTCGGCGAAGACGTGGAAGACGTTTTGCTCGCGCTGATTCGGGCGGCAGACGGCGACATTTTCAAGGTTGAGCGCGGGATAATTTATATCGACGAAATAGACAAAATCGCCCGCAAGCCCGGAATGTACCGCGACATTTCGGGCGAAGGCGTTCAGCAGGCTCTCTTGAAGATTCTTGAAGGGACGCGCGTCACTGTGCAACTGCCTTCTCGTAACGGTCAGCAAGTCCCGCCCGAAAACATTACGGTCAACACGAAAAATATTTTGTTCATCTGCGGCGGCGCGTTCAACGACTTAGATCAAATCATTGAGAAGCGCACCAAGGGCACTCCCGTCGGATTCGGCGCGGATGTCAAGTCCAAGGACGACAAGGACGTTGGCAAAACCCTTAAGGACGTTTTGCCCGATGATTTGCTCGAAGGCGGCTTGATACCCGAATTTGTCGGACGCCTGCCGATTATCGTGACACTCGACGCGCTCGACGAAAATGCCCTTGTCGACATCCTCACCAAGCCGAAAAACGCCCTCGTCAAGCAATATCAAAAGCTCATGGAAATGGACGGCTCCAAGCTCACTTTTGAAGACGAGGCGTTGCGGCTCATCGCCAAAGAGGCGATTCAGCGCAAGACGGGTGCTCGCGGGTTGCGGTCGATCCTCGAACGAATCATGCGCAACGTTATGTTTGAGGTGCCTTCCGTCGGCGGCAACACCATTTGCACCGTCACCAAGGAAGATGTTTTGTTCAACCAAGAGCCTAAGTTCAGAGTCAGTCAGAAACGGACACGGAAAGCAAACGGATAGGAACCGGTATTCGATTCCTACTCCTTAAAGGAGGGAACTCGCATGGCTGAAAAAGTTACATTGCCGCTCGTGCCGCTGAGGGGGATTGTTGTCTTCCCCAACATGATAATGCACCTCGACGTTGGGCGCGACAGTTCGGTCAATGCTCTTGAGGCGGCAATGGTCGGGAACAGGCGAATCTTTTTGGTTGCGCAACTGGACACGGACAACGATTCGGTGGAAGAAGAAGATCTTTACGAAGTCGGAACGATTTCCGAAATCCGGCAGATAATCAAGTTGCCCGACGGCAACGTTCGCGTGCTGGTCGAAGGCATGACACGCGGCGTCATGAAGGAATATCGCGACTTGGGGGCAGATAAGTACGTTGAGGTCGAAGTTGAGATTCACGAAGACGTTTGGGAAGAAAATCTGGAGACCGAAGCTCTCGTTCACGGCGTGGTGCATCAGTTTGAAGATTGGGTTAAGCTCAGCAAAAAAATTCCGTCCGAAACCTTCGTTGCCGTCACGATTCTTGAAGACTTCGGGCGGTTGGCCGATTTGATTGCCAGTCACCTTAACTTGAAACTCGACGCCAAGCAGGAGATTTTGAGTTGTCTGAACGTCGACGAACGGCTCGAAAAGCTTTACGTTATTTTGGCGCGCGAACTTGAAGTTTTGCAGATGGAGTCGCAAATCAGCAAGCGCGTTCGCAACCAGATTGAAAAGATTCAAAAGGATCACTACCTGCGCGAACAGCTCAAGGCGATTCACAAGGAGCTCGGCGAAGAGGAAGACTTCGGCGAAGAAGCGTCCGAATATCGCAAGAAGTTAGCTGACGGCGATTACCCTGACGAAATACAGACGATTGCCGATAAGGAACTCAAGCGGCTGGAACGGTTGCCGGCAATGGCGTCGGAAGGCAACGTCATTCGCACGTATCTGGATTGGCTGATTGATTTGCCGTGGCGCGTCGCAACCAAAGACGCAATGGACATCACGGAGGCGGCGAAAATTCTCGACGAAGACCACTACGGGCTCGAAAAAGTCAAGGAACGCATTCTGGACTTTCTTGCCGTCAAAGCTCTGACTAAGGACAAGCCCGCGCCGATTCTTTGCCTTGTCGGGCCGCCGGGCGTCGGCAAAACGTCATTGGCGTCGTCCGTCGCGAAAGCCATGGGGCGCAAGTTCATTCGGGCGAGTTTGGGCGGCATACGCGATGAAGCCGAAATTCGCGGGCACAGGCGCACTTACGTCGGAGCAATGCCAGGACGTATCATTCAGGGCATTAAAAAAGCCGGCGCGAACAATCCCGTATTCCTGCTTGACGAAGTTGACAAGCTCGGCAAGGACGGCTGGGCGGGCGACCCGTCGTCGGCTCTGCTTGAAGTGCTGGACCCCGCGCAGAATAATTCGTTCGTCGACCATTACATTGACACGCCGTTTGACTTGTCGAGAGTTCTGTGGATTGTCACGGCGAACAACCTCAACACGATACCCAAGCCCCTGCGCGACCGCATGGAAGTCATCACGCTGTCAAGCTACACCGAAAATGAGAAATTTGAAATCGCCCGCCGCTACCTTGTCAAACGCCAAAAGGAAGAGAACGGCCTCAAGAAAGGCGACGTTGTTTTTGCCAAGGGCGTCCTGCAGGAAATTATCGCCGAATATACCCGCGAGTCGGGTGTCCGCGAACTTGAACGCATAATCGGTCGGGCTTGTCGCAAAGCGGCGCGCAAAATCGTCGAAGGGCACGACGGCGTTGTTTATATCACCAAGCGGAATCTGCGTGACTTTTTGGGGCGTCCGAAGTTTCTTCAGACTCGCGCCGAAAAGCAACCGCAAATCGGCGTATCGACGGGAATGGCGTGGACGGAAGTCGGCGGCGACATTCTGCCCACGGAAGCCATCGTCCTCAAGGGCAACGGCAAACTTTTGTTGACGGGCAAGCTCGGCGAAGTCATGCAGGAGTCCGCGCAGGCGGGCTTGACGTACATTCGCAGCCGCAGCGATCTTATGCACCTTGACGACGACTTTTATGAGAAAAACGACATTCACGTTCATGTCCCCGAAGGCGCGGTGCCCAAGGACGGGCCAAGCGCGGGCATTACCATGGCGACTGCAATGATTTCCGCCTTGACCAAGAAAAAAGTCCGCTCTGATGTCGCAATGACGGGTGAAATCACCTTGCGCGGCAACGTCTTGCCAATCGGCGGGCTCAAAGAAAAAGTTTTGGCGGCTTATCGCGAAGGTATGCATACTATCATCCTGCCGAAGGAAAACGCGCCCGACATTGAAGATATCCCCGCCAGCGTACGCGAGAAGTTGGAGTTCGTGACGGTCGAGAACATGGACGAAGTTTTGAAGACCGCGCTCTTGTCGTGAACTTTGGAGGACTGATTTTTATGGACGAAAAAGACGAACGCTACTGCTCTATTGAAGAATCGCTTATTGAAGCTTGCAAGGAAGTCAACTTGATGCGCAAGGGCTTAATGCCTGAACAAAGCGATTGGCGCGAGTGGCTTGAAGATCTTAGGAAGAAGTATAAAGACGATTTGGCAGAAGATGAAGGTGTCGTTCCAAAGAAAAAGGTTGTTGCGAGATGGTAATCAAACGAAGTAAAAAAATTGACGCCGATATTGACTACTACATCAGGAAAAAGAAGTACAAGAAAATTCTTGACGATATAGAATCAGTATTGCCGGATTTAGCGGCGGGTAACCTCGTCGGCGACAAGCTGTCGGGGTTCAACCTTCCCGAAGGAGCGGCTCTCTACAAAGTGCGCATTGCCAACACGTCGGTGAACGTCGGCAAGTCAAACGGCTTCCGCTTAATTTATTACTTGGCGATAGGAGACGAAATTTATCTGCTAACAATCTACTCGAAGAAAGACGAAGAACGCATTCCCAACGACGAACAAATCGCGCTTATCGTCAGCAACACGCTGGAATTTTGAACGGAAAATTTTTATCCGCCTTCCGCTTATCGGAGGGCAATTTTTTTGGAGTGATTAACGTGGACGAAATTACGATTGTCAAAAGCGAATACGTGACCTCGGCGGTGAGCCGCAAGACTTGCCCCGAAGAGCCTCTGCCCGAAATCGTCTTCGTCGGTCGGTCGAATGTCGGCAAGTCGTCGCTGATTAATTCCTTGACGCGGCGTAAGGCTTTGGCGCGCACGAGCGGCACGCCCGGCAAAACGCAGACGATTAATTTTTTTCGCGTCGAGTTAAAGACTGAAGACGACACCCGCCGCGAACTTTATCTGGTCGACTTGCCCGGCTACGGCTACGCCAAAACTTCCAAGACCAATCGGCAACTTTGGGCAAAATTTATCGACGAATACCTTTCAAGCCGCCGTGATATAAAATTCGTTTGCCAACTGATTGACATGCGCCATCCGCCGCTTGAGTCCGATTTGAAGTCCTTCGCGAGCCTCGTCGAAAAAAATCTGCCCGTGCTTGTCGTCGCAACCAAGTCCGACAAACTCGGCAAAACCGAACGTCAAAAACACCTCGACGCGATTCAAAAAGCTTTGGGCGTCGACGCGGATTCAGTCCTGCCCTATTCTTCAACGAAAAATGAAGGGCGTTCAGAATTGCTTGACGTTATCCTTAAGTCTCTGATAAAATAACCTTACCTTACAAACAGCGTCGTTAAGCGTATGGCGGCGCGAGGAGGGTTGGAGATGACGAGGCTTACGACATTCGACAAGGCGTTGCTGAATCTGTTGCAGGGCGACATACCGATTTGCTCGCACCCGTTCGCGGAGCTTGCCTGCCGATTGAACACCGACGAAGGCACGGTACTCTCCCGAATTCGCGAACTCAAAGCGGCGGGCTTCTTGCGGCGAATAGGCACGTTCTTCGACTCGAATCGCCTGGGCTATCAAGGGACGCTGGTCGCGCTCAAAGTCGAACCGGCGGCACTGCACGCGGTGGCGGAGGCGGTCAATCGCTATCCGGGCGCAACGCACAACTACGAACGCGAAGGAGCCTACAATCTGTGGTTCACTCTTCTGACGCCGAACGCCGAATACGAATCGCACATCTTGGCGGAAATTCGGTCGTTGCGTGGCGTCGAAGACATGTTGCGGCTCAAGGCGAACAAGCGGTACAAAATCAACGTGCAGTTCAAACTCCAATAATCGGGGTGACGGAGTTGGCAATCAGCGAGCAGGACAAGGCGATTATCAAAGCGTTGCAGGAAGACTTCCCGCTGTGCGAAGAGCCGTACAAAATTTTGGCTCAACGCGTCGGCATAAGCGAGGAAGAATTTTTGCGGCGCGTCAAGGAGTTGGTCGACGAAAAAAAAATTCGCAAGATGGGAGCGGTACTTCGTCATCGCGAAGTCGGTTTCAACGCAAATGCCTTGTGCGCGTGGCAGGTGTCGCCCGAAAAACTCGACGACACCGCGCAGATAATGAGCGCGCACGCGGCGGTTTCACATTGCTACGACAGGACGCCCGCGCCGAATTGGAATTATAATCTTTATACCATGATACACGCGAAGACCCGCGACGAATGCGAGCAAATCATCGGCGAACTTGCAAGCATGACGGGCGTCACCAATTACAAAATCCTCTACACCAAGCGCGAATGGAAGAAAACCGGCATGAAATATTTTTGCGAAACTTAAAGCCCGTCGTAAATCGGCGGGCTTTTTTATGCCGCGAACCTTGAGCCCGCCCCGCCTTGACAGGCTTTGAACGTTGTGATAAACTTTGCCACGTTAAGCAGGAGCTTGCGCTTCTCACCCGTCGACCTTCAATGTGTTGACGCGGTTGCAAAAATTTTTTGTTGGGAATCGCAGGCGGCTTAACGGTCGCCTTTAATTTTTTTCTGACGCGCCGCAGGAGGTGTATTTCAATTAGTAGGGAAACTTTGAGGATCAATGAGGAGATTCGTATTCGCGAGGTGCGCGTAACCGACGCGAACGGCGAACAGCTCGGCGTCATGCTTACGCGGGATGCGCTTAAACTTGCCGAAGACAGACACCTTGATTTGGTCGAGGTCGCGCCCAAAGCCAGACCGCCGGTATGCCGCATCATGGACTTCGGCAAATATCGTTATGAGCAGCAGAAGCGCGAAAAGGAAGTCCGCAAAAAGCAGAAAATCATCACGATTAAGGAAGTCAAGCTTCGCCCCAACATCGAACAGCACGACTTTGAAGTCAAACTCAAAAACGCCCAACGCTTTATCGAAGAGGGCAACAAAGTCAAAGTGACGATTATGTTTCGCGGACGCGAACTGTCGCATCCGGAACTGGGCAGCGAAGTTTTGACCAAACTTGCCGAGGCTCTGAAAGATACCGTGACCGTCGAGCGCGCCGCAAAGCTTGAGGGCAAAAATATGACGATGATTCTCTCTCCTAAGGCACAAAAGGCGCAAAAGACTAAGAAAACTACACAGACAAAAGGAGGGGACGGCAGTGCCCAAAATCAAGACGCACCGCGCAACAGCTAAACGTTTCCACGTGACCGGCAGCGGCGAATTCAAGCGCAACAAAGCATACAAGAGCCACATCTTGGAAAAGAAGACGCGCAAACGCAAGAGAAATCTCCGCAAAGCAACGCTCGCTTCGGCGGCAGATCGTGCACGCGTGAGGAAAATGCTTCCTTACGCTTAAATTTATTGAACGGAGGTAATTATCTTGCCGAGAGTAAAGACCGGCGTCACAGCGCACAGACGCCATAAAAAAATCCTCAAGCTCGCCAAGGGTTATCGCGGCGCGCGGAGCAAACAATTCAAAAAAGCCAACGAATCAATCATGAAGGCGGGTCAGTACGCGCACCGCGACCGTCGTGTCAAGAAGCGCGAATTCCGTCGTCTGTGGATTGCCCGTATCAACGCGGCGGCGCGTATCAACGGCATTTCCTACAGCAAGTTGATTTGCGGCTTGACAAAGGCGGGCGTAGCCGTCGACCGCAAAATGATGGCTGAACTCGCCGTCAACGACGCGGCGGCCTTTGAAAAGCTCGTCGCCGTCGCCAAGGAAAATATCTGACACGTCACGCAAAAAATCAAGGCGTCCGAAGATCTTCGGGCGTCTTTTTCGTTACGTCTTTGCAGACGGTCGGCGGAACTTTTTTCGGCGCGTGATGTATCCCCCTCTAAGGCATACCGAATTTTATTCGATTACAGATGAATATCTTGACGTATCCCATGCAGGGGGATATAATTCCGCCAAAAGGAGTGATCGTCATGAAAATCATTGCGTTGGTAATCGTATCCTGCAGTATCCCGTCGGTTTGCTCGGCGCATTCGGGCACCGTAATTAACGCGGTCGCGAACTACCTGCCGTTTCTGGCACCGATTTTCGCGGCGGGCGGGCTGACGGGCGTCGTGAAATTCATTCGCTCGTTTTTCCAAAAGAAGAAATGAATATTTCCGCTCTCCCAATAAAAAATCCCTCCGATAAATTTCGGAGGGAAATTTTTTTAGTCGCGCCGCAAATCGTCAAGCCGTCGCTTAATCGCCGCCTCCGCGCCCTGAGTCGTCGGCTCGTAGTAGCGCGCAGAAATTTTTTCGTCGGGCAAGTACTGTTGCTTGACGTAGTGATTCGGGAAATCGTGCGGATATTTGTAGCCGACGCCGTGACCGAAAGCCTTCGCGCCCTTGTAACTCGTGTCGCGCAAATGTTTCGGGACTTCACCGCGCGTGTCGGCAAGGGCTTTGTCAATCGCAAGGTAAGCCGCGTTCGACTTGGGCGCACCCGCAATGTACGTTACGGCTTGCGCCAAAATGATTCGCGCTTCGGGTAAGCCCACGAACTGAGCCGCTTGAGCCGCCGCATTCGCCAAAATCAAAGCCTGCGGGTCGGCATTGCCAACGTCTTCCGCCGCGCAGATTACAATTCGTCGCGCAATGAATTTCAAATCTTCACCGCCGTCAATCATCTTCGCAAGGTAGAAAATCGCCGCGTCCGCGTCCGAGCCGCGCATACTCTTGATAAACGCGCTTGCCGTGTCGTAGTGGTTGTCGCCCTTTTTATCGTAACGTCGAATCTTTTCGCCGAGCAGGTCGCCGAGCACGTCGACAGTAACTTTGCCCGCGAACGCTGCCTGCTCCAACAGGTTCAACGCCATACGGGCGTCGCCGTCCGCGAAGTCCGCGATAATGTCCAAAGCCCGTTCGTCGACGGAAAATTTTTCGGCGTCAACGGCGCGGCTGAGGATTTTTTTTATGTCGGCAGTCGTGAGTTTCGACAGGCGGACGATTTTCACGCGGCTCAAAAGCGCGGCATTGACTTCAAAGAAAGGATTTTCGGTCGTCGCGCCGATTAACGTTATGCGCCCGTCCTCGACGTAGGGCAACAGAAAATCTTGCTGACCTTTGTTGAAGCGGTGAATCTCGTCGATAAACAGAATCGTGCGCTTGCGATAGAACTTGCGTTGCTCCTCCGCCGTCTTGACGATGCCGCGCAGTTCGGCAATGCCCGATAAGGCGGCGTTGACTTTGACGAATTCGCTGTCGGTCGTGTTTGCGATGATTTTTGCAAGCGTCGTCTTGCCTATGCCGGGCGCGCCGAAAAAAATAAGCGACGGCGTTTGCCCAGTTGCAATCATCTTGCCGAGCGCGCCGCGCAACACTTCCGCCTGACCCGCGAAGTCCGCCAAAGTCTGCGGTCTCATACGTTCGGCAAGCGGCTTGTAACTTGCGTCGTCAATGCTGTCGAATAAATCCATTTAAAAATCTCCCGTGGAACCGAAACGCCCGCGCCGCACTTCGCCGCGCCCGATCTCGTCACCGTCAACCGTCAAGTATTTTTGGAAAATGCCTTGCGCTATCCTCATGCCGCGCCGGATTTCAAAGTCGCCGTGCAAACTCGTGACGGGTAAGATTATATGTCCGCGATAATCCGCGTCAATCACCCCGACGCCGTTCGCCAAAATCAGCCCGTGCTTGACCGCCAAGCTTGAACGCAGGTAAATCAGCAAAACCTCATCGGCAGGAAAAAAGGCCTTGAGACCCGTGGGCACGAGCGAAATTTTTTTGTCCGTCACGCGAACGTTTTCCGCCGCCTCCAAGTCGTAACCCGCACTAAAGGCCGTCTTGCGCGTCGGAAGTTTAATTCCGTCGAACCCGCCGAGAATCTCAAAGCCTCGAATCATGTTTATTTGCCTCGCTGAAAAGTTTACTCCGCCTTGACCTCCGCCGGTGCTTCGATCTGAGCCTCTTCAGCTTCGTCATCTTCCTCGACCTTCAATTTGGTTCCGAGCGGTCTTGCCGGCGTGATTGTCGATATGGCGTGCTTGAACACCATCTGTTGGCGCCCCATTGAATCGATTACGACCGTGAACTGATCGAAGCCGCGAATCATGCCCTTGAGCTGGAAGCCGTTGACCAAGTGAATCGTCACGGGGACGTTTTCTTTGCGCGCCTGATTCAAGAAATTCTCCTGCAGATTGATGATTTGCTTTGCTGCCATTTACAAATCGCTCCTTTGCAATTTAAATTCTCAACCACCGAATATATTTCATTCGCCTGTACCACGTGAGCTGTCGTTTGGCGAAATTTCTCGTGGCTTGAGCAACCTTTTCAATCGTTTCGTTAAGCGTCGTGTCGCCGCGCAGATACTCAACCGTTTCTTTGTAGCCGATACCGAGCATCGCCTGCGCCGTCGGGCTGATTCCGCTTGCAAGCAACGACTTGACTTCGTCGACAAGACCCGCCGCGAACATTTGTTCCGTCCGCCGATTGATTCCGGCGTAAAGCTCCGCGCGCTCCGTCGCCAAGCCGAAGACCTGCGCGGCGTAAATCAGTTCGCCCGTCCGTTTGTAGTGGCTGACCAAGCTTTTGCCCGCCGCAAGTTCGTAGCCCTCGACCAACGCTTGAATATAAAGACCCGTGCCGCCCGCGACTATCGGTATCTTGCCGCGCAGATTCAGTTCGCTGATTATCAGACGCGCACGCCTGACGAATTCCCCGACGCTGAATTTTTCTTCCGCGTCCAAGATGTCAATCATGTAGTGTCGCACGCGTTCCAGCTGAGCCCGCGCGGGTTTCGCCGTCCCGACGTTGAAGCCCCGATACACCGCCATTGAGTCCGCCGAGATTATTTCCGTGTCAAACTCTTCGGCAAGCGTCATTGCCAATGAACTTTTGCCCGTCGCAGTCGCGCCCAAGATCACAATCAGCTTTTCGCGCGGCGTGTCTGCTAAGTAAAGTGATTTTACCGAATCAAAAAGTTTTGTCAAGTCAAGCGGCTCCGCGTCGAAACTTTTAACGATATTCTTCATGAACAAGATTTTAACAGCGATTCATGAAATGCGCAAGGATTTTCGTTGCCCGAAGCGAAATGCCACGCTAAAAAAATTTTTGGAGGAGACGATTCAACGTGAACATCTTCTTTGAACACCTGCGCGGCGTCCTGAGTCGTGACGATCGCTTTATCGACCGTTCCGGCAAGACGCTCTTGCGAAACAAAATCACCGAAGCCGCGACCCTTTACGACGAAAATCTTTTGACGCTGTTGCTTGCCGACGAAAAGACACGCGAAAAATTTTTCGTCGACGCGGCGGGCGTCAAAGTCTTCAAGCAAAACCTTTTCGTTCAAGTCGTCAACGGTCACGAATTCCTTGACGACAGTTTCACGCGCTTCGCTCAAAATATCGGGCTCGTCGACGAACACGACAATCCGATTTTCAAAACCGGCAACGTCGCGCTCGTCTTCCCCTACAAGGATTGCTTACTCGAAGGCGGGCAGACCAAGGACGACGAACGCCGCGCAGAAATTTTTTTCAACACGACGCTCGCACAAGACGACATTGACCGACTGCTTGCCCCGAAGGTTTTCACGAACGCCGTCCGTTACGACGAACACGGCTCCGCGACCGCGACCGACTTCCGCGACGCCGACAACCTTATCGTCAAAGGCAACAACCTGCTCGCGCTCGCCTCGCTCGCCGAACCCTTCAGGGGCAAAGTCAAGGCGGTCTACATAGATCCACCCTACAACACCGGCAACGACGGCTTCAACTATAACGACCGTTTCAATCACAGCACGTGGCTCACGTTCATGACAAATCGCTTAAATCTCGCGAAAGACCTCCTCGCCGACGACGGCTCCATTTTTATTCAGATTGACGCAACCGAAATGCCATATTTAAAAGTTCTCTGCGATGAAATTTTCGGCAGAATAAATTTTGTAAACGTAATCTCCGTGCGGGCGAAATTTGCGGGCTTAAGCGGCGAATACATGGGAAAAAGTTTACAGGACAGCGTTGAATACATTTTGGTTTACGCCAAGGACAGCACTCGATTTCTTATTCGCAAAATCCCTCAACGTCGCCGCGAACTCGTAAGCTATATCGAAGAATATTCGCGCGAAGGCAAAAGCTGGAAATATACAAGCGTATTGTACGAAGTCGACGACGGGGAGTTTGTAAAGGAATTCAGCTCCGGCTCCGGTGAAAAAATAAAGCTTTTCAAGCACAATAACTTTTCTATCAAATCCATTAGACAAATCGCGGACGAAAAATGTTCGGGCGACTTAAGCCGAGCTTACTACGAATACGTGGACAAAATTTTCAGGACGACAAACGCACAGACTTCCATTCGCGACAGGGTAATTGCGGAGACAAAAATTTTCAACAACAACGGACTGTTCAGCATTGAATACGTGCCGCTCAAAGGTAAAAATGCCGGCAAAATCGCGAAATACTTTTATAAAAACGACAATCTGATTGCGTGGCTTAAAGACGTTGTGCAGACAGATAGAGGGATAATATTTAAGCTCGACAGTCTTGGGACTTTGTGGGACGACATTCAGTACAATAATTTGACGCGAGAAGGCGACGTGCAATTTCCGCAAGGAAAGAAGCCCGAATTGCTTATTCAACGGATTTTGGAAATGGCGACGAACGCGGGCGATTTGGTGCTTGACTTTTTCGTTGGCAGCGGCACGACGGCGGCGGTCGCGCACAAAATGGGGCGGCGATATATCGGCGTGGAGCAAATGGACTACGTGCAGACTTTGACGGTCGAGCGGCTGAAAAAAGTCATCGGCGGCGAGGCGGGCGGCATATCGGAGCGCGTGGGCTGGACGGGCGGCGGTTCGTTCGTGTATTGCGAGCTTGCCCGGCTGAATCAAGCCTACGTCGACGAAATAGCACGGGCGACGGACAGCACGACGCTTGAAGATCTGCGCGGGCGAATCGTGTCGACGGGTTACATAAGCTACAAAGTCGACCCCGCGCAGATTGACGTGGACGCCTTCGCCGCTCTGACGCTTGACGACCAAAAGCGCGTGCTGATTGCGTTGCTTGATATGAATATGCTTTACGTGAGCCTCTGCGACATGGACGACACGGACTTCGCGATAGCCGACGCCGATAAGCAATTCACGCGCAGTTTTTACGGAGGTGAGTGAGGTTGTACCTTTACGAGAAACTTGCGGGCGCACGCGAGTACGGAGCAATTAAGCCCGCGCCCGAATATATCAAGGCGAACTTGAATCCGCGCTTTGAGCTGCGATCGTATCAGCGCGAGGCGTTTGAAAATTTCGTTACGCATTTCGAGAGCGCGAACCGCCCGAAGCCGACGCAAGTGCTGTTCCATATGGCGACAGGCTCTGGCAAGACGCTTATCATGGCGGGGCTGATTGTGTATCTTTACGCGCGGGGCTACCGAAATTTTTTGTTCTTCGTGAACCTGACGAACATCTTGGACAAGACGCGCGACAACTTCACCGAGCCGACTTCAAGCAAATATCTTTTCGCCAAGGAGCTGAACATCGGCGGGCGACGCGTCCGCGTGAATGTCGTGGAAAATTTTCAGCGAGCCGACGCCGACGCGATTAACCTTTGCTTCACGACGACGCAGGGCTTGCATATGGCAATGAACTTCGTCAAGGAAAACGGCATGACGGCTGACGACTTTCGCGAGCGCGAGGTTGTTTTGATTTCGGACGAGGCGCACCACTTGAACGTTGGCACCCGCCTTAACGCGACCGAGACGACCGACCACATGAATTGGGAACAGACGGTTGAAAAAATTTTTAACATGAATGGCGCGAACGTCCTGCTTGAGTTTACGGCGACCTGCGACCTTGCCAACGCGGCAATCCGCGACAAATACGAGGACAAGATCATTTTCGACTACCCGTTGAAAAAATTCTACGCCGAACGCTATTCCAAGGAGATTATCACGTTCCGTACCGCCGCGCAGGACGACAGAGTTTTGACGGCGTTGGTGATGAGCCAATACCGCCTGAAAATTTTCGGCGACAATCGGAAGGAAATCAAGCCCGTCGTGCTGTTCAAGGCAGCGAAGATTGACGACAGCAAAGACTTCCAAAAAAAATTCGCCGAACGCATGAAAAATCTGCGCGGCAGTGATTTGCAGTCTTTGAGCGAACGGAGCGACGACGAAATTCTTAAGCGGGCGTTCGCTTACTTCGCGGGCAAGGGCATAACGTTCGACATGCTTGCCGCCGAGCTGCGCGAGGGCTTTTCGGAATTGCATTGCATATCGGCGAACAACGACGCCGACGCCACCGCTAATCAACTGTCGCTGAATTCGTTGGAGGCGGCGGACAATCCTTATCGCGCTGTGTTCGAGGTCAAGAAGCTGGACGAAGGCTGGGACGTTTTGAATTTATTCGACATCGTGCGGCTTTACGAGACGCGGAAACGAGGTGACACCATTGCCGAGGCGCAACTGATCGGGCGCGGCGCGCGTTATTGTCCGTTTCAAATGAATGACACGCAACCTGAGTACCAACGCAAATTCGACGACGACACGGGCAACGACTTGCGCATTTGCGAGACGCTGTATTATCATTGCCAAAACGACCGCCGCTACATCAACGAGCTGCATGACGCCTTACGCGAACTTGGTTTGCCTGTGGCGACGGGCGTCGACCGCGAATACAAGCTGACCGAGCCTTTCAAAAGCGACGAGCTGTATACGGGCGGCGTGATTTTCTTGAACGAGCGTGAAAAGGTTCGGCAGATATTCCACAAAGTCATTCCCGAAAAGCTGTACAGTTTCGAGCGAATCAGCGGCGGCGGGCGCGATACGGTCATGGGCGAGCGCGTCGAGAGCGTCAACCGCGAGGTCAAGCTGTACACGCGGCGCAGGACGTTCGCCGATATTGCCGCAAAAAATTACGCGATAGTTCACAAGGCTTTGAGACAACACCCACCCTTCATCTTCGACAGGTTGCGCGAACGCTTTGACGTGAAGTCGACGCGCCAATTCATCACGAGCGACGAGTTTCTTGGCGGCGTTGCGATTGACATAAGGAGCGACGAGCCCGAGCCCGGTGTTGCGACCTTGTACGCCGCCGCGTTTGACGTGTTGGGCAAAATTGCCGCCGCGCTGGACAAAGCCGAAAATGAATATCGCGGCACGACCGATTTCAGCGCGACGCCGATTCAAGCCGTCTTCCGAGACAAAACCGTTCATTGTCACGACACGGTTGCGGGCGGCTATGGCGATTCGCAAAACGATTTGAACTTGGCTGACGCCGATTGGTTTGCTTACAACGACAACTACGGCACGAGCGAGGAAAAGGCTTTCGTCGAGTATTTCAGCGGGTGCGTCGAGCAGCTGAAGGAACGTTACAGCAAAGTTTACCTTGTGCGCAACGAGCGGCTGTGCGGAATTTACGCTTTCGACGACGGCAGACGCTTCGAGCCTGACTTTGTGCTTTTCCTGCAACGCAACGACGGCAAGGCGGTTGAGCAGTTTCAAATCTTCATTGAGCCGAAGGGTACGCACTTGCTTGAGCACGACGCATGGAAGGAAAAATTTTTGCGCGACATTGAAAGTAAGGCTAAAGTCTTCGCCGACGACGACAAGTATAAAATTTTGGGCTTGCCGTTCTACAACGCCCGCGCAGATAAGCTTGACGCCTTCGATAAAGCGTTCGAAGCGTTACTTAAGCCTTAAACGTTCGGTAAAACAAAAGAGACGACTCATTGATTGAGCCGCCTCTAATTTTTTTGTCGGTTGAGCTTATGCGAGTTCGATAGATTCGCCGGGCTTGACGACGTGGACTTTCGCACCCTTGACCGCCTTAACGAAATCTTCGGGATTTTGCTTTATGACAGGCCACGTGTTGTAGTGCAGGGGGATTGCGTTTGCCGCACCGAGGAGTTCGACAGCCTTCGCCGCGTCGACGGGATCCATCGTGTAATGACCGCCGATAGGCAGAATTGCGTAGTCAATCTTGTCGCGCGCGCCGATTAACTTCATGTCGCTGAAAAGTGCGGTGTCGCCCGCGAAGTAAACGACTTTACCGCCGATGCCGACGACGAAGCCGCAAGCAACGCCGCCGCCGATACCCGACGAGTGGAGCGCGGGCACCATGCGCACGAATCCGAACGGCAACTTGACGGTTCCGCCCAAGTTCATGCCGATTGTTTCATCGGGGTTACCGAATTCCATAATTTCGGGAATGCCTATGCACTTCGCGCCCGTCCTAACAACAATGCTTGAGGCGTCGCCGATATGGTCGCCGTGCGCGTGCGTCACGAGGACATAATCAGCCTGCACGTCTTTTTCGCTGATTGTCGCGAGCGGGTTGCCCGTCAAAAACGGGTCGAACAGGAGCTTGGTCGTGCCGTCGTCGAGTTGAAAGCACGCGTGCCCGTAATAATTGTAAGTCAGCAAAGTGATTCGCCTCCGTTCAAAATGTTTGCTTGCCTATTCTGCGCGGCGGGCGATAATCCCTGCAAAAAAAACCGCCGAGCCCGTGAGCCCGACGGTTGAAAAAACTTGTTCCTTATTCCTTGTTCCTTGTTCCTTATCAATACTGGAACATCTGCAACGAATTCTGCAAATCTTGCGCGAGGCGGGCAAGTTCGTCTGCAGCGGAGGAAATTTCTTCTGCCGAGGCGGATTGTTGTTGCGCTGCGGCGGAGACGCTTTCCATTTCCTTGGAGACGCCGACGCCCTTGTCCAGAATCTTTTCGGAGCGGTCGCGAATCGTGTTGGTGAGCTTTTCGACTTCCTTCAAGTCGCGAACCATATTCTTGGCTTCCTTGTCGACGTTGTTGGAGGCGTCGCGAATGCTGTCGAACGTGGAGCGCAGTTTTTCGACCGATTGAGTACCCGTGCGAACGGCGGACGTGCCCTTTTGCATGGAATCAACTGCGGCGGTCGTATCGGCTTGGATGTCGCCGATAAGCGTGCCGATCTTTTGAGCCGCCTCTTGCGATTCTTCGGCGAGCTTGCGGACTTCTTCGGAAACGACGGCAAAGCCGCGACCGTGTTCGCCGGCGCGGGCGGCCTCGATAGCGGCGTTCAATGCAAGCAAGTTGGTTTGTTCGGCGATACCGCTGATAGCCTCAACAATTTGCCCGATTTCCTGTGAACGTTTGCCGAGCTTGTCGACAGTCAAAGCGGAGTCATTAACAATTTTTTCGACGCTGATAATCTGATTGACAGCCATTTCGACGGCTTCGGTGCCGGCGGCTGCTTCGTCAGTGGCGGAGGCTACGTGAGCCGAAACTTTGTCTGCGGTCTTGGTGAGGTTGTCGATTGATTCAAGGGCGTTGTTGATGGCGTCCATTGCGTCGTTAACGTAGCTTTGTTGTTCGACGACTGCACCCGCCGAGTTAGTGACGGACTGGGCAACCTGTTCGGACGCCTGCGCGGACTGGTGAGCCGAAGCGGTTAATTCTTCGGAGGAGGCGGCGAACTGGCTTGCGGCGTCGCTGGTTTTCTGAACGATCTTGCTTATGGTCTGACGCATGTCGCGGACGGCAAGAGCCATTGTCCCGAATTCGTCTGCGCGTTCGGCGTCAAGCAAATCGGTGCGGCGGAAGTCGCCGTTTTTGAGCAGATGCAGAGCCTTAACCATGTTGCCGAGCGGACCTGTGACTGCGCCGGTTATCGTCAAGCTGAAGAACAGCAAGATAAAAAACGTAATACCGACGATGATGAACAGGTTACGCACAGAGCCGTTGATTGCCTCGTCGCTGCGCTTAACCGTGGCGTCCGAATCTTGGTAAGCTTTCTGTTGAATCGCCAAAATCGCGTCGCCCGTTGAAACAGCGTGCGGCATGACTTCGTTCTGATAGAAGTCCAACGCTTGAATGCGGAATTGCGCGAGCTCCGTGAGTTCTACGCCGACGGGTGAGCGCATTGCCATAATTTTGTCGCCGGCGGCTTTGAATTTCTGCCATTCGCGTTCGGCAGCGTCGACTTGTGCTTGAGCCTGCGCGTCGCCCTTGATAATCTCCTCGTAAATTTTCAGCGACTCGTCCAATTCTTTGACGGCGTCGTTGTATTTGTCGACGCGAGACTGATACAAAGCTTGGTCAATGCTGAAGGGTCCCAAGATAGTTTGAACCTGTGCATAGCGCACGGCGTGACGGCATCTACCGATTTCAAAAATGCCCTTAAGGTAAGTCTGGCTTATGACGTCCATATCTTTTTTGGCGTCCATAATCGCGAAGTAGCCGACCGTCGCGATTACAAGCATTCCGATTAGCGCGATAACGTTGAGCAATACGAACTTGTACGCGACGCGCATGTTGTTCATCCACGACATAAAACGTATCCTCCTTTGATTGGCGGCGCGAAGTTTGCCGCCGGTTGACTGTGAACGAGTTCCCAAAAATCCGGGCATGACTTCCCGTCGTTCGGCGCGGTAGTTTGAATCTTGCCGGATTAATAATCTATATCGTGCCCCCCTCCGCGAGTTTCGCGAATAAAATCAGTCCATAGAAAAAACGATTTTCATATTCTGCACGACGGGCGATAATCCCTGCAACAAAAAACCGCCGAGCGTGAGCCCGACGGTTGAAGTTGTCTTGCCGTAAGTTATCAGTACTGGAATTTCTGCAACGAAGTCTGCAAATCTTGCGCGAGGCGAGCGAGTTCGTCTGCGGCGGAGGAAATTTCTTCTGCCGAGGCGGATTGTTGCTGCGCTGCGGCAGAAACGCTTTCCATTTCCTTGGAGACGCCGACGCCTTTGTCCAGAATCTTTTCGGAGCGGTCGCGAATCGTATGCGTGAGTTTTTCGACTTCCTTCAAATCGCGAACCATGTTGCGCGCTTCGGTCTGGACGTTGTTGGAGGCGTCGCGAATGCTGTCGAACGTGGAGCGCAGTTTTTCGACCGATTGAGTACCCGTGCGGACGGCGGCGTTACCTTTTTGCATGGAGTCGACCGCGTCTGTCGTATCGGATTGAATGTCGCCGATAAGCGTGCCGATCTTTTGAGCCGCCTCTTGCGATTCTTCGGCGAGCTTGCGGACTTCTTCGGAAACGACCGCGAATCCGCGACCGTGTTCGCCGGCGCGGGCGGCCTCGATAGCGGCGTTCAATGCAAGCAAATTGGTCTGTTCGGCAATGCCGCTGATAGCCTCGACGATTTGCCCGATTTCCTGTGAACGTTTACCGAGCTTGTCGACAGTCAAAGCGGAGTCATTAACAATCTTTTCGACGCTGATAATCTGGTTGACAGCCATTTCGACGGCTTCGGTGCCGGCGGCTGCTTCGTCGTTAGCCGTGGCGACGTGCGACGCAACTTTGTCGGCGGTCTTTGCGAGGTTGTCGATTGATTCAAGGGCGTTGTTGATGGCGTCCATTGCGTCGTTGACGTAGCTTTGCTGTTCGACGACTGCGCCCGCCGAGTTGGTGACGGACTGGGCAACCTGTTCGGATGCCTGCGCGGACTGGTGAGCCGAAGCGGTGAGTTCTTGCGAAGACGCCGCGAATTGGCTTGAAGAGTTGCTGGTCTGTTGAATCAGTTTGCTGATTGCCACGCGCATTTCGCGGACGGCAAGAGCCATACTTCCGAATTCGTCTGCGCGGTCGGCGTCAAGCAAATCGGTGCGACGGAAGTCGCCGTCTTTGAGCAGGTGCAATGCCTTAACAACGTTTTCAAGCGGATTGGTGACAGCCTTTGTGATAGATATGCTGAAGATAATTAACAGCGCGAACGTGCCGGCGATAACGATGAACAAGTTGCGAATGGAGCCTTCAACTGCCTCGTCGCTGGCTTTAATCGCGTTGTCCGAATCTTGGTAAGCTTTTTGCTGAATAACCAAAATGGCTTCACTGGTCGAAACGGCGTAGGGCATGACCTCTTTCTGATAGAAGTCCATTGCAGAATTTCTGTGCGCGGCAATGGTCGGGACATCTGCTCCTGCAGGCGAACGCATTTGCGACAATTTGTCGCCGCCGGCTTTGAATTTCTGCCATTCGCGTTTTGCGGCGTCAATCTGCGCGAGAGCCTGCGCGTCGTCTTTGACTATGGTTTCGTATATGGCGAGAGATTCTTCCAACTCTTTGACTGCGCCGTTGTATTTGTCGATACGGGATTGGAGCAGAGAAGCATCCGTCGTCATAGGTAACAAGATTGCTTGCACCTGTGCATAGCGCACGGCGTGACGGCAACGACCGACTTCAAAAATTGCCTTCAAGTAATTCTGACTTATCAAGTCCAAGTTTGCTTTGGCGTTCGAGACGGCGAAGTAGCCGACCGCGCCGACGACAATCAGTCCGATAAACGCGACAACGTTAAGCAACAACAGCTTGTACGCGACGCGCATGTTGTTTAACCATGACATAAAAAATTTTCCTCCTTTGATTGGCGGCGCGAAATGCCGCCTGTGTCAACTTGTGAACGTCCCGCGCAGGGTTCCCGCGAGCTTAACGGGCATGACTTTCCGCCGTTCGTACGGTAGTTTGAAAACAATCTATATTTTGCCCCCTTCCGAAAGCGTTCCTTTTCGTGTTTTCCGAGCGTTTCGATTGTAGTTTAACGCAAAAGGAATGTCAATTATTTGTGCCGTGTCGTAACCCAAAAGCGGCGACAGAATTAATCGGCGTTAATGATAGCATAATCAGCGGCATTAAGTCCAGGATTTTTCCAAAAAAATGACGGTCGGGAAAATTCCCAACCGCCGCGCAGATTTATCGCGTGTAATTATTTTGTCAAAGCGTCCCAAGCCTCGTCGGCGCGTGCAACGAAAATTTTGCGTATGTTTTTGTTTTCGCCGAGCCCTTGCAGTTTAGTTTCGACTTTAAAGCCCATGCCTTCCAAAATCTTTTTGTGTGAGTCTTCCTCGTCGCCCGCCATGTCGTTGTTGGCATGATCGCCCGCAACCAACATCAGCGGCATAAGGATGATTTTTTCGACTTTGTGCATTTTGAGCTTGCCCGCCCAATCGTCAAGGCGCGGCCAGCCTTCGACGGTGTAAATGTGCACGTCGTCGCGTTTCATTGCCCGCAACTTGTTCTGCATGACCGAATAGTACGCGTTGGACGGGTCGGGCGTGCCGTGCGCCATTAAAAGAATCGCCGTGCCCTTTTTGTACGACGGCAGGTGAAGCGACCGCATGACTTCATCAACGTCGTCGCGCTGATTTTCCTGACCCTGCCAATACATGAGCGGCGTGCCGAGCGTCATTGCCTTGAACTGCGACTTGTACTCGTGGAAAAGCGCAACGTCGTAATTGTACTCAATGCCGGGGACGATGCCGAGCGGAACCATTGCGACGCGCGTGTAACCTTCGCGCATGAGATGTTTAAGCGTCTCTTCGGGCGTCATGTAATCGCAACTGCCTTCCTGTTCGGCGATGTGCTTAATGACGATGTGGCTCGTGAACGCCGTGAAGACTTTCGCGCCGGGGTGCGCGGCTTGAATCGCGTTGGCTGTCGCGTCGATTGCCTTCGTGCGCTGGTCTTTGAACGTAGTGCCGAAGCTTAGGACAACAATCGCGTCTTTGTCGGCGCGGTGTTGCATGTCGGGGTTTTTGTAGCTGAGGACGCCGATTTGAGTTGCCATCTTCAGCGCGAAGGGCGGATTCTCTACCTCGTCGTTGAGCTGATAGGCAGCGTCGGCGGGTGCGGCGATTAACAGACTCGAACACGCGACACCGGTTGCCAAAAGTTTCTTCCAAGATTTCATGCTACGTCTCCTTCCTTGACGGTTATTGAATCAAAGCAGAGCTTGTCCGAAGTAAATCATGCAACCCATGATGATTATAAACGGCAAGTAAACTTTGACGGCGAATTTCATAATCTGCGACTCGACGCCAAAAGCACCGACTGCCGCCGCGCCAATCGCTATCGACTGCGGAGAAATGATTTTTCCGACGCACGAGCCCGAAGCGTTCGCCGCCGCAATCCAAGCCTGTGCCGTTTCGTTGAGCCCGATTGCCAAAGCCGCGTCGACTTGCAACTTGCTGAGCAGGACGCAGCTTGACGTAGCCGAGCCCGTGATGAACGCGCCGATTGAGCCGATAAGCGGCGCGATAAACGGATAGAAATTGCCCGTCGCCGCGACCGTCGCCGTCGCAATCGCCATCGTCATTCCGCTGTAGCCCATGATACGCGCCGTGGCAATAATCGTGATAATCGTAATGAACGTCGGAATCAGCGTCTTTAGCGTGCGGCTGAGGACGTTAATCATTTCACTGCACGTGGCGTTGTTGACGAAGCCTGCGATAACCGCCGATACAAACAAAATCGTCGGCGTCGTTATCCACTGGAAGGAAGTCGGCGCGGCGTCGGGGCCTGTGTAAATCATGACTTTAGTCACCACGGTTTTCAACACGGCGGAAATGGACGGTATCGAACAGATAACCAAGAACACAAATATGAGCAAGAAGACCAGCCAAGCGCGCACTGCCTCGCCGGTCGTGATTGAAAAGTTTTCGTCGTAGTCGTCAATCTCGTATTCGGGATCTTTAATCGGGAACTTCTTTGCGTAGACGACGAGTAAAGCCATGGAACATACGGCACCGCCGATACCTGCCAAGTCCGCGCCCATCGTCGCAGCTCCAATAACCGAGGGCACGCAGAAGCCCAACCCGCCGATAAGACACGCGGGAACCATTCCTCTGAGACACTTGAGCCCGCCGAACGCGACGAGCATGATAAACGGCATAAGGATAACCATAACGCTCAACTGCAACGTGGTATACGTGGCGATTTGCAGCGGGTCAAAGTTCGTGAGCTTTGCAAGCGTCGACAGTGGCAAGCCGACCGAACCGAACGAACTCATTGCGGCGTTGGACACCAGGCAAGCGATAACGGCAGTGACGGGCGGAACGCCAATCGTAACCAACATGCTCGCGCCGATAGCGACCGCCGTGCCGAAGCCCGACATACATTCAAGGAACGCGCCGAAGCCCCACGCAATGATTAAAATCAACATGCGCTTATCGGTGCTGACGGAACTCAACATGTCTTTGATTTTTTCCATGCCGCCCGTTTGTACCGTCAAGTTGTAAGCGAAAATCGCCGAGACAATGACGCCCAAGATCGGCCATATCGCCATGAGCGCGCCTTCGATTGTGCCGGTTATTGCGTCCGTCAACGGCATGTCGAAAAACTGCCACGCCACGACGAACGCGATTATCAGCGCGACGGGACACGCCTTCCACGCCGGCAACTTCAATATGCTCAGCGCGACAATCAGCCACAGAATTGGCGATAACCCTTCAATAAACAATCTCCTCAACCCTTTCTTTAGGAACTAGGAACTAGGAACTAGTTCCTGATTCCTAGTTCCTTTAAAATACCCGTCATGTCGTCGGGCAGGGGCGCAGTGAAAGTCATTCGCTCCCGCGTCGTCGGGTGAATCAAGCTCAGCGTGTGCGAGTGCAGTGCTTGACCCGAAATGCCGAAGGGATTCTTCCGCGCCGTGTATTTTGTGTCGCCCAAGAGCGGGTGCCCGATTGCCGTCATGTGCACGCGTATTTGATGCGTCCTGCCCGTTTGCAACTTGCATTCGACGTAAGTGAAATGTTCAAATCGCTCAAGGACTTTGAACTCGGTGACGGCGGGCTTGCCGTCGGGAACAATCGCCATCTTTTTGCGGTCGAGCTTGTCGCGCCCGATTGCGCCCGTGATTATGCCCGCGTTGTCGGCAATGACGCCGTGAACAATCGCCAAGTACGTCCGCGTCGCGATTTTGTCTTTAATCTGCACGGCAAGGCTGACGTGAGCAGCGTCAGTCTTTGCGACGACCATGACGCCCGAAGTATCCTTGTCAAGGCGGTGAACAATGCCCGGACGCTTGACGCCGTTAATGCCCGAAAGGTCTTTGCAGTGATACAACAGCGCATTGACGAGCGTGCCGCGCTTTACGGTGTCGGCGGGATGGACGGTCATGCCGCGCGCCTTGTTGACGACGATAATCGCCGCGTCCTCGTAAAGAACGTCCAACGGCAAATCTTCGGGCAGGTATTCAACGTCTTCGGCGTCGAAGTCTTCAACGCAGATCGTTTCGCCGCCCGTGAGCTTGAAACTTGCCTTGACGTTTTTGCCGTCGACAGTGACGCGCCCGTCGGCAATCAGCTTTTGAATGTGCGAACGCGACTTGTCGGCAAGGCAGTTGTTAAGGTAAACGTCAAGCCTGCGCGGAGAAATTTCTTCGACAGTTAAAATCATCGTTTACCTCCTTAATTTTAGACGTGCATTTAGAGGCCGCCCATGGACGGGCGGCCGTCGCCGACGCTTTTGCGTGATGCAAAAACCGTCGGCGTCACCGGCTTAAATTCATCAGTCGGTGCGGGTTGCGACCCTTCGCCCCGCGCGTAGCGGCGGTTTTCTTTGCTACTTTCTTTGTCCGCACAAAGAAAGTAGTTAAACAAATAATTCTTTGAAACCTTGCTTGCGACGGAAGAAAGCCCCCTTAGTCCGCTTTGCTCAATCCTTCGTCGAGACGAAAAAGTATCGAATAAATCATAAAGCCCATCCCCAAGACGATCGCAATGTCCGCGACGTTGAAGACCGGCCAAATCCTGAAGTCAAAAAAATCAACGACAAAGCCTGTCTGCACTCTGTCGATTAAATTCGCAACCGCGCCGCTTAAAATCATCGTCGCGCCGAGCTGTAAGCACCCGTCAGACTTTTTAAGCAGCGGATAAAAATAAGCCGTCGCCAAAATCAGCACCGCGCCCGTCGCCAACAGAAATGCGCGCTGATTCGACAAAATTCCGAACGCCGCGCCGGGATTGAGCACGTAAGTCAAATGAAAAATATCTTGCAGAATCGGGATTGATTCGCCCGGCACCATCGACTTCATGACCAACGCCTTTGTGAATTGGTCGAGCGCAACGACGCCGAAGAACAACAGCTTATCCCAATGAACGTATGCTATCGCAAATATGAGTTCGACAATCGACAGAATTTTTTTCAAAGACTCCGGCAGAAATTTCACTTTGCCGCCTCCTTATCGAGTTTTGGCGCGGGCTTGACGGGCGTGTAAGCTTTGGTGTCGTCGGTGACGGTTGCAGGCTTTGACGAGACGCCGATAATGTTTAATTCCCCGCTGTCGTCAATCTGCGCGGGCGCGACGGTTTCGACGGGTTCTTCGACAGGCGCAGATTCTTCGGCGGGCTTGACTTCGGGCAGGGGACGTGTCGCCGCCTCTTCGACTTTCGGGACGGCACTCAACATTTGCACGACAAGCCCAAGCTCCGATTCGATAGTCGTGCGCAACTTCATAAGGAAAGAATGCTTTTCGCTGACAAGCTTTGAATAATCGGCAAGAATCGCGTCGCGCTTTGCATTGGCGGCGTCAAGCTGTTGTTTCGCCTCGAATTGAACTTGATCGCGAATTTGTTGGCATTCGCGGGCAGTCTGCTCCTTCATTTCGTCGGCGTTCCTGCGCGCCGAGCCGATAACCTCGTCGGCAGTGCGTTGCGCAACCAGCAAGGTGTCGTTCATGGTTTTTTCCAGCTTGCGATAGTGTTCAATTTCCTGTTCGTTGGTGTTGAGTTGATTTTTCAGGCGTTCGTTTTCGCGCATAAGCTTTTCAAAGTCGGCAACGACCTTGTCCAAGAAGTCGTCGACCTCGTTCTCGCTGTAACCGCGAAAACTTTTTTTGAATTGGTGATCGTGAATTTCCATTGGCGTAAGCAAATGTATCGCCCTCCTTTGACGTTAAGGTTCGGGGAGTTTGAATTTTTTGTCGTATTTGAAGTTGTGACCGTCGGTGCGCGGGGGCGGCAGTTCCGCGGTTTTTTTAGCGCGTTCTTCAGCCAGGTCGTTGGCGAGAAGCCAGCCCGCCGCTTCCAACATTGCCACGCTGATTGACGGCGCGACAAGTTGCCCGACTATCGGCACGACTTTGGAAATTTCCTTCGCGATGACGCGGATGGGCTGTTTTTTAATCGTGGCGATTATGGCGTTGACAGCCATGTTTTTGGCGACGGATTCGGTAATGGAGCCGCCGAACACCGAAGCCAATGCCATTGCCATCGTCGTCATTGTCACGGTATCGGTTGCGAGTCCCACTGCCGGTATCGGTACCAGATTGCCTGCCGCCGCCGCCGCCGCGTGCCCGTGAATTATTTTTTGACATTTGCGTTTTTCTTCGTCCGTCATTGCCACAAGTCTTCGACCTCCCAACTAAAAGAATCTCTTAAGCAAAACGCCGACGCGACCTTTTTTTGTCTGCCCGCGAATTTCGGTGACCTCCAAGCGTCCGCGCCCGCGCATACTTAAAATGTCGCCCGCCTTGACAGATTGTGACGTGTTCTTGACGGTCTGCCAGTTGAGCTTGATTTTCTCCGCCGCGATTTCTTGAGCCGCTTTGGAACGCGACATGCCAAAACCCGCCGCCGCAATCGAATCAGCGCGCAGAGAAGCAACCGTCGCGTGAATTTCTTTGGTGCGTTCCTCTTTGGCGGTGATGTTTTCTAGTTCGTCGACGGAAGTTTTGACCGCCGTCGAGCCGATTTGCGTCAAATTCGCCGTGAAGTAGTCGCACATTTTTTTATCGATGAGCAGGCGCGCAAAATCCTTTGTGGCGATGATGTCGCCGATATATTCGCGGTCGACGCCCAAGCCCATTATCGAGCCCAAAACGTCGCGGTGACCGAGGCGGGCAAATTCGCCGTTCCATTCAGCTTTAATGACGGCGATTTCAAAATTCGGCGTACCCTGAAAGTCTTCGTGACAAAAAGCGGCGCGTTGGCGTTCGGCTCCGCGAAAGCCGCCGTAAAAGTCAACTTTGAGTTCGCCGAGGCTGTTGGCAATGACGCCCGCCATATCCTGTTCAAAGGGCGACAGGAAGCCCGTGAGTTTGCACTTACGATTTTTGACGGCCTGCGCGGCGAAGTCGACGAGCTTAACGGCAATCGATTCGCCTTCGGTGCCTTTGTAGTAACGAATGATTTTTTCCCGTGTGTCTTGCAATGTTTTCCTCCCAAAAGTGATTCGGCTTGTGAATACGAACGCCGCTTAAAGTTTGCGCGTGAGCCACGAAAAATCGCGTTCCTGCTTGGGCTCTTCCTTGTTGAAGGTGACCATAACGGTTTTGGGCGTGCAAACAAAAACGTATTCGCTGACCTGCTGAACGTCGCCGTCAATGGCGTAGGTCGTGCCCAGCGCGAAGTCGATAATGCGCCGCGCATGTTCGGGGCTTGTGTCCTCCAAGTTGATAATGACGGGCACTTCCTCGCGCAGACAGTCGGCAATGACTTTCGCGTCGTCGTCGAAATTTTTCGGTCGCACCGTCGTGATTTTCGATTTGACCATGCTTTTAGGATTGTTGTTGTTTGTCATCAAATTTTCCCTCGCCGCTATCGCCGAATTGAAATCAACTACATTGTGTCCCGACAAATTTGCGGGCGGCGGTTGAATCGGCGAATCTTTTTTTTCAGACTGACCCGCAGGCAGCTCGTCTTTGGTACTCATCTCGGTTTCCTTCTCCTCATCTTTGTCCGACAGGCCAAGGCTCCGACTGACCTTGTCTATAATTTCCATGCGCTTAAACCCCTCTCGCGTCTATGTGTAAACTCTCTCGCCGAAAATGGCTGTGCCGACGCGCACGACGTTGGCACCTTCGGCGACTGCGACTTTATAATCGTGCGTCATGCCCATTGACAGGAAGTCGAACGCCGCCCGCGCAGATTTCATTTCGTCGAAGAGCTTGCGCATTTGCCTGAACAGCGGGCGACAGTCTTCGGCGTCGGGCAAGTTCGGAGCAATCATCATCAGTCCGCGCAGGCGAAGATTTCCGACCGCGTCGACGAAGTCCGTCAGCGCGTTCAAATCCTCAAGCAAGACGCCCGATTTTTGCGGTTCGCGCGCCGCGTTGACTTGAATCAGCACGTCCTGCACCTTGCCGATTGACTCCGCCGCTTTGTCGAGTGCCGTCGCCAAATGCACGCTGTCAACCGATTGAATCAGATCGAAGAGCTTGACTGCCGGCTTGACTTTGTTTGTCTGCAGGTGTCCGATTAAATGGCGCGTCGCGTCGCGTTCAAGCGCGGGAAATTTTTCTGCCGCCTCCTGCACGCGATTTTCGCCGATGTCGGTTGCGCCCGCGTCTATCGCCTCGCGCATCAATTCGACGCCGTGATTTTTTGTTACCGTTACCAAAATTATTTTTTCGTCACGGGCTAAAGAGTCGAGTTCGGCTCTTATCGCCCGAAAATTTTCTGCCACGTCCAAAACGTCGCTCACCTCCGCATGAAGAAATTTTCACGCGCATATATTAAACCAACTGCCTTTTCGCGTCAATGAAAACACCCGCAGAAAATTTTCACTTTGCCCGTCATGAAGTCTGTGCTATAATTTCCATAACCAATAACGGGAGGGAATTTTATGGAAGCATTGCACGGCGTGATTAACGACATTAACAACGTCTTGTGGACTTATGTCATCATTATCGCGCTCATCGGTTCGGGCGTCGTTTACACGTTGCGAACGAAATTTGTTCAGATTCGTTTGCTCGGCGAAATGTTCAGGCTGATTTTGGGCAGCGCGGGTCAAAAGACGACGGGCAAGGAGATAAGCGGCTTTCAAGCGTTTTGCGTGTCGACGGCGTCGCGTGTGGGCGTCGGCAACATTGCGGGCGTCGCCATTGCCATTGTAACGGGTGGCCCCGGCGCGGTCTTTTGGATGTGGCTTATCGCTTTTATCGGTTGCGCCACGGGCTTCGTCGAAAGTACGCTCGCGCAGATTTACAAGTTGCCGCGCGGCGACGGAGCTTTTTTTGGAGGCCCCGCTTACTACATGAAAAACGCCCTGCATATGGCGGGCTTGGCGAAAATTTTTGCGATTTTGATTTCCGTGACGTTCGGTTGGATTTACGTTTCGGTTCAGGCGAATACAATCGTCGGCGCGGTCGAAACGGCGTTCGGTGTCAATCACGCGATAACGGCGTTCGCCGTGGCGGGTTTGACGGCTCTGGTTATCTTCGGCGGCGCAACGCGTATCGCGAAGTTCGCCGAAATGCTCGTGCCGAGTATGGCGGGGCTTTACCTTTTGAGCGCGATTATAATCATCGTCATGAACTTGGACAAAGTGCCGGGGATGTTCGCGCTGATAATTCACGATGCGTTCAGTCCTCAAGCGGCGGTTGGCGGCGGCTTCGGCGCAGTCTTCATGACGGGCGTCCGTCGCGGTCTGTTTTCAAACGAGGCGGGTGAGGGCTCCGTTCCGAATGCGGCGGCAACTGCCAGCGGCAAGCACCCCGTCCGTCAAGGCTTGATTCAGGCATCGGGCGTCTATGTGGACACGTGGCTTGTCTGCTCGGCGACGGCGTTTTCAGTTTTGCTTACGGGCGAATACGTTATCGGCGGCGACTTGACGGGCGTCGCGCTTGTCCAGATGTCCTTGGCAAGCGTATTCGGCACTTATGCGCCGCACATCTTGGCGGTGATTGTTTTCCTGTTCGCGTTCAGTTCAATAGTCGGAAATTATTTTTACGCGGAGATTAATATCCCGTTCTTGGAGGGCGACGAATCGGGCTTCTTTCCCAGTGCCGTTGCGCGTCACGCCATGAATATTTTCCGCGTCGGCGTCGTGGCGATGGTTTTAATCGGCAGTTTCGCGGAGATCGGTTTGGTTTGGGATGCCGCCGATTTGTTCATGGGCTTCCTTTGCATAACGAACTTGTACGCGATTGCGCGCCTTTGCAAGTACGCTATGATTGCGCTTGACGATTATGTTGCCCAAAAGAATCGCGGCGTTGAGGAACCCGTCTTTGACCCGAAAATCATGCCCGACAAGGAAGGCGTACACGCTTGGGGCGTCGACAAGAAATAAAATTTATCCTTCCGACGCAAAAAGACCGTCCCCAGTATCGGAGGCGGTCTTTATTTTTGTCGATTAAAGTTCAAGTTCGTCGGCGCGTTCGGTCATGCCCTTAATACAAAGTTCCATGAGCGTGCCGAGTTCAAGTCCCAAATCGTCCGCGCCGCGCTGAATGACTTCGCGGTTGCACTTGGCGGCAAAGCGTTTGTCCTTGAATTTTTTCTTGAGGCTCTTGACGTTCATGCCCGCCATTTTTTCGGGGCGCATGAGGGCGTAAGCATGAACGATGCCCGTCAGCTCGTCGACGGCGAACAACGATTTTTGGCAGTCGGTTTCGGGCTTAATCGTCGCGCCCGTCAAGCCGTAGCCGTGCGAAATAATCGTAACGATGTCGTCTTCGTCGACGCCTTCGGGTTCAAGTAGCTCGCGGACGTGTTGGCAATGTTCGTCGGGGAATTTTTCAAAGTCAACGTCGTGCAGGTAGCCGATAGCCGCCCAATGATCTTTGTCGCCGCCGAAATGCTCGGCAAGTGCGCCCATTGCTCCGCTGACCGACGCCGCGTGCACGAACAGGTGCGGTTCGGTCGTATGCTTGCGCAAAATCTCTTTAGCGCGTTCCAATGTCAATTTGCTCACAAATCATTCCTCGTTCTCAATAAATTTCAGCACGTCGTCGAAGGTCGCCGCGCAGTTCGGATATTCAATCTTCGGGCGATTAATCATGACGACGGGCAAGTTCAAAGCCTTCGCAGCCGCAAGCTTAGTGTCCGCGCCGCCGATTTGTCCGCTGTTCTTCGTGACGATGACATCCGCGCCCGCGTGCTTGAACATCTCGACGTTGAACGCGACGGAGAACGCTCCTTGCACGGCGACGATTTGTTTCGGCGTCAAGCCCAACGATTCGCAGTGCGTCAAAACGTCGGCGGTCGGCAAGACGCGCGCCGTCAAGTTGCAATCCTTGAGCAGGTCGACGAAAATTTTCAAGTTGCGACTGCCGGTCGTCAAGAAAATATTTTTGCCGAGTTCCGCCGCCTTGAGAGCCGCCGCTTCGTAACTGTCGACGGAAAAAATTTTTTCGTAGTCGAAATCGACAGCCGCCCGTTCATAGCGGACGTAAAGAATCTGCGCGGCGTTGGCGGCGTCGACGGCGTTGGTCGAAACGTTTCGGGCGTAAGGGTGGCTTGCGTCGACGAGGCAATCAAAATCGTCGTCGTGCAAAATTTTTTCCAAGTCGTCGCGGTCAAGCGGTCTGTCGTTGATTTTGACGCCCGCGCAGGTTTCCAAGAGCTTGCGCCCGTAATCGCTGACAACGGACGCCGTCACGTCGAAGCCGCGTTCAATCAGGAAGTCGGCGAGCTTGCGCCCGTCCTCCGTCCCCGCAATGAGAAAAATTTTTTTAGTCATGCCGCGAATTTTAGTTCAAGGCAAAAATTTTTTCAAGCGGCGATTTGTTTCTTCGACGATACCTGTTATAATCTGCGCCGGAAAGGATTGAATGCCATGAAAATTTTAGCACGTCAATTAACGTTGGACTTGTACAACTGCGACACGAGCCGGCTCAGCGGTGTCGACGAAATAAAAGACACGTTGAAAAGCATGATGGGCGACGAGTCGCACCCCAGCTCCGAAGTCATCGACGAGGGGCATTTTTCGATTATCGGCGCGTCCGTTGCGGGGCATATCGCTCTGCACATCTATAAAGAACTGCGCTACGTCGCCGTTGACATTTTCACTTGCGCCGAAACCGACAATTCCGAAGAACTTGCCGCCGTCATACGAAAATATTTCCGCCCCGACAAAATCAAATCCACGTTCCTTAAGCGGGGCGATTTCGGTCTTGAGCGCGAGATTAAGCCCAAGATAAAAGTTCGCGTTGCACCCTTGAGGCGCGTCAAGAACGCCGGCGCGAAGGTCGTCAAAAAATTGGGCATAAGGAAATAGGAGTGGGGACATCAGATGACTTTTACTCACGCAGCTGAGCTTTATCGAAGCGTCGGCAAGTCGCGCAAGTGTACGTTCATTTTCTGCGCGGATCACGGCGTCGCCAAAGAAAACGTCAGTGCTGAGCCGCAAGCCACGACCGCCGACATGGTCAAGAATTATCTGCTTGCAGACGGAGCTGCCGCCAATGCCTTTGCCAAGTTCGCCTATTCCGAACTGTACGTCGTTGATTTGGGCGTCGACGCCGATATTGCCGACCTGCCCGGTCTCGTCGACAGGAAAATTTCTCGCGGCACGAACAATATCGCCCAAGGAGCCGCAATGACTTTCGCCGCCGCCGCCAAGTCCGTGCGTATCGGCAAGAAGCTCGCGGAAGAGGCTATCGCCGCCGGTTGCAACTGTTTCCTTATCGGCGAAATGGGAATCGGCAACACGACCGTCGCCGCCGCCATGACTGCCGCTTATCTTGACATGGAGCCCGAAGAAGTCACGGGACGCGGCACCGACATTGACGACGAAAAGCTCGCGCACAAAATTGAAATCGTTCGCCAAGCCCTCGAAGTCAACGAACCCGCCCCCGGCAGCTTGCTTGACGTGTTGACTAAGGTAGGCGGTTACGAATTCGGAGCAATGGCGGGCGTCATTATCGCCGCGTATCATCACAACTGCGTCGTCGTCCTTGACGGATTCAACACTGCCGTCGCCGCGCTCGTCGCCGAAGAAATTTTGCCGCAATCGGTTGACTGCCTTATCGCCTCGCATGTCGGGCGCGAAGTCGGGCACAGAGCAATCCTTGAGTACCTCGGACTTGAGCCGATATTTAATCTCGACCTTGCGCTCGGTGAAGCTGTCGGCTCGTCAATCGCCGCCCGCGTGCTCGACAATCTTGTTTACATTTTCGTTTGCGGCCCCGATGCCGATTATGACGGCAAATTTATGGAGGAAGACACTGCACTCGAAACTTTCAAGCGTCAAATCGGACTCGACGGCTTTGAAGGGCTCGACACGATTGAAGACGTGCAGGAATTCTTGGGCGACGAAGTTCAGATTGAGGAAATCCCGATTGACTTCCACGTGAGCGAACACCGCATGGAGAGCGTCGAATTGCCTTTCAGCGCGCAGACGTTCAACATCCCGCGCACCTACCCGATGAATATACGAATCATGGGCGAGGACGAAGACGACACCGTTGCCGCGACCGACAGGACGTTTAATTTTTACTTGCAGACGATGCCGCACCTGCACGACCGCCCAATGAATAATTGCCGCGAATTTTTGGACAGCCTGACAAAGCCGCGCAGGAGCCTTGGACATTTGGAAGAAATCGCCATTCAAGTCGCGGGCATTGCCAACGAAGACCGCCCGACCAATAAGCTCCGTCACGCCGCGCTTGCTTTCACGAACTTTGATAATTGCCCGTCGCTTGTCGACCCCGACAACTACGACCCGAATGACAAGAACGCCCGCCGCGATTTGTCGATGGACTTCAGCGCGACGACGCGGACTTTCGGCATGAAAATTTTTTTGGGCGTCGTCGACCCCGACGAAAATCTCAATGTCGCGTTCAACTTCGGGCGCAACCTTGCTGAGGAAATCACCTTCGACACGCCGATTGTCGCCGTCACGGCCTTAAGCAACCTGCTGATTGAAAAACTTGCCGAAAATTTTACCGACGAACTCTTGACGGCGGACGGCGCGCTGAAATATCCGCCCGAAGAATTTTTGCAACACGTCCCGCAAAATTATCGGTGCTTGGCGAGCGCGATTATCGGCGCGTTGGTTGCGGCGGCGCACAATTCCACGCTGGTTGTCGTCGACACGGGTGCCATTGACATCATCACGCGCTACCTTGAAGAAATTTGCCCGGAGATTCGTCCGTTCATTTTGCGTTCGGCTCAGCTTATCGAGTACAAGAACGCGGACGGCAACCCCAACGGCTTTGACGGCGAGGCGGCGTGCATTGGCGTCGAAATCGTCGAGGCGGCTTTGACTGCCCTGAACGAAATGAAAACATTCGACGAAGCCGGCGTTGCGAAGGCGATAAGATGAACTCTTTGGAACGACGTATAGAAAATTTCGGCGCAGAAAAAATTTTTATCGCGCTGTTCGTCCTGTTCGGCGTGATGACTTTGTTCATGCGCCCGCCCTATCAGCTTATGGACGAAATAAATCATTTGCCGAGGGCGTGGCAAATTTCGGAGGGAATTTTTTTAAGCCCGACAATAACGATCGGCGACTTTGTGAACGGTGCGGACGTTCGTTCAAAAAAAATTTTTAACCTTAATCAAGCACCCGCCGACGCTTTGAACGACAAAGTTTACTTTGCTGAAATGCCCGTATCCTTTTTGCCGGACGATTTCATTGTCAACGCGAATTGCAAGCATTACATACACGCCTTTTCGATTGAGGGCATAGAAAAATTTTTGGCGACGCCGCTTAACGCCGAAGAATGCGAACCGGTCTTGATTCCGAATACGGGCTTTTATCCGCCGCCAACTTATCTGCCGCAAGCTGCAACCGCGTTTATCGGGCGGAGCCTGAATTTGAACGCGGGCGCAATTTTTTATCTTATGGGTTTGAGCGGCTTAATCTTCGTGGCGGCTTGCGTCTTTGGAGCAATGAAGTTCCTGCCCGAAGCAAAGACGCTGATTTTCCTTTTGGCGATGATGCCGATGTTTTTGGTTGAGGCGACGTCGACTTCGGCGGACGCAGTGACTTTCGGCGTTTGCTTTTTGGGGACGGCGTGGCTTTTGTCGCTCAGGAACTCGACGGAAAAATTTTCCCGCGCAGAAATTTTCGGGCTGATAATTTTGGCAATAATGCTGGCTTGCTCAAAATCGGTTTACGGCACGATTCTGTTGCTGTACTTTTTAATTCCGCGTGAACGCGTCGGCGGCTTGAAGAAATTTTTATCGCTTGGCGCGGCGATTTTGTTTCTGAACCTTTCAATCCTGTTCGTCTGGTCGTATTTATCGGCGGACGTGACGGGTGCCGCACCTTACACGAACTATTACTTGGGTTACACGGACAGAAATATATCGGCGCAAAAATTTTTCGTCACGGAACACCCGGCGGTTTTTATCGCGGCTGTCATAAATTCGCTGATCGAATTAAAATTCATATACCTGACAAATTTTATCGGCTCATGGGGTTTTCTGTGGAATGTGAACTTGCCGATGAGATATTTTGCGTCTTGTACGGAATAACGTTGATTTTTTTCGGGCTGACGAACGGCTTGCGCCTGACACTTGCCGAACGTGCAGTGTTGCTTTTCGCCGCCGCCTTATCGACGGTTGCTTTTTTCCTGTTCGACTACTTGACTTGGACTCCCGTCGGCGAAGAATGGATTGCGGGCGTGCAAGGGCGATACTTTATCCCGATCGCTCCTATGATTTTGGGCGCGTTGTCAATCCTGCCGCCCATGCGCCACAAAAATTTAATCGCGTTGGTTGTCGGCGTGTCGAGCGGCGTCGTGATGTTGGCGGCGAATTTTTTGGCGTTCTATTGAATATTTTTTTTGCGCAGTGTATAAGTTGACTGAGGAGGTTATAACATGAAAATTGTTGTGCTTGACGGCTACACGCTCAATCCCGGCGATTTGACTTGGGACGCGCTTGCGGCTCTGGGCGATTGCAAAATCTACGACCGCACGAGCTTGACTAACGACGCCGAAATTATTTCGCGTATCGGCGACGCGGAGATTGTCTTCACGAACAAAACCCCGCTCACGAAAAAAATCCTTGACGCAACCAACGTCAAATACATCGGCGTGCTGGCGACGGGCTACAACGTCGTCGACACGGCGGCGGCAAAGGAACGCGGCATACCCGTCACGAACATCCCGACTTACGGCACGCAATCCGTTGCGCAATTCGCGTTCGCTCTGCTGTTGGAGATTTGTCACCACGTCGCGCACCACAGCCAAGCCGTGCACGACGGGCGTTGGGAAAGTTGCCCCGACTTTTGCTTTTGGGATTATCCGCTGATTGAGTTGGCGGGCAAGACCATGGGCGTTATCGGTTACGGGCGAATCGGTCAGGCGACGGGTAAGTTGGCATCCGCGTTCGGCATGAAAGTTATCGCCTTCGACGCAATGCGCGAAATCGGCACGAAGCTCGGTGATTGCGATTTCGTTGCGCTCGACGAACTGTTTGCACGCTCGGACGTTATCGCGTTGCACTGCCCGTTGTTCCCGTCCACGCAAGGAATAATCTGCGCGGCGAATATCGCGAAAATGAAAGACGGCGTCATAATCCTCAACAACAGTCGCGGCGGCTTGGTCGTCGAAGAGGATTTGCGGGCGGCTCTCGACAGCGGCAAGGTTTTGGCGGCGGGCGTGGACGTTGTAAGCACCGAACCGATTAAGGGCGACAATCCGCTCCTCGGCGCGAAGAATTGTTTTATCACGCCGCATATCAGCTGGGCACCCAAAGAATCGCGTGCGCGGCTCATGAACATTGCCGTTGACAATCTCAAGGCTTGGCTGGCGGGCAAGGCGGTGAACGTCGTCAACGCGTGAAAAAAATAATTCTGCTGTTCCTGATTGACGCGGCAGTAAGCGGCGGCGCGGCGGCTTGGCTGTACTTTACTCGCGGCGTCGACGCGGCACTTGCAACGGGGCTGTCGATTTTTATCACGGGCTCGCCGCTGTGTTTAATCTTGGCTGAAAAGTTCGCGACGTTCTTGATTCGTCGGCACTTGGCAAAGCACGGCGTGGCTCTCAACAACTCAAGCGCGTTACAAACTTTGACGGAGGCTCAAGTCGTGGCGTTACCGTTCAGTCGCGTGCTGACTTGCGGCGAATGTTCCATAACGGACGTCGTGCCGCAAATGATGTCGCAGGCGGCGTTGCTTAAAATGGCAGCGGCTGCCGAACGCGACGCCGAAAATCTTTTGGGGCGCACGATTTACGACGCGGCGATAGCACGACCGTTGCGGCTGGCGAAGTCGTCGAAGTTCGTCGAAATGCCGGGGCGCGGCGTCGAAGCGATTGTCGACGGGACGTTGATTCGCGTGGGCAGTGCGGGTTGGCTCGACAGCTTGGGCACGTCGATAAACGCGACACTGCGGACGCGGACGGATCAGTTGCTCGTTAAGGGCAAGTCGGTTTTAATCGTTGCGACGGGCAGAGTGGCTCGCGGGCTCATCGCGCTCAAAGAAGACCTCAGCGACAACGCCCGAAAATTTTTGGAGGAACTGCGCCGCCTGCAGATTGAATCGCTGTTGCTCACGGCTCAGCCGAAAAAATTGGTCAACCGAATTGCCAAAGAGTTTCAGCTTGATTACGTGCGCACGAACATGACGCCCGAAGGCAAGGCTCGCGAAATTCAAATCTTCCGCGCCAAGGGCAAAATCGTCGCGGCAATCGGCACGGACACGCAAGACCTGCCCGCGATGAAAATTTCCGACGTGTCGATACTGTTGGCGGGCGGGACGCTCAAGCCTTCGGACGACTTTAAGCCGGACTTTGAAATCCCGTCGCTCGGCAGTCTGTTGGCAATCAGAGAGCTTGCGCTGAAAGTCGCCCGCGTCGTCAAAGTCAATCGGCTGTTGGCGCAGGTGTCGTGGCTGGTGCTGTTGCCGCCGGCGTTGTCGACCGCGTTTGACAGTCTTCCGATACCGTTCAACCCGATAATCGCGGCGGCGGGCGTCGCAGTCTTCGCCGCGCTGATTCTGATAAACTCATTGCGAATGAAATAATTTTTGAAAGGAGAAATTTTAAATTGAAATACATAAGCACACGCTCGAAAATCACGCCCGTGGACTCGGCGGAGGCTATCCTCCAAGGGCTCGCGGCGGACGGCGGGCTTTTCGTGCCCGAAAAAATCCCCAAGGCATCAATCGAAGAAATCGGGCAACTCGGCGGCATGACCTACGAACAACGCGCCGCATGGCTGCTCGGCAAATTCTTGACGGACTACACCGAAGACGAACTCGGCGAATGTTCCGAACTCGCTTACAACTGGTTCGATATGACTTCACGCGTCCCCGTCATGATTTTGATTCAAGACCCGAAAAATCCGATCGCGCCCGTCGGCTCAATGGAGCTGTGGCACGGCCCCACCAGCGCGTTCAAAGATGTCGCGCTGCAAATGTTGCCGCACCTCATGCGCATGGCGTTGAAAAAGGTCGGCGAAACCAAGCAAATCTTAATCCTCGTGGCGACTTCGGGCGATACGGGCAAGGCGGCGTTGGCGGGCTTCGCGGACGTGCCGCAGACAAAAATTATGGTTTTCTATCCCGACGACGGCGTCAGTAAAATTCAAAAGCTCCAGATGATTACTCAGCCCGGCGACAATGTAAACGTCACGGCTGTTCGCGGGAACTTCGACGACGCGCAGAACGGCGTTAAAAAAATCTTCGGAGACAAAAAAATCCGCGACGAACTCGAAAAGCTCGGCGTCAAGATCAGCTCCGCCAACTCGATTAACTGGGGGCGACTTGTCCCGCAAATCGCTTACTACTTCAGCGGCTACGTCGAATTGATTAAATCGAAACAAATCACGCTCGGCGACAAGATTAACATCTGCGTGCCGACGGGCAACTTCGGCAACATTTTGGCGGCTTACTACGCGCTCAAGATGGGCTTGCCCGTCAAGAAATTGATCTGCGCGTCGAACGACAACAACGTCCTGACAGAATTCTTCGCGACGGGCGTTTACAATCGCAACCGCAAATTCTTCAAGACGATTTCGCCCTCGATGGACATTTTGATTTCAAGCAACTTGGAGCGTCTGCTTTACCACGAAAGCGGTAACGATTTCCGCCTGGTTAATCGCTACATGAGCGAACTGAACAGCATCGGCAAGTACACGGTCGACAAGAAAATCAAGGCGCGCCTTGACAAAATTTTCCACGCCGAATTCGTCACGGAGGATGAGACGCGCGATTACATCAAGCGCATTTACGGTTCGTTCAAATATCTGATTGACACGCACACCGCCGTTGCCGTCTGCGCGCTCAGCAAATATCGCGGCAAGACGAAGGATTTAATCCCGGTGCTTTGCGCGTCGACTGCCAGCCCGTACAAATTCACGGGCGCGGTCTTGACGGCTCTCGAACAAAATATTGACGGGCTCGACGACTTCGCGCAAATCAAGCGGCTCAACGACATGACGAACTTTAAAGTTCCGAAGAATCTCGTTGCGCTGTCAAAGGCGAAAATTCTGCACAAAGACGTTTGCGACAAGGACGACATGGCTCAACGCGTCTTGGACTTCGCCGCGAAATGAGCAAAAAAATTACCCTCCGTTGCGGAGGGTTTTTTATTGTATACGTCGTTGCGCGTGCGTTACTTTTTCTTGACCTTGTCGATTTTGGATTCGCCGGTCTTGTAGATAACTCGCTTAATCTTGCGCTTACTCGCCTTGAATTCTTTTTGTTTCTCTTTGATTTTCTTTTTCTCATCCTTGGACAGTTTTTCGGTGGCGGCGATGTCGAATTGCTTGAAGAAACCTTCGGCTGCCTTCAGATAGCCCTTGCCGCTCTTGTCGATTGAGCGGCTCTGTATGCTGTAGGCGTACATGAGCTTTTGGTCGGCGGCGTTGTAGACGTAAAAGAACAGCCACGCCATGCCGGAATTGTTGGCGACGGTCGCAATGACGTATGAATCGGCATATTTGGCGACGTGTGCGTTGTAAACTTTCTCGGCTTCGGGCACGTCAAGCAGATGAATGTCAATACCCGTGTCGCGGCGAATGCCGGAAGCTATATCTTCGTAGGAAAGGATTTCGCGCATCGACTCCATTTTGCCCGCTTCGTAAATGGAGCGCATAAACTCGCCCATTTCGGGTTCCTTCTCTTCAATCTTGTAGTAGTTCGGGTAGGCGACGGCGATTTTCTGCACGGTACTTAAGTCCACGTCGTCCTCAATGGTTTCCTCGAAAGCCGCCAGCGCAATCGACGACGTAAGTAACATTGCCAACATCGTCAGCGCGGCAAAAAATCTTTTCATGAACGGTACTCCTTTGCAAAAGTTTTACAGATCGTCGGGATTGACGCGAACGGCTTTGCCTTCGTCGAGCAGGCGATAAAACGTCGGCGCACTTATCCGCACGCTCTTGTAGTACTTGTCGAAAAAGTAAGCCATCGCGCCGCCGGGGTCGTCCTCGTAAAGGATATAGACAAGATACTTGCCGTCGGCGTCGGTGGCGGCTCCGCGTTCGGCGAATTTTTTAACGTCCGCCTCGTATTTCGCAACTTGTTTCGCTTGCAATTTTTCTTGCAACTGTTCGGGCGTCTTCTTTTTCATAAGCAATGCCCTCCGAAAAAAATTACTTCAACAAGCCGTGAACTTCAAGCGCGGTCTTAATCTGTTCGACGTGCTTGGGTTCGGGCTCGCAGAGCGGCATACGCAACGCGCCGACGTTCCAGCCTTGCAGGCGCATGGCAACCTTGACGGGAATGGGATTGACTTCGCAAAACAGCGCGTCTATAAGGTCGCAGTAATCGATTTGCATACGCGACGCCTCGTCAATTTTGCCGTCGAAATAATTTTGGCAAAGCATGTGCGTTTCGCGGGGCGCGACGTTCGACATGACGGAGATGACGCCTGCGCCGCCCAATGACAGAATCGGGACAGTCTGGTCGTCGTTGCCGGAATAAATAGCAAGGTCGTCGCCGCAAAGCTTGCGCGTCCGCAGAATCGAAGTCAGGTCGCCGTTAGCTTCCTTCGCCGCGACGATGTTCGGGTGCTTGCAAAGTTTGGCGTAAGTTTCGGGCTTGATGTCGACGCCTGTGCGCGGCGGCACGTTGTAAAGAATCGCGGGGATGTTGATGCTGTCGGCGATTTTGGTGTAGTGTGCAACGAGTCCGAGCTGGGTGCACTTGTTGTAGTAAGGCGTGACGAGCAGGACGCCTTGCACGCCGACGCTTTCCGCGTATTTGGACAACTCAATCGCGTAAGACGTGTCGTTGGAGCCGGTACCCGCAATGACGGGGACGCGCCCGTTGACGTGTTCGACGGTGAATTTAATCGCGGCTTTGTGTTCGGCGTCGTTCATTGTCGCCGCTTCGCCGGTCGTGCCCGTTATGCAAATCGCGTCGGTCAAATTTTCAATCTGGTAATCAATCATGCGTCCGAGCTCCGCGAAGTTGATGCCCGTTTCGTCGAAGGGGGTAACTATCGCGACGCACGCGCCCTTGAAAGGAATTTGTTTCATGTAAAACCCTCCAAAAAATTTTGTTCAATCGTCAAAGTCTGCCCGTCATTCAGTTTCGGGTTACATGGCGTCCCGCCGCCAATTCCAAAGCTTGAACTATGGTTTCCTTGTCGACGCCGAGATTAAGGAGCTTGTCAACCAATCTGTAAATTTCCGTGCGGTCGTCGTCATTTGTCGCGTAAGAAGTTTCTGCGTCCCATGAATCTTCCGCCAAGCTCTTGTTGAGTGCGGTGCTGTTCTGATTCAAAATGTTGAGTGTGCGAACTGCGCTCAAATTGTTTTTAACGTCCATGCCCATTGCGCTCACCTCAATCAGTTGCCGCTTTGACTTCGCCGAAAAGCCCCGCGTGTTCTTTGATGATTTGTTCGTTGCCGAAGACGCACAAGCTGTTCAGATTCATGCAATCGGCAACCAACTTCGCTAAAGCGCGAATGTCTTCCTGCCGCGCAGATAAAATTTCGTTGCGGGATTTTTGGCGGTCGTCGTAAGTCACGTTGTTCAGGCAGAAGTCGGCGGCGAGTTGTCCTTTAAGCGATGGCGTCAACGGCTTGTCGGATTTACTCAGCGTGCCGATGATGTACTTGTCCATTTCGCGATCGCTCACGTCGAAGTTTGCAAGGAAGTCCGCCGTGCCGTCGAAGGTCTCCAGTGTCTTGACAAGGTTGGGGTCGCGATACGAGCCGAAGAACAAATTGCCTGCGCGGGTGAAGCTTGCGAAGGCACCGTACGCGCCGCCCTGCACGCGGATTTTCGTCCAGAAATATTCGTAACGCAGAATCGTTTCCAAAATTTGCAATGCGCCCGTGTATTCGTGACCGAGTTCGATAAAGTTCGCGCCCTTGCCGACGTATTGCACGCGGCTTTGACTGTAGAGCCCTTCGTTGCGCGGTTTGCACGGGAAGGAGTAATTTTCGCGCGCAAATTCTTCGACGGTGATGCTTTTAATCAGCTTGTACAGGTGCGGCGTGAATTCGCGGTAAAGGTCGTCGGTCGCCGTCACGCTGATAATCAGCCCGTTGCGATTGAGCAGCCGCTCCATTACGTCGCGCAAATCGGCAACGAGGTCGTCAAAGCGATTGTCGAAGTCGGCGAGCAAGCCCTTGAGGAATTTGTTGTACGGCAAGTAGGCGTTGGAGTTGTACGCGCCACTTTTCGTCCGGTACGAGGCGAGTTGCGAGGCGACAATCACGTTCGCCATGCCCTGCAGGTTGAGTTCAAAGCCGATTTGTTCCTGTTCGACGATTTCGCGGATACGTTTCTTGTTCGTGAAAATCGTTTCGTTGAAGATTTCGGCGAGGATGTCGCACATTTCGGCGAGCTTGGACTTGAGAGCCTTGACATGAATTCGCAGGCGCGGCGCGAAGGAATTCGGTTTGCCCTTTTCCGAATCGGCGCGGAGATTCGTGCCGAAGCCGCCGATATTCAAATTTGTGCGGATGGCAAGTTCGTCGTAAGTGTGTTGCTTGGTGTCGACGTTGCCGATAAGTTCGGCCAGCAAGTAAGCGAGCGGTAACTTGTCTTGCGGGACTTTCGACGCGTCGAAGTAAAACGTCAAGTAGATAATTCCGTGCGTGTCGACGTTGCTGAAAAGGATTCGCGTGCCGCTTATGTCGCGGAATTGCAACGGGAGATTTTCGGGTTCCTTGCGGAGGTCTTCGCGCTTGAGTATAGGAATCGTTTCAAGAGCTTCGGGCGTTTCGGGTGCTTGCTGACGGAGTTTCAAATTTGCCGTCGTCGCGATAATGTCGTCAATCTGCGCGGGCGTGAGCGTCGCTTTGACTGCGGCGAGTTTGGCGGCAAGAGCGTCGTCGCGTCTCTTGGCAAAGGTCTTGTCGGGTGCGAGCGTCATCAAAACTTTGTGCGGGTTGTCGAGGAAATATTTCTTCACGAGTCCTTCAAAGTAGCCGGATTCGAGCCCGCGCTTAACCGCCGCGAGGTCGTCTTCGTAGCGCAGATAAGCGTTGGGGTCGCCGCCGTAAAGCCATGTTTTAAGCAAGCGCAAGCCGTAAATCAAGCCCTTGGGCGCGAATCCGAAGTCTGCTTCGCGAAGACGGAACTCCATTAAATTAATCGACGCCTGTAGTAAAGTTTTGTCGATGCCGTTTTCGACGAGCTTTTGAAGTTCGGCGGTCAGCAGGTCGTAGAATTTATCGACGCGATCAGCTTCCGAGCCGTTGAGCGTAATCGTAAACGTCGGTTGGCGCAAATCGTCTTCCAGCGCAACGTCAACGTCCTTGCCCAAGCCCGAATCAATCAAAGCTTTGCGGACGGGCGCGGCGGGACTGCTGAACAGAGCGTGACTTAAAATGCCCAAGCCGAGATTCGTTAGCGTGTCTGCCGTTTCGCCGACAACCAGATTCAGCGCAAGGAACGTTTTGGCGGCGGCGTCTTCCTCTTCGCCAATCGGGTAGACTTCGGCGACGCGTTTCATTTCGGCGAACGCGGGTTGCAAGTTAATCGTCGAATCAACGTCAATCTTGTCGAACTTGCTTAAATATTCGCGGTCGAGGTAAGCGAGCTGGTCGGCAATGTCAACGTCGCCGTAAAGGTAAATGTAGCTGTTCGACGGGTGATAAAATTTTTGGTGAAAGGCAGTAAATTTTTCCTGCGTCAAGTCGGGAATCGCTTCGGGGTCGCCGCCCGATTGAAAGCCGTAACAATTTTGCGGGAAGGTCGCGTGTTGGAGCTTGTAACCCAAAATGTCGTCGGGCGAAGACAGCGCGCCTTTCATTTCGTTGAAGACAACGCCGCTGTACTTCAAGGGCGCGTCGGCATCGTCGATTTCGTAATGCCAACCTTCCTGCATGAGGATTTCGGGCGTCGTGAGCATGTTGGGATTAAACACCGCGTCAAGGTAAACGTCCTGAAGGTTGCGGAAGTCTTTGGCGTTGCGGCTTGCGACGGGGTAAACGGTCTTGTCGGGGTAAGTCATTGCGTTAAGGAAAGTATTCAGTGAGCCCTTGACCAATTCGACGAACGGCTCCTTGAGCGGATATTTTTTCGAGCCGCACAAAACTGAGTGTTCGACGATGTGCGCGACGCCCGTATCGTCTTTGGGCGGCGTGCGGAAGCCTATGTAAAAAACCTTGTTGTCGTCGTCGACGGCGGCGCAGAATAGTTTCGCGCCGGTCTTGACGTGTTCAAACTCGTAAGTCTTCGCGCTGATTTCGGCGACGTCGGAAACGTCCTTTAATCGGAAGCCGTTCAAAGTTTCGCCAATGTTCAAATTCATGTAATCACTCCCATTCACTTAAGTGCCCGTTCAAGCGGGTCGGAAAATTTTTTTATCCACTCGCTGACGTAAACAATCGACAGCGTAACCAAAACGAAAATCAGCCATACGCCCACGCTGTGCAAGTCTTGAAACTCAAATCGCCGCGCGAACACGTAAAGTATCATGTGCTGCGTCAACATCGTCATGTAAGACACATCGCTGAAGCCGTTGAACTTTGCAAGCGCGCGCGGGAATCTGTCGTTGAGCTTTTCAGCCGCAATGAACAGCAAGTAACTCGCCGGCAACGTCATGAGCAACGAACGCGGCTCGACAGGGAACACCCTCAACACGAACGCCGGTATGTCGGAATAAATTATTATCGACGCGACGAAGCCCACGACAAACCAAATCGTCACGACGGGCAAAAGTTTCGGGCGCAGACGTTCGATTAAGTCGCGGTGCATGAACAGCAACATGCCGAAGAAAAATTCCGGCAGGCGCGTCGGGAAAAGCCACCAGCCCGTTAAAATTCGCCCTTGCAACATCAAATCTATCGTCGCGTTGTAGACGCCGATTGAAATCAAAACCGTCGCCGCGAACGTAACCAACGGCGCGCGTTTCGCAAGTTTGTACAGCAACGGCGAAATTAAATACATCCAAAGCAAGACGCCCATGAACCATTCGCCGACGAACCACTCAAGCGGCAAGCCCGCCAATTTTATCAAGTTCACGTCGACGGGGAACATCGCCAAGATTTTGCCCAGCGCGAAGCCGCCTTCGTAAGCTCCGCGATAGAACGGCGACAAGTCCGCGACTTTCGGCTGAACAAGCCCGAACATCATCAGCGCGAAGCCCAACACGAAATAGCACACCGTGAACGGCACGACCACCCGAACCAGTTTGCGCTTGTAAAAACTCCAAAGACTCTTCGATCTGTCAAGCGACGGCGGAATCAAGTAGCCGCTCAGCACGAAGAACAAGAACACGCCGATATTGCCCGCGTACAGCGTGAACAGCCTAAGCGTGTCGAAACGCGAAAAGCCGTCGAAGCAACTGGCGTAATGACCGACGATAACCGCGAACGCCGAAAACACGCGCACCGTATCGAGCCAAGGAATTATTTTCTTTTCAGCCAAGCGTCAAACCCTCCTCAAGATTAATCGTTCCGCCGTCTCCGAAAAACTTTTCACGAACTTACTCATGTAAAAAATCAGCCAAGTCATGATAAACAACACGAAGAATATTCCGAACGAATGCAACTCCCCGAAGTCGAACTTCGCCTCGAACAGGAAAACTATCGGGTGCTGAATCAGCATTATCGGATACGAAACGTCGTTGAAGCCGTTGAATTTGTCAAGCAACGTCGACTGCAGTCGATTGAGCCGCTCAACCAGCGAAAAGAACAGGTAGATTATCGGCAACGTCACCGAAAAAATTTTCGGCTCGCAGTCGAAGTACAGATACGTCGTGTGCGCTTTGTTCTCCAGAAAATACGACGTATAGGCAATCAGTACGCACGTCGCCGCGAATTCCAACGGCACGCGATGTTCTTTCAACACGTCGCGCTTTATCGCCAAGATCATGCCGAATAAAAATTCCGGTATCCGCACGAGGACGAGCCACCAATTGTAAGCAAGGCGTCCGTCCTTCGACCAATCGACCGTCGCGTCGAACACGGCGAACGACACCGCTATCGACACCGCCAACGTTATCAGCGGGGCGCGTTCGGCGCAATACTTCAGCGGCGGCGCGAACAGGTACATGAAGATTATCACAGCCATGAACCATTCGCCGACGAACGGCACAAAATTTATATCCAGCCAGACGAAAAGATTCATGTCCAGCGGAAACATCGCGATTAAGTTCATGAAGTATTCGTGGCTGTAAAGGACTTTGTAAAACGGTGAGAACCCCGCGATTTGCGTGTCGATTAAGCCCGCCATCAAAAATACCGTGCTCAGGAAAATGAACGACACCGTGAACGGAATCACGACGCGAATCACGCGACGCTTGAAGAAATCCCAAACGTTCGGCGATCTGTTTAAAGAGCCGACGACCAAGTAGCCGCTTATCGCAAGGAACAGAAATACGCCGAAGCTTGCCAAGTCGTAACAAATTCTGCGCGTGAAGGGATACGTTTCAAAGCCGCGACACATCAGATAATGCGCAACAATTATGGCGAAGGAGGCGAAAACGCGCACGGTATCAAGCCATGCAATTTTTTTCTTCACGCCCAAAATTTTGTCACTCTCCTTGAACGAGCCGTTATCGTAACGGGAAACATTTTATTCGCAAACCTGCGCGGCGTCAAGGATTAGGAACAAGGAACAAGGAAATGAGGATTAAAAAACCCCCGACGTTCAAACGAGCGTTGGGGATTTTTGATTACGAATTCCGGTTTAGAATTTGAATTGCCCGACGGCGTCTTGCATGTCTTCCGCCATTTTGGAAAGAGCTTGACTTGCGGCGGCAATTTCCTCGTTGGAGGCGGATTGTTCCTCGGTCGCGCCGGAAATCGTTCGCATGTTGTCGGAAGTCTTTTTGCTTATCGCGTCGATTGCATCAACCATCTTGACGATAGTATCTGCCTCCTGCGCCACCGCTTTGACGGCGGAGTTAATCTCATCCATTTGCGTCTTGATACCGTTGACCATGGAAAGGATTTGCCCGAATTGCTCGCCGACCTCGCGAATCGCGCCCGTGCCCTCCTTAACTTCGTCGGTACCTACCTGCATTGCGTTGACAGCGTCCTCGGTATCAGTCTGAATCGAATCGATACGAACTTTGATTTGCTCAGCGGACTCTTGAGACTGGGCGGCAAGCTTGCGAACCTCCTCGGCGACGACCGCAAAGCCTTTGCCATGTTCGCCGGCACGCGCCGCCTCAATCGCCGCGTTCAACGCAAGCAAGTTCGTCTGTTCGGAAATGGCGGAAATTGCCTCGACGATTTGTCCGATTTGCCTGCTGTTCTCGCCGAGTTTCTTAACCACGTCAGCCGAAGCCATGACGGAGCGTTCAATCCTGCCCATGCTGTCGACGGCGTTGTTCATGAGTTCGGAGCCTTTCTGCGCCGCCTGCGAAGTCTGATTCGACGTTTCGGCGACTTCGCGCGACTTGTCCTCGACGCCCTTAATGTCCGTGAAGATTTTGTCAATATTTTCCTTCGCGTCGTCGATGCTGTTCATTTGTTGAGTTATCGCGTCGGAAACTTCATTGACGGTCTCTGCCACGTGAACGGACGCATCGGCGGACGATTGCGAGCTTGCAGTCAATTGTTGCGACGAAGCGGCGACTTGTTCGGAATTCGTCGACATTTTCGCGATAAGTTTCTGCAAGTTGTCCTTCATGACGTTAAAAGCTTGCGTAAGTGAGCCGATTTCGTCATTTGAATTGATTTGCAGGCTTTGCATCTTCAAATTGCCTTTGGAAAGCTGAACCGCGTATTCTTCAAGCTTTGCAACGGGCGTCGTGATTTGTCCCGCGAATGTAAGGCAAATTCCGAACGCCAAAAGCAATCCGACGACGATAAATATCGTAAACATCACCCGCAAGGTCTTCAAAGGCGCAAAAATTTTATCTGCGGGCGCAGAAACGCCTATAAGCCACCCCGTAGCGGGTACAGTCGCGTAAGCAAAGACCGTATCCTCGCCGTCGATGTCAACTTCAAAATATCCGCTGCCTTTGCTGTGCATTTCGTCAAAATAACTGCCGATACCGTGAATTTCTTTGAAATTTTTGCCCGCTTCGCCAAAATGCGACGTTGCAAGGATTATTCCGCCCGGTTCTGTGATAATTCCGGAGCCGTCGCCGTGATATTTCATTTTTTTCGCTTGTTCGTTCAAAGTATCAAGAGAAATGCCCAAACACGTCGCTCCAATGAAGTTTTGACCCGATTTTACCGGCGTAGCGACAGCAACAATCAATTTATTCGTGTTTACATCGATATAAGGCTCTGTAATTACAGATTTCCCCGTTTGCTTGGCCAATTGATACCACGGACGCGCTTTAGGGTCGATTTTGCCCGTGCGATCGCCCGCATTGTAACTTCTGAAGTATCCATCTTCCAAACCCAACGACATTTCAAGGATTTCGGCGTCTGTCGTCGCCGCGCTCAAAATTTCACGCGTCTTTAGCAAATCCATGTTGCCGTTGAGGCTCGTAAGGACGTTTGAGGCACTTTCACCGAAAATTTTCTTGCCTTCAAGCCATCCGTTTAGTTGTGTCGCCTCGCGCGCGACCGTCATACGCAGTTCGCTGTCTGTAAGTTCTTCAAGCTCACTGCTCGCGAAATGATAACTGACGGCACAGACCGCCGCGATTGCAAACGCCATAAGACACGCCAGCATCATGAATTTTTGTTTGAGTTTCATTACTCATCCCCCACAATTAAACTTTAATGCGTCGAAAATATTTCTGCTTGACGATTTAATTTCCTGCCGTGCAAAAAAAAACGCCTCCAAGTTTGAACTTGTCGGCTTGAAACTGTTTTTTGCTTACTCCGCAACGATTTTCATCGTCGGGAACAGTAAAACGTCGCGGATTGACGGCGAATCGGTAAGCAACATAACCAAACGGTCGACGCCTATGCCCAATCCGCCCGTCGGAGGCATTCCGAACTCCAAAGCGCGAATAAAATCTTCGTCCATGACGTGCGCCTCTTCGTCGCCCGCCTCGCGCTGCTTTAATTGCTCCTCGAAACGCAATTTCTGGTCTATCGGGTCGTTTAACTCCGTAAATCCGTTTGCAAGCTCCCTTCCGTAAACAAAAAACTCAAATCTGTCCGTTACGCGCGGATCATCGAAGTTTTTCTTCGCTAAAGGCGAAATTTCCGTCGGATGGTGCGTTATAAACACCGGCTGAATCAAATCGTCTTCAACTTTCGCCTCGAACGCCGCATTTAAAATCCCGCCGATACCAAATCGCTTTTCGTAAGCCACGCCGATTGAATCTGCCATTGCTCGCGCCTCGTCGACCGTCTCGCACGACAAAAAATCTTTGCCGGTCTTATTTTTAACCGCATCGTTCATGCTTATTTGCGGAGTATTCGCCAAATCAAGCTCGACGCCTTGATAATTAACCTTCGTCGTGCCGTTTACAGCCTCAGCCGCCGCGCAGACAATTCCACGCGTAATTTCAATCAAATCGCGGTAGTCGCCGTAAGCTTGATAAATCTCAACGCTCGTAAATTCGGGATTGTGGCGGACGTCCATGCCCTCGTTGCGGAAAACGCGCCCCATTTCGTAGACGCGCTCGAAGCCGCCGACAATCAAGCGTTTCAAGTTCAATTCCGTGGCAATTCGCAGGTAAAGGTCGATGTCAAGGGCGTTGTGGTGCGTTATAAACGGTTTCGCCGCCGCGCCGCCCGCTATCGTCGACAAAACCGGCGTCGCAACCTCCAAAAAGTCTCGCTCGTCCAGATATTTGCGAATCGAACGGATAACTTTGTTGCGCTTGATAAATGTGTCGCGAACTTCGGGATTCATAATCAAATCAAGGTAGCGTTGACGGTAGCGAATCTCCACGTCCTTTAATCCGTGAAATTTTTCGGGCAACGGGCGCAAAGACTTCGCCAACAACTTAAAATCTTCGACGCGAACCGTCAGCTCACCGCGTTTTGTCTTGAAAACTTGCCCGCGCAACCCGATTATGTCTCCGATGTCCAAAAGTTTGAACTCGCTGTATTTGCCTTCGCCAAGAACGTCAAGCTTGAAGTAAATTTGAATCGAACCGCTTTTGTCCGCTATCGTCGCGAAGCTCGCCTTGCCGTGACCGCGAATCGCCATGAGTCGCCCCGCGATTGATACTTCGCCCGCGTCGACTTCGCCTTCAATGTCTCCGAACTCGTTCCGAACGTCTGCCGCGTGGTGCGTGACTTCGTAGCGCATTCCGAACGGCTCAACGCCCTTATCGACGAAGCCTTGAAGTTTCTCGCGCCGAATCTTTATCAACTCGTTTTCGTCGGTCGTCTGTTGCTGATTATTTTTTGCCATGTAAAAACCTCCTCGATTTCCGGGCATTGTATCAGATAATTTTCCGTTACTCAACCCGCGCAGGTAGTCGGCAAGGTTTCGTTTGACTAGGGGTTGTTGGTAAACTCAAGTAAAAGAAAAACATAAGCAGTTCTCTGATAAAATGAGTTTGAAAGAAGTGAACAACTTATGTCAAATTCATTTTACCACAAAGATTTAACCGACGCTCAATGG